>Ga0105053_10011453_pt1 | contig 10860 bp, 10 predicted proteins | sample BON01_FD_78093 | JGI IMG/M metagenome (GOLD analysis project Ga0105053, IMG submission 78093) | Freshwater microbial communities from Lake Bonney liftoff mats and glacier meltwater in Antarctica - BON-01 | ecosystem: Environmental > Aquatic > Freshwater > Ice > Glacier meltwater | place: Lake...
CCGCCGATGCACAGATCGCGGCGGCCCGGGCCAAACTGGCCGAAACACAGGCCGAAATCGCCGCCGCCCTCGCCTCCCTGGGCCTGCTGGGCGCAACCCCGGGCGATCTGAAACGCTGGTGCGACCGGCACCTTGCCGCGCGGAACGAACTGGCCGCCCTGCGCGACGCCGAGTCGGCGCTGGCGCAGTCCAAGGCCGATCTGGCCGAAGCCTGCGACGCGCTGCACGCGATCCTCGGCGACACAACAGAACCCGGGGCCTATGAACCCTTGCTGGCCCGCGCCCGCGCCCGCCTTGACGCCTCGGCACAGCGGCGCGAGGCGCGGCGGCGCCTGACCGCGCTGGCCGGCGATCTGCGCGAGCGTCAGCAGGCAGACACCGTCGCCCAGGGCGCCCTGACCCGGTGGCGCTCGGATTGGGCCGAGGCCTGCCGTGGCACGATCCTGGCCGACCGTCCCCATGACGACCCGGGCGCGGGCGCCGCGCTGCAACTGCTCGACCGGCTGGGCACGGAACGGCGGTCGCTGGACCAGTTGCATGACCGGATCGCCAAGATGGCCGACAACCGCGACCGGTTTCTTGCCGCACGGTCCGACATCCTGCAAACGCTCGACCTGGACGAGGCAACCCCCTGGGGCGATCTGCTGACCCGGTTGCGCCGCGCCGAGGATGCGGCCCGCGACCGCGAAGCGCTGGCGCAACAGATCGCCGACGAAACGCTGGCTGGCGCGCAGGACGCCCGCGACCTGGCCACCTGCGCGGCCGATTTGCTGGCTCTTGGCCAGGCGCTGGACTGGCCCGAGGGCACGCTGCCCCTGGCCGAACACCTGGCCGCCTGCCAGCAGGCCACCGCCCTGCGCCTCGACATCGCCGCCCTGCGGCAGGAGTTGCAGGACCGCCCCACCGCCACAGACGATCTGGACGAAGACGGTCTGAAACGACAGATCGACACCCGCGCATCGGAACGGACCTTGCTGCGCAACGACACCGAAACCTGCCTCGCCACCCATATCGAGGCGAAACGGCAACTGGACAGTGTCGGCGGCGACGACAGCCTCGCCCGGATCGCGGCCGGGCGCGAGAATCTCCTGCTCGACACCCGCGACCGGGCACAGGCGCATCTGGCCCGGCGGTTTGGCCTGATCGCGTTCGAAGCGGCGTTGCGCCGCTATCGCGACCAGCATCGCAGCGCCATGCTGGCCCACGCCTCGGATGCCTTCAGTCGCCTTAGCTGCGGCGCCTATAACGGGTTGTCGGCGCAACCCGACGGCGCGCAGGAGGTGCTGGTTGCCCTGCCCACCGATGGCGGCGCCAAACGGGCCATTGACCTGTCCAAGGGCACCCGGTTCCAGTTGTACCTCGCCCTGCGCATGGCAGGTTATCACGAACTGGCACAAGGTCGTCCCACCGTTCCGTTCATCGCCGACGACATCATGGAAACCTTTGACGACCACCGCGCCGCCGCCGCCTTCACGCTGCTGGCGGACATGTCGCGCGTCGGACAGGTGATCTATCTGACCCACCACCGGCACCTGTGCGACATCGCCCGCGCCACCTGTCGCGAGGTGAACGTCATCGACCTTTCACCCCCCGAATCCGCCGGTTGACCCACACAGCGCGCGCAATCGGCGCATCCGCGCCCCGACATGTCGCATTCGCCCTTGACCGCAACCCGGGCGTCACGCCAAATGAAGCGGCATGGTGCCCCCAAGACCGCGTCACAGCGCGGGGGGGCATAATTGGGAATGCGGAACGGGCGACCCAGACAGGGGCCCCAAGCCGCAGCCGCCCCCGCGACTGTCAGCGGCGAGCGTGCGTCGATTTTTGCCACTGGAGCGATCCGGGAAGGCCGACGCCACGCAACGACCCGCCAGCCAGGAGACCAGCCATGCGGCGATGCAACCCTCCCGTCGGGTGTGACGGGTCAAGGAGAAAACGGATATGACCACGAAAACCCAAGTCCTGCCCCAAACCCAGTTGGCCAACCCCGCCGCGATCGTGTTCGCGGTGATCGTGGGCGCTTTGCTGCTCGCCGCCTCGGGCATCGCCCAGGCCAGCGTGATGCACGACGCAGCCCACGATCAGCGCCACGCCATGGCGTTCCCCTGCCACTGACCCGATACTGAATTGATCAAGACCTTGTTGACCAGTGCCGTGTTCGCTGGTCTTGGCGCTGGCCTGTGCGCGGCACTGCTCCAGTTCGCCTTCGTCATTCCCCTGCTTTTGCAGGGCGAATTGTTTGAAACCGGCGCCCGGGTGCATTTCGCCACCACCGGCAGCCCGCAAAGCAGCGCCGACGCCGTGGCGCTGGGCACCGACTGGGCGCGCCATGGCATGACCGTGGCGTTCAACGTCGTCACCTATACCGGCTTTGCGTTCCTGCTGTTGGCTGCGATGTCCGTGGCGGCGGCGCGCGGCATCGCGATCACGCCGCGTGCGGGCCTGATCTGGGGCCTCTGCGGCTTTGTGGCCGTGCAACTGGCGCCCGCCTTCGGCATGTCGCCGGAACTGCCCGGAACGATAAGGTCCGAGGTGGGGCCGCGCCAGATGTGGTGGGCCGCGACCATCGTTGCCACGGCAGGGGGAATGGCGCTGATCGCCTTCGGACGGTCCTTGCTGCCCGTGCTGGGCGCCGCGCTGATCGTTGTGCCCCATGTGATCGGCGCCCCGTCGCTCGACACCTATTTCGGTGTCGCCCCGCCCGAGCTTTCGGCCGAATTCGCCGCGCGCTCGCTGGGGGCGGCTGCGGCTGGCTGGGCGATCCTCGGCTGGCTGGGCGCGTTCTTCCATACGCGCATGGCCGAACTGGGCGCCCCCGCCCGCGCATGACCCGTTACGCCGGCACCCGGCCCTTGAGGCACAGGCGCAGCCGCCCGGCGGCGCGCGCATCCTCGATCCAGCCGCCGGGTGCCGCCGAATACAGCGCGGCAAACCCGTGGATATCGTCGCAATCCCCGGCATGCAGCCCGGCAAACAGATACGTCGCCTTGCCGGGCGCACGGAACGCCACCGCCGTCGGCTCGCCGCACAGGCTCATGCATTCCACCCGCCGCAGGGTGAACCCCACAGGCACCACCAGCGCCGCGATCAGCGCGGCGTCCCCTTCGCGGCACGACCCGCAGATCACGATTTCATGGCCCATCGCCGCCCCCTAGGCCAAGCGCCCGCGCCGATCAAGCCCCATCAAGGACACCCCGACATGCCCGCCAAAATTCCTGCCACCGTCGTCACCGGCTTTCTCGGATCAGGCAAGACGACGCTGATCCGCCACATGCTGCTGAACGCCAATGGCAAGCGCATCGCGCTGATCATCAACGAATTCGGCGATCTCGGCGTCGATGGCGAAATCCTGAGGGGCTGCGGCATCGAGACCTGCACCGAGGAAGACGTCGTCGAACTGTCCAACGGCTGCATCTGCTGCACCGTCGCCGACGATTTCATCCCGACCTTGGAAAAACTGCTGGACCGGCCCAATCCACCCGATCACATCGTGATCGAAACCAGCGGCCTCGCCCTGCCCCAACCCCTTGTGCGCGCCTTCAACTGGCCCGGCATCGGCACCCGCGTCACCGTCGACGGCGTCGTCACCGTGGTCGACGGCAAGGCCGTCACCATGGGCCAGTTCGCCCATAACGTCGCAGCGGTGGACGCCCAGCGGGCGCAGGACGAAAACCTCGATCACGAAACCCCCCTGTCCGAGTTGTTCGACGACCAGATCGCCTGCGCCGACATGATCGTGGTGAACAAGGCCGATCTGCTGTCCCCCGCCGAACTCGCCACCCTGACCCGCACCCTGAAATCCGACAGCCGCGACGGCGTTCAGGTCATCGCCGCCACCATGGGAGCCTTGCCCGTCGATGTCCTGCTGGGCCAGTACGCCGCCGCCGAAACCAGCCTGGACGCGCGCCACGAGGTACACCATCACCACCACGACGACGAGGACGATCACGGGCATGACCATGCGCACGACCACGGCCACGACGAATTCGAATCCTTCGTCCTCACCCTGCCCGAACTGACCGATCCGGTGGCTTTCTCGGCCCGTGTCGTCGACACCATCAAGGCCCACGACATCCTGCGCCTGAAGGGCTTTGCCGCCGTCGCCGGAAAACCCATGCGCCTGACGCTGCAGGCCGTCGGCCCGCGCATCGAGACGTACTTCGACCGCCCCTTGGGTCTGGACGAGCCCCGCCAGACCCGCCTCGTGGTGATCGGCCAGGCGGGGCTGAACCGCGCCGCCATCGAAAAGGCGCTGGCGTGACCCTGATCGTCGAACCCGGCGATCCCACCGCTGTCGGCCCCGCCGCGCTGCTGCGCGCCAGCCATGCCCTGATGAACTCGCTGTTTCCGCCCGAAGACAATCACTACCTCTCGCTCGAAGCCCTCGAATCGCCCGACATCGCCTTCTTCATCGCCCGGCAAGGCGCCGAAACCCTCGGCACCGGCGCCCTGAAGAACCACGTCACCCATGGCGAGGTGAAATCCATGTTCGTGGCCGAAACCGCCCGGGGCCGCGGCATTGCCGATGCACTGCTGCGCCAGATCGAGGATCACGCCCGCGCCCTTTCCCTGCCCGTGCTGAAGCTGGAAACCGGCAACACCCTCACCGCCGCCCACCGCCTCTATGGGCGCCACGGCTTCACGCCCTGTGGCCCGTTCGGCGAGTACCTTACAAACAAAACCAGCGTGTTCATGGAAAAACCGCTGGACCCGCTCTGACATGCACCTTCTTGCCGCCACCCCCGGAACCGTCGACACCGGCGCCGACCCTGTCGATCTGGGCCAGACCCCCGCCGACATCGTGGTGATCTCCGCCGCCGACACAGAACTCGCCGCCCTGTCCGAGGCGCGCGCCGAGATGGCGAACGCCCCCACCCTGCGGCTGGCCAACCTCACCCACCTGACGCACCCCATGTCGGTCGATCTGCACCTTGACCAGTGCGCCACCAAATCCCGCATCGTCATCGCCCGCCTGCTGGGCGGCGCCGGATACTGGAAATACGGCTTCCCGCAATACGCCGCCCGCCTGCATGCTGCTGGCGTTCCCTTCGCCGCCCTGCCCGGCGACGACAAACCCGACGCCGAGTTGCGCGCCCTGTCCACCGTTTCCGATGCCGACTACGACGCCCTGTGGTCTTATTTCGTCGAGGGCGGCCCGCAAAACGCCACCAATCTGCTCCGCTATGCCCAGGCGATGCTCGACGCACCCACCACCCGCGAAACAGTCGCCGCCGCTGCCCCCCTTTTGCGCGCCGGCCCCTACTGGCCCGGACATGGCCCCACGACACTGGCGCAGATCCGCGAACACTGGACCCCGAACGCCCCCACCGTCCCGATCATCTTCTACCGCGCCCTCGTTCAAGGCGCAGGCCTGCACCCGATCAACCGCCTGACCCGCGCCCTGATCCGCGCAGGCCTCAATCCCCTGCCGATCTTCGTCGCCTCCCTGAAAGACCCGGTCTCAGCCGCAACCCTGGACCACCTGTTCACCGCCACAAGACCGCAGATCATCCTAAACACCACAGCCTTCGCCACCGGATCGCCCCACCAGGGCGACCACCAACCGGGCAACCCCCTTGCCGCCCCTGCCGCCAACCGCGCTCCCGTCTTTCAGGTCGTCCTCGCCTCCAGCACCGAAGAAGCCTGGGCCACCGGCAACACCGGCCTGTCGGGCCGCGACATCGCGATGAACGTCGCCCTGCCCGAGGTCGATGGCCGAATCCTGTCGCGCGCCATCAGCTTCAAGGGCGAAGCCTATTTCGACAGCGCCACGCAGTGCCCGATCGCCACCTACCGCGCCAACGGCGAACGGATCGACTTTGTCGCGCAACTGACGAAAAACTGGGCCGCCCTGCGCGCAACCCCCCCAGACAAGCGAAAAACCGCCCTGATCCTCGCCAACTATCCCAACAAGGACGGTCGCCTTGCCAACGGTGTCGGCCTCGACACCCCCGCCGCGACGGTGCATGTCCTGCACCTGCTGGCGCAAAACGGTTATGAAATCGCAAACGCCCCCGCAAACAGCCAAGCCTTGATGGACCGCCTGATGGCCGGCCCCACCAACTGGCTGACCGACCGGGCCGACCGGCAAGGCGGCGAAACCCTGCCCCTGCAAACCTACCTCGAACATTATGCCAAACTGCCCTTCGCCCTGCGTGATCAGGTCGAATCCCGTTGGGGTACACCCGAACAAGACCCCTTTTTACTGAACCAAAAACGCCCGCCGGAGGCATTCGACCCCACCCCGACCACAGGCTTCAAACTCAGCATCCACCGCTTCGGCAATGCCGTCGTCGCCCTGCAACCGGCCCGGGGTTACAACATCGACCCCACCGAAACCTACCACTCGCCCGATCTGGTCCCGCCCCACAACTATTTCGCCTTCTATATCTGGCTGCGCGAACACTGGGGCGCCCATGCGCTGATCCACATGGGCAAACACGGCAATCTCGAATGGCTGCCCGGCAAATCCCTGGCCCTGTCGCAGACATGCTTCCCCGAGGCAATCCTCGGCCCGATGCCCCACCTCTATCCGTTCATCGTCAACGACCCGGGCGAGGGCACCCAGGCCAAACGCCGCGCCCAGGCCGTGATCGTCGACCACCTGACGCCACCCCTGACACGGGCCGAAACCTACGGCCCCCTGCGCGACCTCGAAGCATTGGTCGACGAATACTACGAAGCCGCAGGCATCGACCCCCGCCGCATCGCCCACCTGCGCCGCGAAATCCTGTCGCTCACCGAAACCTCGGGTCTTGGCAAGGATGCGGGGTTCTCTGGCGACGCCGACACCGACCTCGCCAAACTCGACGCCTATCTGTGCGAACTGAAAGAGGCGCAAATCCGTGACGGTCTGCACATCTTCGGCCAATCCCCCGAAGGCCCGCTCCTGCGCGACCTCGCCATCGCCCTCGCCCGCATCCCCCGTGGCGATGGCAAAGGCCCGAACGCCTCGCTCCTGCGCGCCATGGCCGCCGACCTGAACCTCGCCTTCGACCCCCTCGATTGCGATATGGCCGCCCCCTGGAACGGCCCGAAACCCACTGTGTTGGCCGTCACCCAAGACCCCTGGCGCACCACCGGCGATACCGTCGAACGCCTCGAACTCCTCGCACAACACCTATGGGATGGCTTATGGGACGGTGGGCGGGGTGTCGGCGCCAGCCGCACGCCGCCCATCGGCCCCGCCACCGCCAAGGTTCTCGTCGAACTCGAAACCATCACAAGAACCGTCACGAAATGCGGCCCCGCCGAAGGTGCCGCCCTGCTCACCGCCCTGAACGGTCACGCCATTCCCCCCGGCCCGTCGGGCGCGCCCACGCGCGGCCGCCTCGACACCCTGCCCACCGGGCGCAATTTCTACAGCGTCGACAGCCGCGCCGTGCCCACCCCCACCGCCTGGGCGCTGGGCTGGAAATCCGCCAACCTGCTGATCGAAAAGCACCTTCAGGATCACGGCGACTGGCCCCGCACCCTGCTGATCACCGCCTGGGGCACCGCCAACATGCGCACCGGGGGCGATGACATCGCGCAAGCCTTGGCGCTGATGGGCGTGAAACCCACCTGGGACACCGCCAACCGCCGCGTCACTGGCTTTGAAATCCTGCCCGCCAGCACCCTCGCGCGCCCCCGGATCGATGTCACCCTGCGCATCTCGGGCTTCTTCCGCGACGCGTTCCCGCAACTGATCGACCTCGTCGATTCCGCCGCCCGCGCCGTGATGGCGCTGGACGAACCGCCCGACATCAACCCCGCCGCCCAGCGCGCCAAGGCCGAGAACAATACCGCCCGCGTGTTCGGCTCGAAACCCGGCGCCTATGGGGCGGGTCTGCAAGCGATGATCGACGAAAAACTCTGGGCCGACACCGCCGATCTGGCCGAGGCTTACCTGACCTGGGGCAGCTATGCCTATGGCAGCGGCGCCGAAGGCCGCCCTGACCGGCAGGGGTTTGAACAGCGCCTCGGCCAGGTCGAGGCAATCGTCCAGAATCAGGATAACCGCGAACACGATCTGCTGGATTCAGACGATTATTACCAATTCGAAGGCGGGGCTGCCGCCGCCGTGCAAACCCTGCAAGGCCAGGCGCGTCCGATCTATCACAACGACCATTCCCGCCCCGAACGCCCTTTCATCCGCACGCTGGACGATGAAATCGGCCGGGTCGTCCGCTCGCGCGTCGTAAACCCGAAATGGATCGCGGGGGTCAAGCGCCATGGCTACAAGGGCGCGTTCGAAATTGCCGCCACGGTCGATTACATGTTCGCCTTCGCCGCCACCACCGGCGCGGTCAAATCGCATCACTTCGATCTGATCCACGCCGCCTTTCTCGAAGACGACGCCACCCGCGACTTCATCGCCACCCACAACGCCCCCGCCCTGCGCGAAATCGCCCAGCGCCTGGGCGAGGCGATCACCTTGGGCCTCTGGAACCCGAAATCCAACTCGGCCCGCACTCTGATCGACCGTCTGCGCGCATGACGCCGCACGCTGTCAGCCCCGACGATCCCGATCTGCCTGCCATTCTGCACCTGATACGATCCGCCTTCGCCCCGATTGAGGGGCTCGTGCACCCGCCCTCGTCGATCCACCGCCTGACGCTGCACCACCTGCGGTCCCATGCCACGGACGGCGCACTCTGGGCCATCGCCAGCCCGCCCTGCGCAACGGTCATCGCGACACCACGGACCGATTGCCTGCATCTCGGCAAACTCGCCATCACCCCGGCGCACCGCAAGCAGGGCCTGGCCCGCGCCCTGATCGACCACATGGCCGACCATGCCCGCGCCCTTGGCCTGCCCCGCCTGCGCCTGCAAACCCGGATCGAGCTGACCGAAAACCATCTGACCTTTGCCGCGCTCGGCTTTCACGAAACCGCACGCACCGCGCACCCGGGGTTCAGGCGCGCCACCTCGATCACCATGGAACGCCCCGTCAGCACTCCAGCCGCGCGCGGATGATCGCCTGATCGCCGGTCAGCCCGTTCCTGGCAATCCCGCACCCCGACGCCTGACGGATCGCCACTTCCGCGCGTTCCAGCACCGCGCTTTCGCTGGGGCGCCATTCGCGGCTGATGCGCATCGCCTCGGCCGCATCGCCCTTGACCCGCACGCTGAACGTCGAAGGACCAACCGTGATCTGCTGGGCCGGGGTGCCCTGAAACGCCAGCGACGGGCTGTCGCAGCCGAACAGAAGCGCGCAGAAGATCAGGACAAGGGCAAGACGGGCAATCAGCATGGCTTCACTCATGGCGCGGTTTGGTTAAGGAAAAATTAACGCTAACCAGCCATCAAGGTACTGTTCCGAAAATATTTCCCGCCGGGAGGCCACACTGGCCACCAGCCCCGAAAAAGTCGCCAAGACCACCAACCCGAAAAGAATGCCATCATGCGCCTCGCCCTTCCTGCCCTTGCCCTGATCGCCCTGACTGCCTGCGAAATGGCCGATGTCACCACCCCGCCCATCATGGTCACATCCAAGAACCCAGCCGGGGCCGTGGGCATCGACGTTTATGCCCGCGACCGGGCGCGCGGCAATCCGGTGCCGCGGTTCCGCGGCCAGGAAACCGTGAACATCCGCACCCGGGGCACCGGCGAGTCCGGCGGCGGCAATGCCGAGATCAGCGGCGTGCCGTGCGAACTGGACGCGGGCCTCTATTCTGCCCGCTTCACCACGCCCGCAAATGTGGTGGTGCCCGATTACGGCCCGAATTCGCCCGCGATCTTCGTGCGCTGCACCCATCCCGACGGGCGGTCAGGTTCGGTCACTGTGGATGCATTCAACTTCACGGCGGCGCAACGGTCGAATTCGGCGATCGGCACCGGACTTCTGGGCGCCATCGTCATCGGCGCGGTCAATGCCGCAGCGCTGGACACCGAACGCGATGAATTCAAGTATCCGGCGATCAATGTCCGCCTGAAATGACCTTGCGCCCCGGTGCCGGGCAGGCCACCCTGCCCGCACCAGCAAGGGACACATGACATGAGCGAGAACGACGATCTGGCCCGCCACGCCGCCAAGATGGCCAAGAAAAAGGCCGCCCGCGACAAGATCATGGCGACCAAGACCGATCAAAAGGGTCTGATCATCGTGCACACCGGCAAGGGCAAGGGCAAATCCTCTGCCGCCTTCGGCATGATCTTCCGTTGCATCGGCCACGGCATGCAATGTGGCGTGGTGCAATTCATCAAGGGCGGGATGAGCACGGGCGAGCGTGACCTGATCCTGCGCCACTTCACCGACACCTGCGCCTTTCACACCATGGGCGAAGGGTTCACCTGGGAAACCCAGGACAAATCCCGCGATATGGAAATGGCCGCTGCCGCCTGGGAAAAGGCGAAAGAGCTGATCCGAGATCCTGCCAACACCATGGTTCTGCTTGATGAAATCAACATCGCCCTGCGCTATGACTATCTTGATGTCAACGAAGTGGCGGCGTTCCTGCGCGACGAGAAACCCCCTATGACCCATGTTGTCCTGACCGGGCGCAACGCCAAGGACGAGTTGATCGAACTGGCCGATCTGGTCACGGAAATGGAATTGGTGAAACATCCGTTCCGGTCGGGCATCAAGGCGCAGATTGGGGTGGAATACTGATCAGCTGGTGGCGCGCCACCGGCCTTCGATGTCGCGCGCCAGCACGGCGATCCGGGCATCCAGCGCAACCTGGATCCGGCGCCGCACCAGCCGAAGGGACTGCACGATGATCCGCGTCGCAATGTTGCGCGGGATCAGTTCCACCTTGATGGACAGCCGCGTCACACTGCGCGACAGCGACATCATGTCGGCACCCGCCTGCACATCAAACCCGTTCCCGACCCCCTTGACGACATAGCCCGATGGCGGATCGAAGGCGGTGATGC
>Ga0105053_10011455_pt1 | contig 10859 bp, 9 predicted proteins | sample BON01_FD_78093 | JGI IMG/M metagenome (GOLD analysis project Ga0105053, IMG submission 78093) | Freshwater microbial communities from Lake Bonney liftoff mats and glacier meltwater in Antarctica - BON-01 | ecosystem: Environmental > Aquatic > Freshwater > Ice > Glacier meltwater | place: Lake...
ACACACACACACAAACACAACAAAGCCAAATCTCACTGCTGTCCCGTCTTTTCGGCCGGCGCCTTCGTATCCATGCAGATTTTACACATAATCTTGACCTATATACATATATATATGTGTGTGTGTGTGTGTGTGTGTACGTATGTACATCGTATCCATGCAGATTTTACGCATGATCTTGACCTATATACATATATGCACATGAATATATGTGTGCATGAAAGTATGTACCTATGGGGTGGCTGCGATTAGTAGGCTCCTTAAAATTACACATCTCTTTTACAGAATATCGTCTCTTTTATAGGACTCTTTTGCAAAAGAGCCTCATAATTTTAAGGAGCTTACTAATCGAAGCCACCCCATACATATATATACATATATATATATGTGTATGTATGTATATCGTATCCATGCAGATTTTACACATGATCTTGACCTATATGCATATATGCATATGAGTATATGTTTGCATGTATGTACATGTATACATATACATATATATACATATACATACATCCCACACAAGAAGGAGGATTCAATTGCGTGTGTTATATGTCGTGCTGCGCGAGCGCGTGTGGCTGTGATCGTCAAGAATATCAACTTGTTCATCTTTGGAAAAAAAATGGCAACGCGGCGCAATTTTTTGCCATTGCCCAACCTCATAAACACGCACCCACGCACCCATGTATGCACATGCACATAGCATGCACACGCGCATGCATATGCACATGCATATGCACAGGCACATGCACATGCTCACGCACACGCTCATGCACACTCACAAATACGCACACGCACATGCACACGTACGCGACCACACACACGCACACCCACACGCACACGCATACGCACGCACATGCGCACGCGCACGCACACGCACACGCACACGCACACATACAAGCACACGCACGCACACACGCACACGTGGACTGACACGCACAAGCACAAGCAAACACACACACGCACACACACACACACGCACACGCACACGCACACGCATACGCACACGCATGCACACACGCGCACGCATAAACACAAGCACAAACACACCCACACACGCGTGTACACACACACGCACGCACACACGCACACACATGCACACACAAGTACACATGCACACTCGTACACATACACACCCCTACACACACACATACACACACACACACAACCAAACACACGCACGCACGCGAACGTGTTTTCTTGAGGAAAGGTTGGGGGGTGAGAATGTCATCTTAGCCATACATTGGTGTATAGGGGGGCAGGTTTCTTATCTACATGTGACACGAACGCGCACGTACATATTGTCCGAGTATACATACAATTATGCGTATCACTTTTCGAGCCCACCTTGCTGCGCTCGCATTTGGCGAGGCATTTCTTGATGACGCGCAGGTTTGTTCCATACCCAGCCTCGTTCAGAGGGCCGTAAAAGGTAGCTGCGAGAGTTTGCAAGGGTTTGCGTTTCAGTTGCCCGACGAGCTCCAGAGCCCACGCGCCATACAAGCCGTTTAACAGAAACGTGCTTGGTTATGGCGGCTCTATCGAGGCAGTGTGCAATGCAAAATGGGCTATGCCCCACACTGTCAACCCTCCCCGTCGCGGTGGAGTCCTCTGCATCTGAGGGTGAGTGTCACACAACAAACAAAACCTGTGTTGAAAAGAACGACACCCTTGGCCACGGCAGCCTCAAACACAGCCACGGCTGCGTCATCGGAGCAAGTTTTGTAGAAGGCACTCCAGCCCATGCATCCAAACCCCTGCTCCGCCATTATCACTACGTCGTCGTCCCTCACTTCTGTTACAAGGGTGGATTTGAAAAAGGGTGAATGTAAAGCGGCCTAGAGGATGAAGCCCGTTCCGACCCCGCGGTCAGTGGAAGATGAGACTCGAAATACTGTCACCGCGGTGACTTTTTCTTTGTCAACGCGACCGGTGACTTTCAGTCGTAATATTCTGATTATATTTTAGTCAACTTCTGGTATAGTACCAGGTTCTTCATATATAAACAGGGAGGCCGGCGACACATGTTTTTTTTCAGTAGATAACATGCACTCGACAGTGGGTCTGCTCTTGGCGTTGGCCGCGACGGCCAACGCCTATGTCGCGCCCGGCGTGATGCCCCTGGCCGGCGCCCGTTCGGTGCGTCATCCTTGTTTCCTCGGCTTTCCTTTTTGCAACTCTACATAATCTTTGCACGAGCATGTTTGAATGGCAACTCGCAGAGGAAACTCGTTTTTCCGCGGCGCACAAGCTGAACCCAGTTTTTTGCGTGTTTGCGCGTGGACTCTTTCCGCACATTTGCGTCCACATTCTTGCGTGTGAGCGTTTTGGCTTGCTCGTGATGGTTCCAGTCAGAGGAGTATTGTGTTCTGCCACCTTTTTTTAATGTACTCGATCATTTTTGCTTGTCATACCTCTTGCTTGTTATAACTCTTTCGTGATCGTTCAACTTTGGCATGTGCGCCTCCGGTATACCCCCTTCTCGCATTTTTTTGTCACCAGGGCGCCGTGTCTGCCAAGGGCCGCGTGTCGCTCCGTGCGCCGATCTCCTCGGCGTCCGTGATGGCTCCCATGGGTGCTCTCCGCACCTCGGCCTTCGCCCCCACCTCGTTCCGCGTCAAGTCCGAGACCGAGATGGCGGCTGCTGCCAACACCATCATGATGGCTCTCAAGGACGGCCAGATGCCCATCGTGATCGGTGCGTCTTTCGTTTCACTCTTCATGTGGTGTAGCGTTCACAGCGGAAATAATATAAGACTTCTTTTCGTTGACGACAACACACAACCATGCATCTGTGTATCCTGAAAAGCTTTCACATCGTATACTTTTCTTGACATGAGCGATGTATGGGTGTTTGCACACAGGCCTCGCTGCTGACTCGGGTTGCGGCAAGTCCACCTTCATGCGCCGTGTTACCGCTCTCTTCGGCGGTTAGTGCCTGCCTCTCGCTTTTATTTTCACGTCCAGCAGGCTGTTATGCAGAACTATGTGCAACATCGCACAGCAACCCAACTCATGGCATCACAATGTGGTTTGAATATATAGGCGAGTGCAAGCTCAACGACATTGGACGTGAGACCAACACTCTTATCTCCGAAATGACCACTGTCATCTGCCTCGATGACTTTCATTCCAACGATCGTGCCGGCCGCAAGGTTTCCGGTAAGCAAATACATGTCAATATATATGTACATACTTGTAAAGGTAAAGACACACATGCGAATTGATTTATATTTGTATTACAAAATGTTCAAGTATTACTTGATTAGCGCCAAACACGTTAATATATGTGTACATGCTTTTACAGTTATATTCATACAGACATACATGCGAATTGATTGATTTGTTTAACATAATGTCAAGTAACTCCGGTCGCAGGATCAAATTTGCTCTCAGAAAAAGTCTCCTGACTCTTAAAACTCTTGGAGACTCAGAATTCCAATTCTGAGACACTTTTTCATTTAAATCCAGTAATCTCGTGAAATGGACAACACTGCTCAGCGGATTTCCCCCGGCATTTTACTACTACTCAACCTCGGGGGCTTTTCCTTGTAGGTTTCTTTTTCGAAAAGAGCCGTTCGAATATATGGGGCATTTATGTCGAATATATGGGGCATTTATGAATCCACTCCACAGACATTATTTGAAAAAAATCCTCGGAATTCGAATTCTGAGGAGTGTTGGGAAAATCGAGAGATTCTTTCCGCGAGGAAATTTGATCCTGCTACCGGCGTAATACTCGATTAGCGCCTTTGCACATTGATGTGAATTTTGTATTTTACTGTACGCACAACAACCGTGCCGTGCCATGTGTAAAGTATTTAATCACCACTATGTACTTGATTGTACGTACCTACCGTATCATGCATGTTTGTGTCTATGCACTCATGCCCTCGTTCACGTTTGAATCTGGTTCATATGTACGTGTAATGCACATGTTGTGAATTTATTGCAGGTTTGCAAAATATGCTACATATCTTTATACACCTTTTACTATATTTATCAAGCTAGGAATATGCAGCCAACATTATTGTAAACATCATTATTGTATATACACGCACATTCTCAAGATCATACACGCAGTGACCTGATGATAATTGCAGGCCACCTCTGTCATTTTCATACGTGGTAAAAAGATCATAATGGTAAAAAGATCATGATGAATGACGAAGGATTATTTTTAGGCCTGACTGCACTCGACCCCCGCGAAAACGACTTCGACAACATGCTTCGCTGCGTGAAGGAGCTCAAGGAGGGCAAGACAATCATGAAGCCCATCTACAACCACGTCAATGGCACTCTCGATGCGGATGAGAAGGTCGAGCCTACCCCCATCATCATCTTCGAGGTACGACACATGTATGTGCAGGACGTGTGCTTGTGCCGAGACGTGTGGGGAGTGGGGGTATGGGTGTGCAGCAGAGCTCATGGTCATCATCGCAAAATTTGTCTCAGTATGTGAATACGTGTATCTGGCGATGGCATCCGTCTGTGTAAGGAAGAACGAAAGTATATTGTGCGAAGATGAGGTGTAATATAAATCTGTATGGTGCAAAGATAAAGTGTAAATGGTGAGTAGATGTAGATTCTTGATGATGCAGAGATTGAGCAGGCTTCGTAGGGCGCTCTGTCAGACCTTGCAAATGAGCCTTAATTTTGTAGGGCTTTTCAAGCGAAGAGCTCTCGTTTCCTTTCAGTGTTTTCGACGATTATCATATGTGTTGTAGGATTCGTGCATCCGTGTGACGTGACCTCCATTCCCACAGACAGCTTGCCAGGCAAATGTGTGTTTCTCTCAATCGCTCAAATTGAGGGTGGTTGCAAGTATGTATGCCGTGTATATCTGCATTGCAATCTCACCCCATCAAAGAACTATGCTGTGACTGCTGTTAGAATTCTTTTAGTTCATCACTTGTTGTCTTTTTTGGTTTGACACATCCGGCCAATTTGTGTGTGGTACACAGTGTGAGTGTGACGTGCACACATTGTGAGTGATACACACTCTCATGTTGGGAGACAGCCATAAACGTGTATTGGTGTGCTGATCTTCGATGCAACGTCTCAGATCGCGTGTACAGCGATTGTGATGTAATATGAGCGAGAGAAATTGCGTAGTTTGATGTGGATGAGTGCGCAGCTACTCGTGTCATGTATTAATAAGATCAGGGTGTGCGCCTGTAGTCACGCCACCAACATAACGGGTCAGGTCGCGCACGTGTATAAAGGAGTGAGGTCTCACGTGTGAACTCATTTTGATATAGGGTCTGCACCCCTTCCACGACGACCGTGTAAACGCGCTCATGGACTTCCGCATCTATGTTGACATCACCCCCGAGGTCAAGTTCAACTGGAAGGTGCAGCGTGACCACGAGGAGCGTGGGCACTCCATCGACTCGATCAAGGAGTCAATCAAGGCTCGCCAGCCCGATTTCGATGCGCACATCGACCCCCAGAAGAACAAGGCCGACTGCGTGATCCAGGTGCTCCCCACCGAGCTCGCCAAGGACGACAAGAAGCATCTCAAGGTCGAGATGATCCAGGTCAAGGGCGTCAAGAACTTCAAGCCCACCTACATTCTCGATGACGTTTCTGAGCTCACCATGACCCCTGCCGGCATCGACGCCGGTGACGGCCCCGGCCTCAAGATCTTCCAGCGCTCCGAGAAGTGGAACGGCAAGGACGCAGTGGTCGTGGGCGTCGACGGCAAGTACGGCAAGATCTCCGACATGGCCAAGATTGAGAAGATGTTCTCTGAGAGCGGCACCAAGTCTGCTGGCGAGGCCACGCAGAAGATGATGGAGTATGATGGCCAGCCCGGCTCCAACGATGGCACTGGCTTCCTTCAGACTCTCTGCGCCCTCAAGGTGCGTGAGATCTACGAGGCCTACACCGGCGCCAAGGTCGCGGCCTAATTGCCTCTCCCTTGGTCCAAATGTACACCTACACATGTGTATATAAATATCCCTCCAATCTTCCTTCCTCACCTACACATGCGTATATATGCCTCCAATCTTCCTTCCTCTATTTCCTTATCTTTGTTGAATAAACCTTTTGTAAACACTTTTCCAAGGGACTCTCGAGCAGCGTGTGCTGTGTGTTTATATTTTCGATTGTTTTTGATTTTCGAAACAAAGAATATTATGTATTGAGTGCTGGCTTCGGGCTACCGAAAGGAAGAGCAAAGGAGCAAGCGAGGGCGAGACAACGAGGGTGTGTGACTCTCGCTGTACGTGGCTTCTCTGATGTGGACGAGGAACCTGTAAGTGGTAATATTTCCATTGGAGGGGGGGTCTAGAATCTTGGTGGGACTCTCAAAAGTGAAGGTGCGTTCAGGAAAAACCGTTTACAAAACATTCCATCGAATTTATTTTGTAGAAACGAATCAATTTCAGAAGTAATTCAAACGTGATCTTGACGCGGCAAACCTGCGGCCAACGCTCGAGCATTGCTGCGGGAAGCAAGCGCCAAGCGCTCGCATTTTATTTTCCCGAACGAATCTGCTATATCTTCCTGATATCGAAATGGAGGGGAGAGTCCGATCTAGGTTTGTGCATGCGTTCGGGACTTGCAAAGAGAACAAGCCGCTGCGCAGTGCCGACTTGCGATTTTAAAACGTTTTTGGGCGCAAGATTCGTCGGAAATCGCCACTGCGCAGCGGTATTCTTTTTGCAAGTCACAACGCGTGCACAGACCTAGATGATCAGACTCTCCTCTGCATTTCGATATTATCATCAGTGCTAGCACTCTGCGCTTGCTTCTCGCAACCATGCCCGAGCGCTGGCTGCAGGTCGCGTCAAGATCACGTGTGGATTACTACCGAACATTTGGTTCATTTCGGACGGGCCACAAAAATCATTCGATCAAATACCCGGGCCTTACCAGTGTCACGACGGTAAGCTCAGGCTGAGTATCATTGAATGTGCACGTTCGTTTCAACCTAACCCAACCCTACCTTAAAGTAGTCCCGGGAATGACGTAAAAATTTACAATTGGGTCATGTAACACACACGTTTCCTCCTCTCCACTACAAACTGTTAGGCGCGAAAAAAGTTTCCTCGTGGGATCGAGGTTTTTTGACAAGGACGAAGACTGAAATGCGCAGATTGTCCGAGTCTCCTTGTCAACAACCTCGAATAACAAGGAAACTCAGGCTTCTCTGTTTATCTTGTCTCCTTATCGAGAACATAATATTCTTGCCTTCTCAGGAGCATTGGTTGCGCAGATTTTGGTTTAAGGAAGACTCGGCGCCGTCTCTTCCTTTCTTTTTCTTCCTTCGGATGGATTGGACGAAGCTTGGGCAGCAGTGGGGGCAGCATAGGGGGCATCAGTGGCGCCGCGGCACGGGCTGCTTACTCGCAACAACCACCCTTGGCATGAAGCGATACACCACCCATCGACCACTTCGTCATTGGCATGAGAGAGTTCGTGAGCGGACGGTCTAGCTACCGCTCACGACTCTCTCATTACTAAATGGTGGATTAGTGGTATATCGCTCGTGGAAATGTCATCATCATCTGACTCTAGCTACCCGCTCTACCCCACCGCTCACGAACTCTCTCATGACCAAGTGGTGGATGAGTGGTGTATCGCTCGTGAAAATATCATCATCATCTGACCGTGACTCTAGCTATGGGGTGGCTACGGTTAGTAGGCTTCTTAAAATTGTAGGTCTCTTTTGCAAAAGAGCCCTACAAAAGAGACGATATTTTGCAAAAGAGACCGATGATTTTGATTTGAAGGAGCCTACTAATCGTAGGCACCCCATAAAAGGAACTTTGAAGGAGATAGCCACCCCATGCAAGGAAGGAGTCCCCTGCAAGTGGGTAAGACAGTTCACAATGTTGGTGGGCTGGCATGTATCCTCGGGCTAACCAATCCCCACAATCAATCTTCCTGACTACCAAGAAACATAGCGCCCAGGGATCATTGGTGCCCCACACACTAGGATAGGCCTGGGGATGGCCCGGGCACCAAGTAGCCTGATGTCCTCCATGTAGTGCTCGTCAAAATTGTGACTGAAGTGTACCTGGAAAAACCAGCAGAATGCCTTCTAGATCGCAAATCGCAAAAACCAATACCGAATTATGCTTGAATTTTCAAGGAGAAAACGAAAATTCACAAGACAAAACTCCAAAATCTTCTTTCCGAGGAGGTGGCAAACAGAGATGGATTGAAGTCATTTTCATTGATGCATAAACTTGAAGACAGTCACATGTCGTCTCTCGACTACTTTGAAATCACAAGTTTCCCGAATCATTTCCCTCAACTTTCACAAAAATGATCTCATTGATATGTTTCTACTTGATCACAAGGAAATTCGTGACGACAGTGTGTGCGTGTCTTTGCAGCTCTTTTTTCATGACCAATATTCTAATGTCTTTTTGACACTCTCAGAAGAGTGGGGGGGTCTGGGGCCTCCCCAGTGGGGGCCTGGGGTCTCCCCATGGGGGTCCGGGGTCTCCCCGGCGCAGACCAGATGCATCACCGCAGAACCCCTCCCCCGCCCCGAAAACCGCGGGAAAAACTCTAGGCGTGCCATCCCCCCGTCGCCCTTTTTGTTTTTTCTAACAGTCTCTTCCACAGACACACTACAATTACAGACGCACCACAGAAGAGACTGTGTTTTGCAAAATAGCACGGGTCTCTTTTGCAGTGCCAGTGGAAGGAGCTGAGAAGTTCTTCAAGTAACCACAAGGAGAGGTGATATAGTCGTTCAAGTGCAACTTCAGGATGCCAGATGGGCTCCCCAGAAGCTGAGGCGAGAGTGTGTATATTTGTACGTGTGTTGGAATTATAGTCATTCAAGTGCAACTTCAAAATGGCAGGTGCGCTTTGACCGGGGGTCGTCGGAGATTGGTGTATATAGGCGTTCGAGTCCCAAGACGAGTAAGTCACGGTGTACTTCACTTCATAAGTCACCAACTTCGCCTTGATTACTATTCAAATCAGACACAGAACAGATGGGCTGCACGGAAGTTGAGGGAAGGGAATTGAGAACCTTGCACACCGGCACATGGTGATAAGTCATGTCGGCGAGGAGAGAATATGCTTGTGAGGATGCGGCAACTGAAATGCGAAGAAGAAAGAAGACGGCGCGAAAACGCATACAGGGGGCCCAAGGCCTATAGGCTGATTTGTCGGGTCTCTTCCGTAGATGAGCCACTCGTTCTAGGGCCTTTGTGCCGAAAAGAACACACACAAAGGAGTCGTCATGGGCGTCTTTGCCACCATGTCATTTGCGGCAAAAGCCCTGAACGATAGGGGCGAAAGGCGTCCTTCGCCATTCTGTAAAGCGTTTGGAGCAGTGACTTCCCTTGGCGCACAAACACGATTGAAAAACCCTTGACAAAAACGCCAGCACTGTGTTTTGAACGCTTCGTCCACGGACAACCAAAACAATTCGAATAGTGATGAAAACATGGGCGCTGAAGTCTCGCCTACTCTATCCTCACCTGCTTTGTTGTTGCCTGCATTCCCACTAAGCCATGGGCATATACAATGTACATTTGTATATCTGAATATATAAATATGAATTATGTACATATATATGCATATATACATAAATATATACATGCATGCATACATACAAGAAATTCGTAGAGTAGGTGTGAATGTTTGTTCATGTGTACGCATATATATGTGTTTACCAGCACAAAGGGGCGTGCTGGATTATGTGTGTGGGTGTTTATGTGCATAGTATACCCGTGTGCGACCCACTCCCCTCCCCCATCTACCCGCACGTGTATCATTCACGCAGATACATGTGTCATACCTCACAAACATTGCCTTATCATGAGGCATCTTTGACGCAGCGCACAGCCGACTCTGCACTGCCTGGTACGGGCGCTGCGCATCGTGTGTTTGCTGTTGTCTTTCCTATGCAAGTATTCTGAACACCTCCACCTCTGCCGCCCGAAATTTCTTGGCGCCTGTGAAAAATGTCAAGGCATCTACAGGTGCATGGCCTGGTGGGAGCGCATAGCTTTGGATGTTGGTGGAGCCTTGTGTGTCGCTATTGGTGCCGGACTCCACTCGAATATCCCCCGTTCCGAAATTTGGACCCATCAAGCCGAAATGTTTAATGGCTTCTTGTGCTCGTTCCGCCCTCACTGCCAGTTTGACCGGGCCCACACCGCCCGGGCGATGTAACGAAAAAATGAATGCGTCAGCACATGCCCTAAACCCATATTCTGAGCCCCAAGCGGTGCTCGTAAACCCTCCAAAAACGCAGCCGTCCGTGCATTTGATGACGGTCACAGTGGGGCCCTTGTTGTCGCACCTAAGATGAAAGTCTTTACTTTTCCACCCATCGTATGAGGCGCGATACAGCAGCTCCAGCTTCGTTGCAACACCCGTATCCAGCCACGAGATGATTTGACGGTGTGCCTCGGCCGAAAGAATCTCCGAGGGGGGCTTCGCACGCTTCGCGGGCTTGTCGCCGCCCGACATTTCGGCCTGGAACTGAGCGAGCACCAGGTTGCGTGCGCGCGGCATCGAGAATGCAGGCTCAGCCATGACAGTCGAGTCTCTGAAGTCCTGGGAGAGCAGAGTGAAGCGCACGAGGCCAAACATTTGCAACTGTTCCTCCTCTCTAAGAGGCTCTAGTTGCCCCTTGAGCCACGCGGAGAGCGTGTCAAACACCTGCTCTTCAGACTCGACATTGAGACGGTTGCTCTGGAGGAGCGCCACCATGCTTGATGCCGGAAAGGCTGGATTTGAGGCGACATCGACAAAGGCGTCGCGCGCCATGGCCTCGGCTCGCAGCGCCAGCTGGGGAACGTGGTGCTGGTCGGCGCACGCCAACATGGAGGCGCAGTTGTCCAGGGTCAAACTCTGGTCGAGCGCTGTCGCGGCGGCGG
>Ga0105053_10011457_pt1 | contig 10858 bp, 10 predicted proteins | sample BON01_FD_78093 | JGI IMG/M metagenome (GOLD analysis project Ga0105053, IMG submission 78093) | Freshwater microbial communities from Lake Bonney liftoff mats and glacier meltwater in Antarctica - BON-01 | ecosystem: Environmental > Aquatic > Freshwater > Ice > Glacier meltwater | place: Lake...
TACCTGACTCCAGTTTCTGGTTTCACCAGACCAGCGCTCCGGATGACGCTCGCGCGCGGCTTTATACACGGCTCTGCGCTGCTTAAGCACATCAGCATCTTCACCACGATGACGTTGGTTCGGCGTTACATAACGAATGGCGCTGTGGCGGTGCTCATTCTTATACCACTGCACAAAGCCATGCACCCATTTGCGGGCTGCCTCAATGGTTTCAAATGGCTTGCCGGGATACCCGGGCGTGTATTTGAGCGTATGGAACAGACTTTCTGAATACGGGTTATCATCACTGACCGATGGCCTGCTGAAGGATGGCACAACACCCAGCTTTTGCAGGGTCGCCAGCATGGTTGCGCCCTTCATTGGCCCACCGTTATCGGCATGCAACACTAACCCGTCCTGATAAATACCTTCTGCCAGACAGGCCTTGCGGATCAGCACACTGGCATGGTCAGCAGATTCATTCTCGTGAACTTCCCAGGCAACGATCTTGCGACTGAATATATCCAGTATCAGGTAAAGCCGGTAAAAGGCTCCACGCAGTGAAGATGCCAGGAACGGAATGTCCCAGCTCCAGACTTCGTTGGGCTTTGTGGCCAGGAAGCCTTCCGGTTTGGGCACGGTGCGGGGTGAATTGCCACGCCCGCGCCGGTGCACCTGGTCAGCTTCTCTCAATACCCGGTAGAAGCTTGACTCAGAAGCGATGTAGTCACCATTATCTGCCAGCCGTGGCACGATCTGGGAAGGCGGCAGACTCTTGTTCTCCGATTGGTTACATACCTTCACAATGGTATCGCGTTCCTGCTGGCTGAGCTTGTTGGCAGGTGTTCGCAGTTGTCCGGCAGCCCTGCGTTGATCCTCCAGGCCTTGCTGCCCAGCCAAAGCCTGCTTCCAGCGTTGCAGGGTGCGTAGATCAATTTCCAGCACGGCACAGGCCTTAAAGCGTCTGGCACCGGCGATCACCGCTTCATCAATCAGCTCAATTGCAATTTGTCTGTCTTTAAGCATGATCAATCGTCCTCGCCGTCCCCCCAGATTGCCCGGGCTTTTTTTTGGAGCACGAGCAAGGCGGCAGTCTCAGCCAGAGCCCGATCTTTACGCCTGAGTTCCTTCTCCAGCTTACGGGTCTTTTTACGTTCTTTTTGAAGATCCTGACGCTCCTGTGCAGACAGTGGGCGCTGTGTCTCAGCACCGCTAATGGCAGCGTCACGCCAACGGCTTATCTGCTCGGCATATAGACCTTTGTGGCGGCAATACTCCGCCAACTCTTCCTCGTTCAGCGCTGCGGTTTCTATCACCACAGCCAACTTGTTTGCTCCACTCCATTTTTCAGGGTTAGATGGGTCTGCAGGCACGGATATCCCCTCATGACGTAATTGATTGCGCCAATTATATAAGGTTTGTTCCGCTACACCGGTATCCCGGCTGACCTGAGCCACCGATGTCGCATTTGGGGCCATCATCATCTGCATGGTGCGTTGTTTAAATCCTTCACTGTACGTCGGCATTTCTTGCTCACTTACCGCCTCCTGAAATTTTAGTTGGTAACAAAATAAACACGACAACTACCCTGACACAGGGGGCTATGTCTCCTTTGCCAAGGCGTAATCGACCGCGTTTCTAATACCCCCCCAGAGAACGGGCTTCCACCGCAGCAATGCCCTATTTAGCGTCATGGAGTTTTGTCCAGGAACCAAGTCGCTGGTTGGAATGACAAGAAATTTCCATTGTGTGGGGTCAACTTGATCTGCGGAATTATCTGTCACCAGATGTAAACCAACTACAAATATGTCACAGAACCAACCTTTGGCTTCAATTTCCTCTGTTGGGTTGTCACGGAAGAAGTAGTCAGGCGCTTTCTTTTTCCAGCCAAACTGAATAGACAACTTCTTTGTTGGGCCCCAGAGTTGCAGTGCAGCACATTGTTTCACCTGAATCCGGACCCTATCCAAGCCTGAACCGAATTGTAAATCCCAAGGATGCCAACCGAGTCCGACCAGACTCCAGCCAGGTCCAAGTGCCGAAAGCACCATCATCTCAACCACGTCTCCTCGATGAGAGTTATTTATAATTCGATCGGTATACATGTTCTCAGCAATCATTGAGATCACATCGCTTCTTTTCGGGGGCGTGTTTTTACTCATTGGTTTCACTAGGCTATGTCCCTTCAATCCCGATTTCACTCACCCCGCAAATCGCCAATATCTGTAAAGCACGCTGCAGTTTAATCAAGCCACGTGTAAACGAGCGACTTAGAGAACTTGGCAGCAATTCCACATCATATTCAGAGTTCAGGCGATCATAGAGCTGCTGGAGTGTTAGGTCGGATTCTTTTATGGCGTGCTGGAGTTTGTATTGGGTATATTCTGGATCGTTGGGGTTGAATTGAAGCATGGGTGAATTATTCCACAAATGGCGAAAGTACGTTGTGCTGTTTAATGACTTTGAGTGCCTTCCCAACGCCCGCTTTGTGCAACAAACATCAACTGCACAATAGGCGATTCAGAAATGTATCTGAGTCTTTAACTGGGGGTCAATTCTAAACCGGCATTGACAATAAAATGGTCGGAGGTCTGCGTGGCCCCTGGGCTAGATTTCGCAAACGGCTTATTGAGTACAATCCTTGAGGCGTTACAAATCAGTCGCTGGAATAACTGGTTCCTCCAACGCGTCTAAAAATACCATTTCTATTTACAAAAAATACGGGCAATTAGGCGTTCCTCAACTTCAAGAGTTTGTTTCAAGCGGACAACGATTAGCTTAGATCCCTTCTGCGTAGTTGCTCCGGAAGTCCACCACGTTTGCATTGTGTGCAGAGCGTGAATCCCGGGATTTTGCCGATTTTTGCATCTGCAACCCGCTAATCAGGTTGTGCTCACACCCAACCTAATCGTTGCCTAGCAGCTATTGGAAACAACCGAAAGAATGATGGTTAGGTTCCATTCGCCAAGGGGCTGAGTGCCGTGGATGAGCCGGATATCTGGGCCCGATCACTGGATGATCAACTGCTGTTGTGGATCGATGTTGGGGGAACCGGCACCCGAGCGCATCAAAAAGGCCAGCCGCATTGCAAAGGAGGTTAAAGTCTACAGCTTCAATCGAAAATCAACTAATTGAGGACTTTCTTTATGTGCCACTTTAACCTCTCAAATGAATGATTGTCTAAAGCACGCTGACCAGTGAGCATGGAGGTCAAGAATACCGGTGTGCTCATGCCATTAATATCAACGTAATGACATCCCTTTTCTTCGTTAAATTTGGGTGAAAAATAATTTTTGAATAGCTGACTGGCTAAAGCATTGGCAACGACAATAAGTCTTGGTTTGGATTTTTCTATAAGACGTTTAGAAAGATCTAATTGCTTTCGACCAAACTCATTAAGGTCATCACCTTTTTCAAGAACTCTTTTTTTCATGCTTTTCTGTGACGTCTCACGAATAAAGAACAGGTCAATGTGCTCCCATTGAATGCCCAAGTGAGTTTCGATATTCCTGAATTTTTTAAAGTACGAGTGATGTACCTTGGAATTTTCTTCGATTTTATTTGATATAGACTGATCAAAGATGCCGGAATTTGGATGGGCGTAAAACGTTTCTACATCAATATCTTTGAAATCCGGTCCCGAAAGCGCGCTTTTGAATCCCCGTTCATTGAATGATGGATTCAGACCAACAAACAAAATTCTGTTGGTTTTTAATGGAGGGTACAGCACGGGCATTCTCCCAAGTGTCTGCTCCTCTGAGCTTTCAGCCCACAATTTCAATACTTCCTTATTAAGCTGATCCATGATTTCCCTTTATTTTGTTGAATTTGATGAATGCGGCTAGGCTAGCTTTCGTTCGATAGTACTCTGTTAAGAAACTGTCCGAACAAATCCGCAACAGTCTCAATAGATTCATTCAGTCGGTGGTCCCCGCTGATTAGATGCAAGGTGCAATCGACTTTTTCTGCAAATTTGATAGAGTGCCCAGATGGAATGATGTCATCGGACCAACCATGCACAATTTCCAACTGCTTGTTGTCGGTACTGTAATCCTGTGTCGCGTAACACGGAATATACAATGCTGGCGCCAGCAAAAATATGGCGTGGGGTTTAACTCTACCAGAGGACACCAGTGACACATAACCACCCATGCTTGAACCAACCAGAATGAATTTGTCTTCTTCTTTTTTGAGTGCGCTGACAAGACGTTCGACGCGCTGGTCAGGATCTTGTTGATCCGTGTAGTCAATACTATCAACTTCACAACCATGCTCGCTGGCAATCGATGCAAGTTTTTTAATTTTGCTGCCCCATGGGCCGCTTTCTTTGCCATGCGAGAAATATACCTTCATTTATTTAATCCCTTTTTCGTTTTGAATTATATTCGCGTGACGCGAGCAATAATTTGATTACCGTGGAGGCAATTTATTTGTATCAACTCCCGTGAGATTCAATTTACAACAAGGAATTAGAGTCACCCTCCCGCTTTGGTGTCTAATTGAACCTGACGATCCCAAACAGGTTACTCTTACATCAACTCCGAGAGCAATCACCCATGGCTTCAAACTCCAAAATCTGCAAACTAAAAATCTCCCTATCGGACATCGATCGAAACCACTACGACACCCTCAACTTAACCGTTGCCCAGCACCCATCGGAAACCACCGAACGAATGATGGTTCGGATTCATTTACCAAAGGGCTGAGTGCCGTGGATGAGCCGGATATCTGGGCCCGATCACTGGATGATCAACTGCTGTTGTGGATCGATGTTGGGGAACCGGCCCCCGAACGGATCAAAAAGGCCAGCCGCATTGCAAAGGAGGTTAAAGTCCCTGGCAGCCCTATACCAACGTACGATGCAGCTTTCCGTCACCATTACAGGTAATTCTGCCTATGTCGCAACTGAGTTGGGCGAGTGCGAGGTGTCGTGGGTGCCGTTAGAGGTTTAAACAGTTTTGCGCATCAACGACAGCAACAACATAAAGGTGCTGCGTCTGTATATCACACACTACAAAGTTGTCAATTGACAACCTTGGACCGGTAAACTACTCTATTCGCAAGTGTGTGGAGTACACCAGTTAGCCCATCAAATCACGGCAGGCAAATTCGGCGGGTTGTCGACAACTGTACTTCAGGGAAGAAGGGTTAGTGAGGTTCTTAAAATGAAAACATATGAATTCGAATTGAAATTCAGTCTTCCCAGCACATCGCAGAGCCCAGAACTCTTTGTTGAGCGACTCGCTGAGGCAGGCTGCACCGATGCGCTGGTAGGTGTCGGGCAGACCGGGCGTATAGCTATCCATTTCACCAGGGATGCCAATAGCGCTTTTGAGGCAATACTAAGTGCAGTCAAAAATATCAAGCAGGCGATCCCGGAAGCAGTTTTGATAGAAGCTGCACCCGATCTCGTTGGCTTGTCCGATATTGCGGATATTCTGGGTTACTCACGTCAGAACATCAGGAAACTCATGATGAATAATCGGGCTTCTTTTCCAACGCCTATTCACGAAGGCAAAACCATACTCTGGCATTTATCCTCTATTCTAAACTGGATAAAAGAAAGCAATCGATATGAGATTGATGAACTGCTCATGGAAATTGCCAGCACTAATATGCAACTCAACATTGCTAAAGAAACAATGCATATGGATGCCTCTATTCAGAAGCAATTCCTGGCAGGGATATAGGCAAATGCGAGGTGTCCTGGGTGCCGTTACAGGTTTAAAATAGTACGTTTAGGATCGAAAACTCTGTGTTAGATAGATGCACACTTTTTCAAAATACCGTCCAGAATGCTATCTGCGAGATTTTTGGGGAACCCGTTCGGCAACTGCTCCCTAACAGTCGCAATTACATCTTCTGAGGTTTCAGAGAACTCTTGCAATATGTTGTCCATACTATCTTCAGGAAAACCACATTTCCTGGCGGTAGATTTCCAGTGTTTAGGGAGCACAGTACTCCATCGATAATGTTTGTTTTGTCCAAGCACAGCCATTGCCAACTTTACTTTTTGAATCTGGAGTTCGCCTTTACTCATAATCGGATATGCAGAGATGATGTCGTAGAATGGCGCAAGTTGAAACCGCCCACCCTGACCGAGATGGATACTAAAATTCTTTGCATGTCCGTCTGGCGCGGCCATCAGCCAGAAAAGCACTTGTGACCGCATGAACTCAGTTCGATCTTCTTGTGAGTTCGTTGATTGAAGCAGTACATTCATTATGTCAGCGATCCCCGGGCCTCCATCAGATTCATATTTTTGACCAGGGCTATAATCAAGCGCTTGGCATAAGTCCTCCTGAGGGCGCCTGATTAACCAAGTGCCATCCGAAGACCATCGTCTGTCGAATCTTTCAACTATCAGTACCTTTACGTCTTTAAAAACCCCAATACTTGCCTCTGGAACCCGGAGTCCAAAAGCGTTTGCGATTTTTAGGCATAACCATTCGTTTTCAACGCTATCCCGCAGGTCTATTCCAGCTTGTTCAAGCCGACCTATTGGAAGTTTAAATATGTGACTCGTCGGTGTTGTTCCATACGGACGCTGCCATTTTTGTTCATGCCATAAAAACGCACTTTTCTGTTGCTGACCTGCTAGTGAGATTCGAAACTCATCTTCTTCGGGTGTCATGCCGAGGGGGTGCTGTCTGTAAGATTTGAGTATTTCGGCAATTTCCCTATCACTTACTGCCTTGGCACAAACCTGCCTTACAGTGGGGGCTGGCCAGGAACCCACTAGTTGGATGGCACCAATGCAATCTGCGCCAGCTTCTGCCAAAAGATCAAATGCATCAATGCTGTCGGCCTTAAGTCGTGCCTGCATGCGATCGCGGATCTGCGCGTTATCAGGGAGTAGGTTATCGAAGAACCTGTATATTGTGTCGCCGCGATAGACGCTCGATGACAAGGGGATCGACAAGGATAATGGAACCGCTGTATCAGATTCCAGCCATGCCGTTTCGTATTTAAACTCCAGAACTCCTAGTGATTTCGTGAGTTGCCCCACTAACTGTCCATTCATTAGCAAACTTAGTACTTTAGATTGGCGTTTACGACCCACTAGTTTTCCCAAATGAGTTTTCCCAAATGTCTTCCCAGTGAGTTTCTTTCGACCCGATAGGCTGTACCAGTAGCTCAAGTTGCAATGCACTAATGAGTTTTAGCAATGTGTCAATTTTGACGTCTCTTTCCCCCCTCTCAACTTCTGAAATGGTTGGTTGATGCACTCCAACCATTTTCCCGGCTAACGCTTGCGTCAAGCCCATGGACTTTCTTCTGTCTCTGATTATCCGTCCTAGAGCCTTCGCAGAGCTTATAGGTTTCATCTTGCTCACTATTTGGTACTCCTAAAAAATATACTCTAAACGTTATAAAGAGATATTATACCCTAAACGATATAAATCGATAATATACTCTACTCAGTATAAAATAGCAATATATCCTGTACGTTATAAATAGGGAAAAGACGACTGGGTAATCAATACAATTACCACATCTGTGTACAGCCGATAGAGGCGCCGTTTCGAGACGGCTTGGTCCGAAAGGTAATGCTACCGCTAAAAATCTATTCCGGCTTTTCAAGCTTTGTCAGGAACGTGAAGGAATCCATTCTGCAAGCGAGTTGTTGCGCGCAGCCTAGTGCAACCGGCCCTTTTGATTCATTGACCGACTTGCCGATTGATTGAAGCTTACAAAACTATCAAGCAACGTCGACTTGCGCACCAGGTAGTTTTCCGGGAACAACTTACCCGACTTCAGCTTGAACTCTGCCAAGCCAAAGAAAACGGCAAAGCGATCCATCGAACGCACGAAGTAGCAATGGCTGGCCTCCTCCTCGGCGGTGCTATATACAGCCTCAGAAAACATATCAAGCGTCATTGGAAAGGCCTCCAGAAACTTGTCTTCATAGAACTGCTGGGGTCGCTGAACGTCACCAAAAGCGGCAAGCAGAAAAAGCGTATAGAGGAAGGAGTGCTGAATTATCCCGGCCTCCGGATATCCATCCCTGTAGCCCCAGTTGAATTTTGTGGTGTACGCCTTAAAAAGCTCGAAATAGATATGACCATAATCTTCCAAAACGAGCATTTTTTTGCATTTTTGGGTCAAGACAAATTTGCCGCGATATTTGCGGAGGTTACGCTGGTCCATTCGCTGTTGAGCAAACGCATTGAGATCTTCCAGTGACGAAAAAGGCTGCTCCGCTGCGGTCTCGGAAATTTCGTCTGCAATAGCCTGCGCGAAACTCTGCTTTGCGAGGCAACATTGTTTGAATTTTTTACCGCTCCCACAGGGACATGGATTGTTTCTTCCTGTATTCATACCTCACCCATGTTTTCCTTTATACAAAATGTAATTGCGCCTCGTCAGGCTCGCTAAAAGCATTTGCGCCCTCCAACTGAGTCTGAGCCTCTGAAAGGTCTTGGAACCGGATTGAATTGGTAAACCGCTGCAGTTTTTCAAGAAACCTAATCAAGGGTAATGGTTCAGTATTATGTGATAGGTTGCGAAGACCTAGAATGTAGTTTTCCCTGCAAACGGTGGGTACAATTATTTTCATTTGTTCAGCCGCTTGTAGTTCAGAATTCATCATTACACGCGCGATCCGCCCATTCCCGTCTTCAAATGGATGAACTTCAGCTACAAGAAACATCATATAAATTGCTCGACTTAGCGGTTCTGTCAAAACTTGTGCGATGTCAAACCCCTCAGCCAGGGTGCCTTCAACAAGTTCTGGAAGTACGAAAAGTGTGTTGCCAGCTCGATTTGAATTCTCCTTGAACTCCCCGGGACGCTTATCGATTCTTGATGCAAGTATGATCGAATGGCGACTTTTCAGTTTTTCAATAAAATCTTCTTTGGTATTCGGTGCGCGCTGCATTTCTGTGATGTCAGATACTATTCTGAAAGTCCCAAGTATGTCATGTGAATCATCTGCCCTATTTGGAATGATCTTGTTTTCGTAAACAATTTCTTTTGCTTCATCAATAAGGAATTTTGTACCTTCGATAAAGTTCGAAAAATAACTCTCAAAGAAAGCCAAATTTTGTCTGGAGTCCGGCGTTTGTTCTCCTATGTGAATCCCCTCTACTTCATGTTCCAAAAGTGCATTGCAGAGCAATTGAAATAATCGAATCCTTTCTCGATCTGCCACAAGAGCGTGCGAGTACTTTGATTTTTGCTGGCCGGGATGTTTGTGAGTAGTGAGAATTTTTGCAATCAGTTGGTCTAGACGTTTGAATTCCTGGCCAAAATTATGTTTCTGGCTAAAGTCTCTAGCTTCATCTCTTAGTTTGTTGATTCCTTTGGGGCCGTCGATTCCTCGGGTGCGGATTATTCGCTCTATGCGATCTTCAGCCTCTTCGTCTGAAAACCCTTTAGAGATTGCTTCTTTGTGAGTTCGCGTTAATGACATTGCATTTAACCAGGATCGCGCTTCTGACGCCCAATAAAGTGTCTCCAGGAATGGAGTGTCGCCTTCCGTCGGTTCCAGATTTTTTATAAGTTTGATTTTAAAGCCTGGTATGTCGTCGATTGTTCGCTTGTACTTGTAGGAAAGAAATACTGTTCCATCAGTTTCAGGCTTGCCGAGAATTCTTGTTCGGAAATCTACGATGGCTTCTGGTACTTGGTGTGCAATGATTGACCAAATGTTCCTTCGAGCAATCATTTCCAAAGGATCAACTAGGTTTTCTGTATAGACCCCCCGAGTAATTTGGCGGATCTCTCCTGAATTCAGCTTATCTTCAATTTCCCTGGGTTTCGGACCTTTGACCGAAGATAAGAGTAGTTCATTTTTTTTTGTGAAAACGTCGATCATGACCTTAGTAAATTTCTCTTAGAGAAGGGAACTGAAGAGTATTTTACCTTTATAGCTAACTTTAGGAAAGTAAATTATCCTAAAATGAGTATATTATCCTAAAAGTAGGTAGTTTCCTTTAAAAAATAAGGCAAAAGTGAATAGATTATCTTTAGGTTAAAGAGAACTGCAGTCCCCAATCAGGTTATCCTCACACCCAACCCCAGAGCAAACACCCATGGCTTCAAGTTCCAAAATCTGCAAACTAAAAATCTCCCTATCGGACATCGATCGAAACCACTACGACACCCTCAACCTAACCGTTGCCCAGCACCCATCGGAAACCACCGAGCGAATGATGGTTGGGAATCATTTACCAAGGGGCTGAGTGCCGTGGATGAGCCGGATATCTGGGCCCGATCACTGGATGATCAACTGTTGTTGTGGATCGATGTTGGGGAACCGGCACCCGACCGGATCAAAAAGGCCAGCCGCATTGCAAAGGAGGTTAAAGTCCCTGGCCGCGCTATACCAACGTACGATGCCAAAGCATATCCAATGGAACTGCAAAGCAGTTATCCACACCAATTGGCAGACAGCTTGTCCCTGAGTAGAGCAAAATCCCTCCCTTGAATTGGCTTCCCGCCTGTGCGGCTAATTTGCGCAAGCCTGCACCGTCTTTTTTGCCCAATGAGGCCGTTCGCTTAACTTCAACACCCCAGACGTTTCGACCCTGTTCAATTACCAGATCCACTTCTACCTTTTCCTTGTCGCGGTAATGAGAAAAAACAAGGTCATCCTCCAGCCAACCCGCCTGGCAGATCAGCTGTTGCACAACAAAACTTTCCAGCACAGCACCAAAATCTGTGCTGTGTGATACCCAATCGCCTATATTCAGGCGGTTTAACATGGCCGCCAGTCCAGAATCAACAACATGGATTTTTGGTGTCCTGATTAGACGCTTGGCCCTGTTCCTGTGCCAGGCTGGTAAGCGGCGCACCAGGAAAAGTCGCTCCAATATGGTAATGTACTTTTCAGTGGTCTCGCGATCCAAACCCAACTCCTTGGATACGTTACTCA
>Ga0105053_10011458_pt1 | contig 10858 bp, 6 predicted proteins | sample BON01_FD_78093 | JGI IMG/M metagenome (GOLD analysis project Ga0105053, IMG submission 78093) | Freshwater microbial communities from Lake Bonney liftoff mats and glacier meltwater in Antarctica - BON-01 | ecosystem: Environmental > Aquatic > Freshwater > Ice > Glacier meltwater | place: Lake...
ATGATGCAATGCGTGTGACATCGACAATTGCTCCTTTGCCGTTGGGATCGTCCATTGCAGCAGCGGAAAGCTTGAGGTCAGCTCGCTGTTGCCCTATTCCGATGATCCTCTCTTTGTGGGCAGTTGTTGCGTTATTGTTGAAGGAATGGCTATGGGCCTTGTAGGCTAAAAATTGAACAATATTTAATTACTTTTAAAAAAATCGCTTGACAGTATAATTCTCTATAATCGTACGACGTACATATCAGATATCCAACAGAGGAGGCCAAAACCAGAGGCAAAATCGCCAAGCTATGCGGCCAGGTCAACCCCGACTTGAATTCCCCCTGCTGTGCAACCACCTCCCTGACCTGCACATTGTTCCCCCACACAGACCAGCTCATCGCCAAGCTACGCATGAACCCGGAGCCTCTGCGTGGAGTTGGTACGAATTTGCCGCATCGCCAAGCGCACCATGATGGTCTTGGGAGGCAAATTCGATGAAAAAATACTTGCCCGCTACGAAACAAAACTGCAATCTTTGACCTCCACCGCCCCACAGCAGCAATGGCGAGGAGGCGAGATCGCAATGACATGGTATATACCCCCCTCCTTGATCCCTTCCAGGCGTCGCGCCACGCACGAAACAGACACTGACCACAAACCAAGCACTGGGGAAAACATGAGCGGCACACTCGACCTCGCACAATTATCATTTCCAGCTATCCTACCCACACGTACGTCGTACACGTGTACAATAGAACCTGGGATACGGCAGCCAGAGATGAAAATGGAACTTTGAAATAAATTACATTAAACTCCCCCTTCTATTTAGAGTCCCCTTTGGGGCGATTCGCCCCCAAACCCAATTATAATATATAGTGATGATATACAATATTATAATAAGACCAGCTATAATGTAACTAACTCTCCGAGAGGTGACAGATGCCGAGATGGCGGCGCCGGTTTGACGGCGCCATGTATCGATGGTTTTCGCCGAGGTAGTAAAGGGACAAAGGATGCCGCAGCCACCTGTACCTATCTGGGCATGTGCTCCACATTCCAGGGAGCAGCCTGCCCAGCATCGTGCGGCTTTGTTTTGTGGCATGCGATTGGCGCAGCCAGCAGCAGTGTCCCCGGTAGACAACCAACATTACCTCTGGTCCTGTGTACCGCTGCGGCTGCAAGCTGCCGCAGCACCTCCACGGCTCGATGGCTGCCCCCCCGGCCGGCCCCTTTCTGGGTGATGCATGGGATGGGCAGGGCGCAAAGAGCGATGAGTGTTGTGAGTGCCTGTCATCGCGTCACAACTGCTTGCAAGTCATGCCATGCCTTTGGCCACCGCTCGCCAGCTGTCCTTGTGGATCTAATTGTCAGCCCTTGCTGTGGAACACTGCGTAGCCCAGGCACCAGTTGAAATGGTGACCCGTGCTAGACAGGATGCACAAAGCCTTCGACGCCGCGATGTCGGAAATAGTACATTTTACCTGCCAGGTACAACTAGTTAGCTGGGCTCCGTATCCTGAGCTGGAGTTACTGCGATCACTTACTCACCCACCTTTCTATTATTTCCACCATGGCCGGAAGGTGCTGCTGCTCAAGAAAACGTCAGTTCGACGGAAGAATCGATTCAAGCGGATCTGGTCTCCGAGAAGGCATTGGAGTCGTTTGTCAACGAAAGAAACTTTGAGTACTCTGTGTCGGCATTGAGGTCCTTGAAAGTTGGTTTTTTTATTCTGCCTTGTTTCCCTGTCGTTTTTCGCGATTTGCAAGTTCGTTGCCCCTCACTCCCTCGAGCAGGAGGACTGGGTAACATCACAAATGAAGGCGAGAGAATCTGAGTTCACTGAGTTTCAGCAGCTTCGCATCTGCGTTGGTGAGAAAGTGCAAAATATCGACCTTCATTTTCAGAATGCATTGGTGTCGCGATGCTTGAGTGGTCAATCAATCTCTATTGGCTTGCAGGAACCTACAACGTGAATGGGAAGGAGCCATTGGAGAAAAACCAGTTCAAAGAAGTCGTAGGAATTCTTGATCTCAAACCCTGGGTGGATCTATCCGGTCCTGATACCCCAGACATCTACGTTCTCGGGTGGGTACCCGCACATCTGTGCTCCAATTGGGTTGCTCTGTCCTCGGGATCGTGTGTCTTACAACTCTATGCAGATTCCAAGAATTAGATCTTAGTGCAGAAGCCTTCGTCTTTGACAATTCCAGTCGGGAGGAGGTGTGTACATCACACGTGCTTGCCTCACAACGGGTACATTGATCGTCAACCTAATATGATGTCGTGCAGGGCTGGGCAAGAGCTCTCGAAGCGTCGTTCCCCAGTGGCATTCCGTATCACAAGGTATCCTGAGTTAGCCAGCTAGCTGTCCGTGAAATTGAAGGATTCGCGCAACCTGACTTTCGAAAACACTCTTGTCAGCTAAAGACGAAGATATTGGTTGGAATGCTCATCATGGTCTTTGTCAAGAAATCTCTGCTGCCTCACATTTCCGACTTGGAAAGTGCAGCTCAAGGGACTGGGATCATGGGCATGATGGTTGGTTTTTGCTGAAGTTACATATGCATGTCTTTCTTGCACCTTCACTTAAGTGTACCACGCTCAATAACTCTCCCCCTGACCGATCCCCTGACTGAACTCTCTCTCTCTTTCTCTCTACCTCTCTCTCTCTCTCTCTTCGTGCTTCTTCCCCACCCGATCCACAACTTACGCACACACACACACACACACACATGTATACATATATCTACTTGCCTCCCGAATTTGCGATGCAGGGCAACAAGGGTGGCGTGGCAGTTCGCTTCAGCATCTTCAACACCTCAATATGCTTCGTCAATTCTCACTTGGCGGCCCACGATGACGCAGTTCAGCGCCGGAATCAGGTGCTGCTCTGAATGATTTGGTTTCTTATTTCTACTGGTTTATTCTCTCCTAATGTGCACAACCTGCAATGTTTGCAGGATCATCATGAAATCTGTCGACGTATCAACTTTAGTTTTTCAAAGGACGCTACTGTGTTTGACCATGAGTAAGCGCTATGTGCATTGACGTTTCTGATAGCATGAGTAAGCTATTTACGTACATTGATGACATCCAATTGATCTCAAAATAACTCATATATCTACTTGTACAAAACATAGCTATTTGATTTGGCTGGGTGACCTGAACTACAGGCTTGATTTGCCAATTGGGGAGGTTAAGGCCGCAGTTGCGAAAATGAATTTGGACTTGCTGCTGGAACATGATCAGGTAGGTAAAACTTGCCTTCAAGTGTCAGGCAGGCGCATTGGTTCTTTGAGGAAAACATTTTATTTGACTTTCTTGATTCCATGTCCATGTCCCCAGCTGGTAGCGCAGCGTCGACATGGTGCAGCTTTTCGCAATTTTATCGAACCCCCAATCGATTTCCCCCCAACCTACAAATTCGATCCTGGAACCGATACCTTTGATACAAGGCGAGTGCAGTTTCGCATTTTACGGTTATGGATACATGGTCCAGTCATTAACTTCAGAGGACTTTGAACTGGCTCAATACCTTGTTTTTTTTACAGTGAGAAGATGAGAAGTCCTGCATATTGTGATCGAGTGATGTATCTTGCGAAAGAACCGGCCGATGTGGAACAAGTCCTTTATGAAAGCTGTCCTGGTGTCCGAGTTAGCGATCACAAACCCGTCAGAGCTGTGATTACAATCAAGGTATTTAATGTTCTACTGACCCTTTGCACCTATCGTTTATTGTTTACGGTCTTCGGGTTGTCGTTCTGCATTTGCTAAGGTAAAAATAGTTGATCAAGACAAGAAGATGGATGTATATCATGCCACAACCGGCCACTTGGACGCCCTCGAAAATAAAGCAATTCCAAACATGGAACTCAGCAACAATCAGGTGTCAACCGTTTTTCCGTAAGCTTCTCACATGCCTGACGTGAGCAGCTAACTTACCTGTCAGTTGGTTCAGTTCGATTACGGAACGGTGTATTACGGATGTCCACAGAGCCGAGAGTTGGTGGTGCGGAACACCGGCCAGGTTCTTTCAAGGTTTCGATTTGTACCAAAACTCGACGAAATGACCATTCGACCAGATTGGCTTTGGATTGAACCGATTGCTGGTCTTTTGGCACCAGGTACTCGAAAATTGATTCCATGCAGACCCGACCAATCTTGCAGTCAATTGAATTCGCCATCCTTGAAAGGAAACTTTAGACTCACACGCACTTGCTGGCCCATTTTTTCAACAGGAGAAACCGCCAAAGTAAAGTTGACTGTTATGGTGGAGTCGAATGCGGCAACCCGTTTAAATCGTGGTGGAGTGAGTGTACTACTGTATTTTTGCAATGAATATGGGAATATCTTCATTCAACTCAGTTCGTATTATTCTGTCCAGTCTCTCTTAGATGACATCTTGATTTTGCATTTGGAGGATGGAAAGGATAGTTTTGTGAGTCTAGCCCATTTTGTTTGCTCAGTAGGTACCTTTTAATCTGACTAGTCGTGCTGCAGATACATGTGCACGGCAAGTATCAACGTTCAAGTTTCTGTACTTCGATTAGTGATCTTGTCAGAATGCCTCACGCAGCCCGACAATACGCGTTAGGACCAATCCACAAGGAGGTGTGTGAAGTATGATGGTTTATTTCTACTTGGCACAACTAAAGTTGCATGTCTTGTGCAGGTGGGGCAGGAACTTCATATTCCAAAAGAGTTATGGACTTTGATTGATTTCCTGTATCGTTCCGGATTACAAGAGGTAAGAATTTGGTTTCTTTTATTTGCCCGCGCTGCCCATGATTTTGTCACTCACTCACTCTGTCACATCTACACACCAAATTAATTGAGCAGGAGGGTTTATTTTTTGTATCTGGGAATCGGAAACAGTTGCACATGCTCATGGAGTGCCTCGATACTTCCACGGCGATTCCTGAAGGTAGCAGAGCAGTAGTTGGCAATATTATAAAACAATGTATGTATTTATTTTCATTTTCTTCCTTCGGTTTGCAGATACCAGCGTGCACACAGTGGCAGAAACCATTCTCCGATTTCTGAAGGCAATGCCTGATGCAGTGATCCCTCGATCGATGCACCGAAGATGTCTGACATGCGCTCAGTCTGAACTACTATCGCGGCAAGCGATCGCGGATCTGCCCGCGGCGAACCAGTGCACATTTCTGTATTTGATGGCATTTCTTCAACAAGTGCTCAAACATTCTGACAAGAACAGCTGCACTCTGCACACTTTGAGTAAGATTTGGTCGCTGTTGCTGTTGCACATTAGCATGTAATTAAATAACTTAACAGGAGTGGGCCACCAATTAACGGCCGCATACATGCCTGTAGCCTCCCTTTTCAGCAGAGTGGTGTTCCAAGAATCTCCCAAGCCGGGTTTGGATCCTGCAATGGAAGAACAAGCATCAGAGAATTGCAAATTCTTTTGTTTGCATTTCATTGCTGCAGCCGAACCGGCGGCCTAAAGACCTCTGAGCACTCGTATCTTTGCGGTATCGAGCCACCGTAGCTTACTTAGACTAGACCACTTCTATTCAGCCACTTGCTTACGCGAGTGAGCGCCTGTACAGTACAACAGAATATCCAGTCCGCCTGAGCGCCTGCAGTTTGAGATTGTTGTTTGCATTTTATGATTTGATCGTTAATGTTTCTTTCAAACATGATTCAGTCGGGCTTCCTCCCGACAAACGAGCGTAGCACGATCGGTCGAGTCACGATCGGTCGGGTCATTTGACCTGTTTCCTCTGAAGTATAGTCCATAGGAGGGACGAGGTTATCCCCATAACCTGTTTCAGAAACTATCACCAGCAAATTTTGGCTGGGGTTGGGTTGCTTTTTAAGCTTGCGCGAGAGCGTCGGACGGTTCCTGCTCGATCGAGTACCGCCGGTAGCAAAACCTCGATACCACAGTAAACCCTTGCCAAGGCTACCCGGGTGAGTGAGTCCAACCGTTTAATAACTAGTACTGTCACAGTCTAAGTCTTACAGAAGAAGACCCGGCCCGTCACGAATTAGTACTGTACACAGCTTACTTAAAAAATGTTCTATATCAATTTATTGACCTCATCATCGATTTATGGCCCTGGAAGGGGACAGATTCCAACAACCCCGCCGGTACTTAAATTGTGGCACATTGGACAAGCCATTTGGCTGGTGTCATTTTTCTTTACATTCCCGTATCTTTCGTACATTCATGCATAGTTTGGCTTGTCCCCCACTAATATCAAAATCTGGTCCAAATGAGTGCCCGCAGCCGCACATTGGCCATAATTGTTTTCGGACCACCACGACAGACACATGTTTGGCGTTGGCTGTTGCATTTATTGTCGAGGAGGAAATCGTATACCGAATGCAAACTTATTGTTGGTGGTGGTGGTGGAGATTTATTCAATTATTGTATTATTTATTACTGGTTCATAACCTGTTCATAACAGCAGCTCTCTGGAGCCGCGATGGTTACTGTAGGCGGTGGTTAGCCTACATCCACCCGCGGCTAGTATGGGGTCAATTGTGCGGTTCTTGTAGCCGTGGGAGGTCTGGCGCACAGGTCAGGCGAGAGTCTTCAGGAAGAAACTGAACTCGAGATCAAAGATGAGTGATGGTTGGTCGTGCCGGGTGGTCATGGCTCCCTCCCAATTAAGACTGTCCCCGGCCGAAATACTAATCACTTTCCAATTCCGTCCCAAAGGTTCTGCATGTGACGGTGTTACCCGCCCTCTTCCCACATGGATAGTTCATCCGACTGAGGCGATAAGGTGCATTTTCAAGCACGTGTTCATTGCTTGCAGTCTGCGCAGAAGGGGTGTGGCGTTGTAAGGGAAAATACCTCGCGCGTGCAACCTATCGATGGTCAAATAGAGACGTCCAAGTGTTCCCGTAGTTTGTGCCAGACTCATTTCAGGCAGCGAGTGCTGCATGCCTTCTGTGTTGCGGTTCTCATCTACGCCCGAGTATTGGGCCACAGCCAGCTTCAAATAGCGTATAAAGTATTCCAAGAAGCCAGTTTCCGGAGATGTCAGCCAGTCCACAAGCACCAGGTGGTCATGTCCTAGCCGATGGAGCAACGCCGCAAACAGACGATGACAGTTTAGGCAAAGCCTTCGACGGATGTCTGAGTAAACTGATTCAGAATGGCAGGGCATCAGCATAAGCTGACGACTAAGAAAGCGGACGACATCATTGTCGGCCTCAATCAGTAAGGACATAACATCCACTTCTTCAGTTCCACTCTCTCCCAAGGTCCATACCGGCTGTCCCATGGTGTCATCAATAGCCCACACAATTGGTGACGGTGAAGCAGTTGGGCTCAGGTTGATCAATTGCAGTGCTGCAGCCATGAGACACAGAATTGCTTTGCGTCGAACCACCCGTTGCTCGGTGCCACCACGACCCGTGGACCACGGAGACCGGATGAGCTGAGGTGACGTCTGTACAACAAACCCAACGATGTATACAGCCAATTTTGCTCCTCCTGGAAAGGCTTGGGAAAGTATCTGGTCACAAAGGCCAAGGGCAAGCTTTTGCACCTGTGCGGGACCAGTGGTGAACAACATTTCGAAACAGGACCGATGGTCAACCACTGTAGTCAAAATGTCGGTGACGCAGCCGCCAGGGTAGTCTTTGTTATGCTTTGCTACTGCAACTAACATTTCCAAGTAGCTGGTCAAAGTCAGGTAGTCTTTATCCTTGGCTGACACGGCCGCCATAGTGCGGAAAACCACCGGCCAGAATGCGGTCAGGTTGGTGAGGATTTCTTCCACGTCCTCTGAGCTTGGTCTCCAGTCGCAGTGTTGTAGGTGGGCGCGGCGTGCTGCTTTCAAAATGGATAGAACCACGGTGGAAAGTGTTCTCCCAGCTCGCCTCATTGTATCACCAGTACATCCGCCAGATCCAAATTCACCTCGCAAGCAGAGCGAAAGCAGGCTTTGGCGGCATTCATTTGCAGCCGCCTGCGGCAATAAAATGTCAATACATCCAAAGAAGACACAGAGGATGAAACAGCAGGTATGACGTTCAGCGCTTGCGGGAGTTCATTATCGTGTTTATGTGTTACAGGGATAGGAGGAAATTTAGAGCCCTCACCTGGGCCCAAGATTGTCCTGTGAGCGACAGCGTGGACAAGATCGCTCTGGCTGTATACGCGGTCAAGCTGTCTGGGGCGCAAGCGGACACCTCCTGCATGGAACGAGTAGAAAAAAGGGGAATTTGCCAAATTTATGTTGTTGTAGATGTGTCATAAATACGTGGAGACTCTCTGCAACTTACCAGCAAACGGCAGAGTCCTACTTCTTTAACGAAGCTGGATAGTCGTTGTGCGGTGGCTCGGGAGGAACAGTGATGCCCGCAGTATGCCTTGATTGTTTGATGAATTAATGATAGTCTCAGCAGGTGGGTATCGCGGCAGCAAGAGGGGGGACGTGGTCCTTCCACCTCCCAGAGAGTTGGCCAGCGCTCCAATACGGGCAACCCCCTCGCAGCACCGATGGCGCCATCGTCATTTTGGTGATCGCTTTCCGGCAACCGCTGTAGCTGGTATTGCAGCAAGGTGTCCCACGCCGCCGAAACAGAGTCACGGAGTGCATGGCAGTTACATGCTGGCGAATTCACTACATCCGCACTCATTTCGACTAGTACATCCATGAGCGCCGCTGTGGCGGCAACAATGGTTGTCGCTTGCGGGTGGTGGTGGAGTTGGTTTGGCTGCAATTCATGTGCCTGCAACTAACCCGCAGTTCGCGCCCCGGTACAGATTTCGGTGAGGGAAGTCTACTGGTGGGAGGAGCGGGGGTGGGGTGTTCTGCGGCGTGACGACTAATTGTATGATTCATCAATGTCCGCAATTGATGAATTCAGAATTGTAACTGCACGTCGTGGCATCGTGTCGGTATCTGCTTTCAAGCTGGTTCGTTGGAAATATGCACTACGTGAGCGTGCTTTGGCTGGGTGTTGGTCGATTCCCACGAAGCCACGTACAAGCAATCAGCAGCTGCAGAGGGAAGGGACCACCAGTTGTAAGTGCTGTATAGGTGCGCTGTGGGCTTCCTTACCAGCTCGGTAGTGAACATGCACATGTGGGGCTCAACCAGCTGCATGCTGCTGCCGACAGACGCCGGCTGTACAACTGACAATCACAAGCTCTGGCGAGGCGTTTGGACTAGAGTGGTGGGGGGCAAGCCATTTGGCTGGTGTAATTGTTGTTGCTCAATGCCATATTATTTAGATATATTTACTATTTTGTATCGCAGCGTTGTTGCCATCGTGTGTTGCCACTGCCGGGGGCTATTCTGTCCAACAGCCTTGGAGGTGGGGCAAAGTTGGCGACTTACTTAGCAAGGCCAAAGGGTTGCCTCCAACAGGACATGGGACTGTGGAGTGAGGCGCATACTGGTTCGAGGGCTCGCGCTAGCCGCCAAGGGGGATCCGCTCTCAGATTAATACCAGGTACTGTACTGAAATGCGAGAAAGTATGTTGGCTGCAAGCCAACAGAGTGATTGTACCTATTTCGACAGTTCTGGACCAGGTGTGGACGACTCGATGGATAGCAAATAAATCAAACTGAGACCGCCAATCGGGCATACTTGCGATTCGTAGCTGTGGTCTTGGCAGATAAAATTGCCTCAATCATTTTTAGTCCCACGTGCGAGAGTAATCTGCCACCTACATCCACTGACGTTGCCATAACCCTTCTTGGGCCCGATGGCCCCCTCTATACGCCATGCACCCGCGAAAGAAGCTCAGAGAGAGTTATCTGCCACCTACATGTACTGATGTTGCCATAATTCCTTCTTTGCAAAGGCCCGATGACCCTTCTCGATACATCATGCACCCGCGAAAGAAGAAGCACATCATTGAATGGGCTGCGAGGTGACAAGAGGTAGATTAACTAGCTAGCTATAGATGTTGTACTGTCAGTAAACACAGCTATGACAGATGGAAGCGCCAAGCGGCAAACCAACGAGGCTCCTGCCAACAGCAACACACCCCAGCGGCCGAACACAGCCAGAGGATGTTACACCCCAGCGGTCGAGCAAAGCCAGAGGATGTTGTCGTGGCTGTAGCTGTGGCTATGGCAGGGAGAAAGGAGGTAGCCTAGAGCTCGTCCTTAGCAGGCTCCTCGGCCTCCTCCTCCTCCTCCTCCTCCTCCTCCTCTGCCTCCTTCTTGAGAGCTTCCTCGGCAGCTTTGGCGGCCGCTTCGGCATCCTCGGCCTTTTTCTTCGCGGCAGCCTCGCCCTCGGCGCGGGCCTTGAATGCCGTCACCTGGCTGGCGAGCGCGGCCTCGTCGTCGGTGATGAGGACGCTATCAAAGATGGTGCCCGACTTCACCTGCCATAGGTCAAAGCCGACGGCGCCGAAGCTGTCGTATGCGTACAACTCCGAGTCATCCTCGAACTCCGGGTTCGGAACTTGCGGGTGCACCCACTCGCCCTTGTACTCAGGGTTGTCAATGCGCTTAGCCTTCCACTCGCCCTTGTACTCGGGATTGTCAATCTGAGGGGCCTCCCACTCGCCGTCCATCTCGTCGTCCCAGTCCTCAGGCTTCGTTGCCTCGGGATCAGCAATGTGCTGGGGTACGTCCCAGTCTTCAGGTTTAGTGTCACTGGGATCATCCATCTGCTTGTCATCCACCCAGTCGGCGGGCTTCGAGGACTCCGGGTCATTGATCTCCTTGGCGGGGAGAAAGTCCCAGTCCTCGTAGAGAGAGCCACTCTCGACCTTTTCACCGTCAATCTGCACCTCGTACGTATTGTCGGGGCTGACTTTGAGCGTATACAGGTGCGATGCCGTGTCTGTCTTGGGCTGAATGGTTTTCTTGATTAGCTTGTTATCGCCCTTGTATTCAAAGATCACGTGCACCTTGCGGTTGCTGG
>Ga0105053_10011463_pt1 | contig 10857 bp, 12 predicted proteins | sample BON01_FD_78093 | JGI IMG/M metagenome (GOLD analysis project Ga0105053, IMG submission 78093) | Freshwater microbial communities from Lake Bonney liftoff mats and glacier meltwater in Antarctica - BON-01 | ecosystem: Environmental > Aquatic > Freshwater > Ice > Glacier meltwater | place: Lake...
AATGCGCACGCTTGGAAAGCGTGTGTAGGGAAACCTACCGGGGGTTCGAATCCCTCCCTCTCCGCCAGCCTTCGCCAAGCCTACGGCTGGCAGGCCAGCTTTAGGAAGAACTGGGGATTTACGCAGACAGTTTGTGCGAAGGCTGCCCGCCATCTTGTCCACCTTAGGCTGGGCGGCGGTGGAAGGCTCGGCGAAGGTGGGCCCTTTCACTCGCCATCCCCAATCGGGCACCTCGCAATCACGTTGTCGCGGTGCTCCCTTGAATCAATCACAGGCTTGGCGAGAGTCGCCCAAAGTCACATAAGCGGCCATGCACTACGTTTACCTGTTGAGCAGCCACCGGGATCCGCAGAAGCACTATGTCGGATTCACCCACGATCTGAAAACCAGAGTCGCCAGCCACAACGCCGGCCAAAATCTCTCAACCGCCCCACATCGTCCTTGGGACATCGCCGCTTATTTTGCCTTTCCTGATGAACGCAAAGCCCTCGCGTTCGAAACCTATCTCAAGTCAGGTTCCGGCCACGCCTTTGCTAACCAGCGCCTTTGGTGACGAAGCTTTCCCGATCTCTCCTACCATTGGGCACAAAGAGGCACAAAAAACGCCAAGCTATCTGAGCGATTTCACGACACTGACCTAGGCTCAATCGCTTACCGCTGTCATCCGACTTCCTTACCGATTCCGGTCTGCTTGGCCGTCAGCACTGTTTTAACCCACTCCCCCTCTCCGCAAAGAATGAACGTATCGAACCGCTTGAACCACGCTCCTTCGGGGACGGTAGGTTCGCCATCCATCCAAGCGGCCATGAGTCTGAGATCTTCCGGAGTGATTCCCCGTTCCTGAATGCGCAACAGGATGTGGTCGCACAGCGCCTTGGGTAACCCCCTACGCTTGATTCGAGGCATGATGGATCAAGCTTGGCCGTAGAACCCCTCGACGAGATTCTTCTTCAACCGTGCAGCCTTGGCGGGAGATTTGGTCTCGGCGAGCTCCTGTCCAAGTTCTTCTAATTCGGCGGGAGATTTCTGCCGCACGGTGAATGATATTTCCAATCCAGCAACCTCGGCCGCCCTTGCCAGCGTGTGAATAGTGATGGCCGTATTTTCCGTATCAAGCAACCGACGCACCGCGGACCGGCTCGTCTTCATTCGTTTGGCAAAGCCGGACACATCCAAGTCGCCGCTGGCCATGCGTTTTCTCAAGGCGCCGGCCAACTCAGTCTTCAAGGCACGCGCAGTGGAATTCTTGGGCATGCCCTTAGTGGACCATTATTGAGCCACTTTACAACACCGATCCCGCTGACGCTCGTTAATAACTCACCGCTTCTACCACCCTCCGCATCGAATTGGCCAATCAGCGTCTTTGGTGAGGGAAAGCAGCCTTAACGCTGCCTCTTATCGTTATTGAGCAGCTTTTACGTTGCTCTCATGGCGACATTTTTGGCCGAGAATCGCATCGACGCATGTTCAAGTGTGTTTGGAAATGGGCCGGCCACTTTCGCCAGACCGAGCGCAACCTCGGCTGGGAAGTCTCTCGACTGACCGAAAGCATCCACCATGCATTCGCCGATGCCCAAGCATGGTTGCAATCCGATACCTATCCCCTCCACGAGATCGCGGTCCGCCTGCATCACCCACTGGTGCGCATCCATCCTTGGCCCAACGGCAACGGACGCCACGCGCGACTCATGGCCGACGTGCTGGTGCAGTCGCGCGACGGAGCTGACCTCACTTGGGGAGCAGCCGAGGATCTCGCGACACCGGGAGACGCACGCCTCCGCTAGATTAGCGCCATCCAGAAGGCCGATAACGGCGACTTTGGGCCCCTCCTCACTTTCGCACGCAGCTATTGAGTATCGCATAACAGCCTGAAGACCCCGAACAGCGCTCCGAGGGCGTCGCGGCTCCAGTTTGTCATTTGGGAATGCAGTTCTTCCGGATGGGAACGCGCCGAGCCGACGCTCCGGGCTTGGTTCCATGAAGCCAGGTCCGCGCGTTGGAAATCTTTCATTCCCATCAAAGCCCGCTACCGTTCCGCCGATGTCCTTCCGGGCAACCGGGTCGTCTTTAATCTCAAGGGCAACACCGACCGTCTCATCGTTCACCTCCACTACAGAACCGGCATCGTTTTCATTCGATTTGTCGGCACCCATGCCGACTACGACAAGATCGACGCCACGACCATCTGACCCATCCCATGAAACCCAAAGTCCTCAAAACCACCCGCGAGCACCGGGCCGCTCTGGGCCACATCGAAACGTTGATGACCCGGCCCGACCCCGACGAAGCCGAGTTGGAACTCTGGGCCCTGCTCGTCGAAAAATACGAAGAGGAACACTTTCCCATCGCGGTTCCCGACCCCATTGACGCCATTCGCTTCCGCATGGATCAAGAGGAGCTCACCCCCGCCGACCTGCAACCTTACCTCCAGAGCAAGAGCAAGGTTTCCGAGGTCATGAATCGAAAACGCCCGCTCAGCCTCAGTATGATCCGCGCCCTGAACAAAGGGTTGAAGATTCCTGCCGAGGTGCTCGTGCAGGAACCCGCCGCCGCCTACCACGTCACGACGCGGAAAAACGCAAAGCGGGCCTCTGCGAAGAAAGGCTGAAAGACCAGCCGGTCCCTAAGAGCGACGATTGCCACTCGTTTCCATGCTTACGACTTACGGACTTATCGCTCACCGCCTCTGCCTCACCACGAACAATCCAGCACGCCCACCACGACGACCATCGATCTCTCCTAATTTGCTACAAACTACAAAGCCTGACCCCCTTGATCGTTTCCTGCGAAGAAAGGCTGAAAGACCAGCCGGTCCCTAAGAGCGACGATTGCCACTCGTTTCCATGCTTACGACTTACGGACTTATCGCTCACCGCCTCTGCCTCACTACGAACAATCCAGCACGCCCACCACGACGACCATCGATCTCTCCTGATTTGCTACAAACTACAAAGCCTGACCCCCTTGATCGTTTCCCGGCATGCTGTGTTTGGCCGGCCGGCTGTTTGCGAGTTTTAAGCTCTGGCAGCAGGCGGCGGCGACGGGGGCAGCCCTGTTGTGGCGCATCCGTTCGAACTTGATCGTGCCGGTCGAGCAAGTCCTGTCCGACGGCTCCCATCGGTCCACCTTTTACGCCTCGGTCAAAGACCGGCGGCACCAACGCAACGGGCTGCGCGTGCGGGTCATCGAGTATCGGCTGGAGGGGCATCCCGACCACGAAACCTATCGTCTGATGACGACCCTGCTCGATCCCGAACAAGCTCCGGCCGAAGAACTCGCCCCGCTGTATCCGGAACGCTGGGAACTGGAGGGGGCGTTCGACGAGTTGAAGACCCACTTGCGCGGCGGGCAGGTGGTGCTGCGCCGGGGGCAAGACCCCGGAACTGGTCAAGCAGGAGTTCTACGGACTGCTGCTCGCGCACCGGGCGGTGCGGATGCTCATGCTCCAGGCCGCCGCCAAGGCCCAACTCGACCCGGATCGACTTTCCTTTACCCACACCGTTCGCGTCCTGCGTCGCAAGCTGGCCCAACGGCCAGCTTTTTCCCCCTGAGCAGCTGCCGGCCCGCCTCGGGTCGATCCTCGACGAAATCCTCGAGGAACGCTGTGTCAGCAGCCGCGGCCGTCGCATCCCGCGCGGCGTCAAACGCAAGATGTCCGGCTATCCGTTGCGCCGCGCCCGCGCTCCCACCAAGCCGCAGATCTTCTCCGTAAAACTCTGCTTTTCAATTAAGTGAACAGTATTGCCGCTAGCCCTATTTTTTGTTCAAGAATTTGACGCCTTCCCGCCAGGCAGAGCGCATGGCGGTAATCACTTCTCCCGAATCCGGCGGGATGTCATGGGCCAACACCGCTTCTTCCGTCGCAACGGCGTCGACGACTTCCGCGATGATATCGCTGGCGGCCTTGGGTGAGAGCCGACACCGCTGGATGCCGAATCGGTGCACCCTTTTGTATTCCGGCCAGCTTTTCGAGCCATCCAACATCAAGGCCAGACTGTCTTTCGGCAGATACGCTGTCGTGGTCACCAGATCAAAAGCCGGGGCCAGCGTCACGGCGGCGGTGGCATCGTCGTAGATCACCCCGAAGTTCTTCCGATGGGCGTCGCCATTTCTGGTGGCGATGGAAAACACCAGAATACGAAAGAAGCGCGCCAACTCCGTCTCCAATCCGGCAGGACTCTTGAGCACGCTCGCCAGCGTGCCGGCCAACTGTTCATAGGAGCCTTCATACTTATCCCGGGAGAGCCGGCCGTCGATGGCACACCCATCTTCGAAGGCCAGATAGGACCCATCCGCTTTCAGATCGAAGCGCCCGATCACGAGGGTCTGGCTGTCCTCTGAAATGAGTGCCGGTGGCACGATCAAACCGGCGCGTTTCGCTGCCTGCAGGCACCGATATTCATTGACAGCCAAGGCCGGAAATTTGGTGGCATCGAAGGTCTTGAGTAGGTGGGTCGTTCCATGCGTCGTGATTCTTTCGCGTTTTTCCACCGGGGGACTGAGTTCCTCGATCTTCAGACTGCCATCGTCCCGGATGAGCAGCTTGGGCTGAACACCTGCGACGCCAGAATACTGCGCGTAGCGGGCCAGCAGATCACGAAACAAGTCGGCCGTGCCCCGATATTTGAGCAGTTCGGATAGGCTCTGGGCCGGCACCCGGTCGAGTTCGGCTGCGGAGGTTCCGAATCTGAGACGGCCGATCAACGAGCGCCCCACCACTTCCAGCAGCGCAAGGTCGTCGAAGACTGGCAGCGCTTTGGAAAACATGGCAATAAGGACATCACGAAGCGCCCCTTCCGGCAAACTCATGTCAAAGACCGGATGGAGCACGGTGGCCCGTTCGGCAAAATACGGCTCGTCACCAACCGGCATCAGGAGTGACACGGCCTGACCTGGCGCAATGCCTTCGCGGTAAGTGAACCGGTTGACCGGTTCATCCCGCCGTAATTCGCCCACGGTGACCCGATTGATGAAAACTTCAGCCACGCGCGCCCCCCTCCTGGTTTAGCTGGGCGAGAGCCGCGTCGGTTTTGCGAAAGGCCTCCTGGCGTTCCTGGCGATTTCTGGCATACGCTTCGTTCAAAGTGAGTTTGGGATGGCGGGGACCCACGTTGATTTCCAGACCCACTTGATCGCAGATTTGAGAAAATTTTCGGATGCCCAACTCACTGATCACGCCTGTTTCCAACAGCGAAATCGTGGTGCGGCTCATCCCCAAACGCTTGGCCAAAACGCCTTGCGTCAAGCCAGCCTGACGTCGCGCCTGACGAATAAGGGAACCTGCTTTATCGAAATTCATGTTTTATATGTGAAACATAATCGCGTTTTATGGATCAATTTCAAGATTAATGTTTCCTATGTGAAACATACTGCAGTATTTCACAATCTCTCGGCAAACATTGGCTTAACGTCCTCATTCGGCCTAATCTCACCATGAAAACGAAGCCTGTCCTTACAGTCAGTTCAAAACAACCTGAGCCACAGGGGAACACCGATCAACACGGCTGAAAACACTCCGGCATCCGCTTCGCAGTCTCCTCGCAATGACAAACGGGACCGAAACCGACTCGCCTAACCTTCCCCCACGCGGTGATCAAAAAAAACAACTCAGTCGTGCGTGGTGAAGATCGTGTCGTTGAGTTCTCCACTGCGGCAAACCTCGATGACCGGATCGGCATCCGTTGAGCCCTGCTCCAACGCACAGCGAACCGTGTCGATGCCCCAGGATCCTGTGACGGTGAAGGTCACCGACTCGGCCGCTGACTCCACCCACACAACTGGCTCCGGCAATCCCTCCGGTTCCATAGGAAACGGCAACAGCAGAGCGGCGATGGTCAGCGACGCAGCGGGTTCTTTTGGCGCCAGCACGAGATGGTGAGACAGCACCACCCCATCGGAGGCATGGGATCCCACCGTGGCCTGCAACGGTTGCCGACTGCCGACCGCCATGACCATCCCGGCCTTGCTGCCCTGAAAACGAATGAGCCCGGACTCCAAGTTAATCTCACTGATCGGGACACCGGAGTGATAATTCCATTCGAGCCCGGTTTCACCCGCCTGCACCTCATCCAGAATCAGAAAGTAGTGCGGTCGCACAAACAGCACTCGGCGACGGTATCGGTCAAAGCCCCGGTAAGAATTGCGCAGGTCGGCGGAAAGATAATCACAGGCCCCGCCCAACTCCACGCGGTCCAGCACGACGGCGCGCTGCGGATCGGCATAATCCTGATTGCGCCCGCGCAGGGTCACCAAGTTATGGTAGGAGGTTTGCTTGTAGAAGAGATGCGCCGGGTCCTGATATTTGATGACTCCCGGATCGGCGGCGAAACGTTCGCCATAGGCCTCCAGGATGAACTGCCCCTTGTCGTTGTGGGTGTGCTCGAAAGTCTGCGGACCGCCCTCGAAGAAAAACAGGATGTCTCCCTGATTGCAGCCCGTGCGCAGCGTGATCCGGTCGCAGCCTGCGAAATGTTTGTGCGGAGGCAACCGGGGCGTCGGCGGAGCCCCCTCGACATAGAGGAGAAAATTCATGAGCCCGGACAGCGAACACGCACCGACCATCCTCTTGCCGAAAAAGGCGCTCCCCGGCAGATTGGGCCGGTGCCCAAAGTATTCGTGCCACAGCCACAGCGCATTGGCATCGTCGTAATACTTCGCGAAGAACATGAACGAACTGTTCATGAAATCATAGCCCGCGCCCTCAATGTTGTCACTGAGGGGCAGGAACGACAACCGGTCCTTCGCCAACGAGCGCAGATGCATCAGATAATCCATCGTGTGCCCGAGGTGGGTTGGCGCATAATCCTGCACCCGCCAGCCCTTGTGACGGGAAATGGCGATGAGGGCGGCGACCGCATGTTGGGTGGTGTATTCCCAATAGCCCGGCCCTTCGTTGGAGGAGCCGTTCTCGTTGTAATAATTGTTCATCATCCGGGGGAACCACGCGATGCCCCGATCCAGCAGCGCATCCACATCAGGATGGCTGCGCCGCGCCACGAGCCCCGCACACACCAACCCGGCCATGAAGACCGCGCCCTGGTTGCTGTTGAGCAGGTAGCCCTCGCCGTTATAGCGCAGATACAGATCGATCCAAGGCAGCGCCTTTTCGTAAAGCGCGTCCTCGACTTCGCGCCGCTCGGCATCCGACAACAACGGGTAAATAAAATCATAACACTGGGCGACACACTCCGCCGTGGAGGACTCGACGAAGGGTGCCCGGTAGCCCGGCAATCCGCAGGGAATCCGACTCGGAAAACCCGCCTGCCAAGTCGTGCAACGCAGGGTCGCCAACAGACCACGCCGCGCAGTCTGCCCATGGCGCAGATCCCCCGTCAGCGCATAGGCCACGGCCCCGTAAACCATGCAACTGTTGACGTGATACATCTGGTCGGCCGGCGAGACCTTGCGCTCGCAGCCTTGGTTGCCCACATCAACCGGCAGATAACGGCCGACATGGTGTTCGGGGTGGTAGTCGAGATGCGCGGTCGCTTCGGCGATGATTTCATCGGCCATCTTTTTCAACGGACCGGGCGATCGCGCCGCGTCACGCAATCGCAGAAATTCGTCGCGGCCGATCATGATACCGACGGGCAAGATCGTGGATTCCAGTGGCTCCACGCGATCCGGTGGAGGCACGGGAGGCATCCCCGCAACCTGACCAGCCTTGGCCGGATCGGCCCCCATGCGCTCCAGCAAAATCCAGCGAATCGAAGTGGCCACCTGCGCTTCCATCGCCTCCACAATTTCAGTCTCCGCCTGTTCAAGTTCGATCGTCAACGCGGTCAAGTGTCGCCCCGAAATCAGCGCGCGCATCTCATCACCGCCACCCAGTCCCCGGCGACGGTCGATCGCCCGCACGGCGACCCCATCGATTTCGAGCACGAGACTGAATTGGGCCCGACGGTCCGTCGCCGTCCACACCGTCACGGCCTGACAATCCGAAATATCCACGTCCATACGCCGACGGAAGGAGGTCCGGTGCTGGCGGCCCGGTCTCTGCAGATAACGCAGATTGGCATACATCCACCCCCCATCGAGGCCCTGATCTTCAACGGGCAAACCCGCCGGGCCGACCGCCTGCCAATCTTGCCGATCCCACATTCGCTCATGGAGAAAATTAACCACCAGATCCTCTCCGGGCGTCACGGCGATGAGCGGTGAATCACCCGCCCAGGTCAGCGCCCCGCATGCCAACACCGTCCCGGCAAAAGTGCTGCTAATCGCCCGCAAGCGCAGCCGCTTGATCGCATGCAGACCGGCGGGACCACCGATTTTCTCGAGCGAGGAGACGGTAAGATGGAGGGTATTCCAACCCGCCCACTCGACGACAAAAGTGGTCCGATAGCCGGTGGCGAACGGTTGGCCCACCCTCTCCCCACAATCAAACATCACTTCCACCCACAGCATGCTCGGTCGGCTGGAATTGATCGGAATCCCGATGGCCCAAACCTTGGTCCCCGGCGCGGGAGCCCTGAGTGGAATCGAAAATTCCAATTCGTCTTCCGTGCTCCAACGATGCCAGGCGCATTCCGCCTGCTCATCGGGAGAACGGGAGACGAAGGCGGTGGCCGGGGTCTGATCGGATTTCATGGGGTCATCACGAAAATTCAGGTTAGAACTTTGCGTGAGCAATCACGAAATCGACCAAGACTTGGGAGGTAAACCAACCGGACCAGCAATTGTGTCCTTGGCCGGGAAAGACGATCAGCTCCATCGAGCCGCCGACCCGCGATAGCGCTCGTCCAGCAGGGATGAATTTTGTTCGAGCGGCACAATCTCATCCTGATCGCCGTGCAAATGCAAAATCGGCACCCCGGCCTTTGCCAACGGGGCGATACGCTCAACCGGATTATGGTTTAAAAGCGTGGCGGCAAGTTCCGCCTCACTCAATTGGTAGGCCCCGCAAGCCTTCGTGAGTCCGGGATAGCTCGTGAGATTGCAGACCGGATAAATCCCCGCTACGCAGGCGACATTTTCCGGGTGCTCCACCGCCCAGTTGTACAACATCAATCCACCGCGACTCCGGGCCAGCAGTGCCACCTTGGTCGCGAATCCGTGTCGCCGCACCAGTCCTTCGTAAAGCGTTTGAAAAAGAGACCGGCCCTCTGGACTGCCGAAAGACTCCCCCACATCTATCCCGGCGATCGCGAGCCCGGCATCGAGAAATTATTGAAACATCCATCGTTCCTCAGCGCCGGGAAGTCCCGGTTAGGTCGGCGCATACCAGACCCAAGGTTGGGAGCCGGCGATGGCAGGCACTGCGGGAAAAATGGCGAAGGCACGATGACTATTCAGCGCAAACTCGATCCCGTGGTGTCCGGCGATCAGGGCAGGCTTTTCTCCGGCGATTTTGAATAATACTGGATTCGTCATCGATAAAAAATTCCCACCCGACCCGCCTGCCCAAACAGGAAGAGGATCGGGAAAGCGGGTCCCTTAAGGAGAAAAGAAGCGGACCGCACCAGCCCTAGCCATCCGCAAAGCGGTGACGAGTTATTTAGAACTTTACCCGTCAAAAGCACATAATTGACACCCCGACCGGCGACTGCGCATTTGCGATGGGGAGGCCTGCGATTGCTCACAATGTCGCGGCCGGCGAGGCGAACTGACGGCCTCCATTTGAATGCTCCCAACGTCAGACCTCGTCAGCCGCCGGTCGAAATAATCCTCGCCGGACCGCGCACCCGTCCCCAACTGGGACGCGAATAATCTTTTGAATTAGCCTCGTTCTTCGGAGCTGCTTTTGGTTCCGTCATCGCTCTCATGGCCTACAAAATTCCTTCCAAGCCCCGCATTCTCACGACCACCGTCGGCTCGTATCCCGTCCCCGACTGGCTCGCCGCCCTCCCCAGTGAGCAAGCGGTCATCGACGCGACCCGCGTGATTTTCGATATTCAACGCCAGGCCGGCATCGACCTGCCGACGGACGGCGAACTGTCTCGCTTCGACGTCGATCATCCCGACACGAACGGCATGATCGAGTATTTCATCCGCCCGATGGCGGGGATTTCGTCGGTCGTCGGCCGCTCGATCACCGAAGAATTTGCGAAGCACTCTCCGATGGGTTTCCGCAGCAAGCCCGCCGGCGTCGTCGTCGACAAGCTCGGCGAAGGTTCGCTCAACCTGCTCGCGGATTGCCGCATCGCCGCGGCCGTCGCGGGGGGGCCGTTCAAGTTCACCGCCACTAGCCCCTACATGCTGGCGCGCACTCTGCTCGATCATCACTACGGCAACTTTGAGGATCTCACCATGGCCCTCGCCAGCGTGATCGCCGAGCAAATGCCTAACCTCCCGGCCGCCTGCGTGCAGATCGACGAGGCCAACATCCCCGGCAATCCCGACGATGCCCCCCTCGCCGCCGCCGCGATGAATGTCGTCCTCGACCAGATCAAGGTCGAGCGCGCCGTCCACTTCTGCTTCGGCAACTACGGCGGCCAGACGATTCAATCCGGCAGCTGGAAAAAACTCATCAAGTTCCTCAATTCCCTGCACTGCGACCACCTCGTGCTCGAGATGGCCCACCGCCCGAAGAGCGACCTCAACGCCCTCAAGCAGATCGACAAAAAGATCTCCCTCGGCATCGGCGTCGTCGACATCAAGGTCAATCACATCGAAACGCCCGACGAAATCGCCGCTTCGATTGAAGCCGTCGAAAAGAAAGTCGGCGAAGGCCGCGTGCGCTACGTCCACCCCGATTGCGGATTCTGGATGCTCAAGCGCTCGATCGCCGACCGCAAGATGGAGGCCCTCGTCCTTGGCCGCGACAAATACCTCGGCCGCTAAACCGCCGAGATCATTCTTCAACTCAGGCCGCACCGCAAAGTGCGGCCTTTTCCATCTCTCCCGGGAGCGCGGGCC
>Ga0105053_10011468_pt1 | contig 10853 bp, 7 predicted proteins | sample BON01_FD_78093 | JGI IMG/M metagenome (GOLD analysis project Ga0105053, IMG submission 78093) | Freshwater microbial communities from Lake Bonney liftoff mats and glacier meltwater in Antarctica - BON-01 | ecosystem: Environmental > Aquatic > Freshwater > Ice > Glacier meltwater | place: Lake...
AAAACTTTAATCAATCTACCATGCAGTAGATAAATACTATGGGGTATTAATCCGAGTTTCCCCGGGCTATCTCCCTGTAACAGGTAGGTTGCATACGCGTTACGCACCCGTGCGCCACTCTCATTCATTCCGAAGAATGAAATCCCGTACGACTTGCATGTATTAGGCCTGCCGCTAGCGTTCATCCTGAGCCAGGATCAAACTCTCCATTGTAAAGTTTGTTTTGATCTATCACATCCCGAAAGATGCACAAATCGGTTGTTTCTGCGACTCTATGAATTATTTATTCTGTTTCTTTTAATTATGTCTAACACTTCAAAGAACTTATTTCAAAAGAAAACCCGTTGGTTAACTTTCGTTTTGACCCCGTTTTTGCCAGATCGTTTTCTGACTGTTTCGTTAAGGGAGTGCAAAGATAAGAGGAAAATTTAACTTTGCAAAAACTATCTTGATTTTATTTTTTGAGAACCTTTCTAACTGATTTTTTGATTCCATTTACCCGCTTTTGGGATCACAAAGGTGCAAGATATTTCTTAATTATCCATGTAAACAATGCCTTTTTTTCCTAAAAACTTCTAACAGTATTCATTTACAAACCTTTACAAAAAAACCTCCTTCACAACTTTAATAATTGCCTCCACTAGAACTCAAATCCCCTACGCTATCTTATACCATATAAGTAAGAACGTGCCCTGCTAAGTACAACTCCCCTATTAGTAATTAATAGTATTGCTCACATTCCCTCTTGCCATTTACACTACTTCAAAGCTTTTAGATAAACCTAGGTAAAACAATCCACCTTATATTGTATATGGGTTTATAGCATGATGGCAGCAGCTATTGATCCAAAGATTCACAACCACCTTGAGTTTGATTGTGCTTTCAATGGCTTTTATTGGTTCTCCTCACTCACTTAATAATTTGTTGCCAAAACACATCTCCTTTATTTTTGAGATTAACCTCATCCTTGTTCCAGAGAATTAGGGTGTTGGTGAAGAGTTTATTGTAAAACAAGTAGCGTTTTCCATCAACTATTTTAAAAGTTTTAGGGTTTACAGAAACTTTTTCACCATTGTCCCCCATGGCATAAGCACACCAGCCACCATATTGAGGTTCATACTTTCTTGGTTCTGCTTCGAAAAGTGCCTTGTTTTTTAAGGTTGAAAAGTAGTAGGTCACTCCTTCATTGGTTAAGCTGTACTTTTTATTGCCTTCTGTCGCAACTCCTTCTGTGAAGTATGCCACAGGGTCATACCCTCCAATGGCCAGATTCTTTGAATCTAAATTAAACAGATCTAAACGTTTTGACGTGGTTGTATTTTGAGAAAACAAATTCCCCGTACTTAAAAAAGTTAATAGGATTAGCTTGGTTACAAAATTCATAAGTATCGAATTATAATGTGCGCTACTAATATTGTTAGTGTTTACATAAAGAAAAATGAGGTATTGTCCCTAAAGATTATACAAAAAGGTTCCCTGACCTTTCTCAGAAATGGCTGTTGCATATTATGAGTTTAACTACCATAAAGCAGGCCGAAAGCCGCAATTAGTCCCACCCCTCCTAAATTTTAAAAATGGCAGCAGCGCTACCATAAATGTCAGCGAATATCAATTGGCTGGCACTTTAAATCCAATAGCCTCAAATTCAAAAATCATTTAAAACCAAAAAAACCATGCAATTCTTAGAATTGCATGGTTTTACTGCTATTTGACATAGCTTTTAGTGACCTCGCCAGGATTCAAACCTGGAACCTCTTGAGCCGTAATCAAGTACTCTATTCAGTTGAGCTACGAAGCCATTTCTTTTAAACGGAATGCAAAGGTAAAAAATATACTTAATAATACAAAGGATGAATTGATGGAAAAATAAAATGAATCTACTTGCCTAATAATTATATTTTAAGAATAATTAAGATCAACAGGCCATCAAATCAAGCATTATTTCCTAATTTAGCCGTTCGATAAGTTAAAAATATCTGTTTTCATGAAAAGACTTTCTATATTATCCTTTATTTTATTAATCACTTTTCAGCTACAGGCCCAGGAAAAGGAACGTTCATCTATAGGTGGCCGACCAAATATTAAAGGGGACTTGTTTCTGGATTTTGGTTTCAATATGCTAAATAACAGGCCTGATGATTTGAATACGCGTTTTATCGCATCTAGGGTGGTCAATATTTATTACCAAACGCAAATTTCTATCGGTAAAAATTCAGGCTTTACTTTCAACCCAGGTCTAGGGCTTGGTCTTGAAAAGCTCGCTTTTAAGGATCAAATGACCCTTGTTTCTGATCCTGATAAAGCCGTCAATTCAAGTATGCTCGTGCCGATCAGCGATGTATATGGAGAAGACGCCATGGTATCTTCCAATACCATGGCGCTAAATTATTTTGATATTCCTCTGGAATTTAGGTATCATGTCAATAAAGAGGACTACAATAGTGGTATCCGAGTAGCTGTAGGTGGCAAAATCGGTTTATTGTACAACGCTCATTCCAAAATAGCTTATACCAATGCGGAAGGTTTGGAACAAAAAATTAAAACCACACAGGATTTTGGATTGAATCCAATTCGTTACGGTGTTTATACCCGTTTGGGATTTCCAGGATTTAACATTTGGGGTTATTATGGCCTTAATGGTGTATTTGAAGGAAACAAAGGACCCTACGGTACAGAATCCACACAGTTTAACTTCGGTCTCTCTGTGGCTTTGTTTTAGACCAAAAAAAACATTTGATTTTATAAAAGGAACGGACAATCAAATCCGCTCCTTTTTTTATGTCAATTTATCAAGAAATGATAATAGACTGGAAAGCATGTCCCAAAACCCAACAAAAATCCAGCATATACCTCTGAAGGTCGGTGGGCATTGAGATACAATCTGGCTGTTCCAATCAAACCGCTTAGCAAAATGATCAATATAAAATAATAAAACAGGGGGCCTGAGGTGAATTTTATCGACAATACTGAAACGATAGCCACCCATCCTCCCATCGCTGTCTGATGGGCGCTTATTTTATAAAAGAGGGTAATCAAAGTCAATAACACCAAAGATACTGTAACTAGCCCAAGGGTAACAAGCAGCAATTGATCAATATTGAGTTTCCAGTAAAAGAAAGAAACAGTCATAATATAAAAAACGGATACCAGTGCTAAGGGGTAAATCCGTTCTTTTCTATCCGGCAACTGAAGGCTATTGATAACTGATGAAAACCGCAATCCCATAAGTCCCAATAAAGGCACAAGTAGCGTCGTAAAACTTATCAAAAGCAATACAGCCCATTTAGCCGTTTTAGGAACAATCGTAGCTTCTGGGACAATATAAAACAAGGTGACCACCATCAGGGAAGGAATCACCAAGGGCTGAAAAATTACCGATAAACCTAATGCTAATTTTTTATACACTATAATTCTTTTCTTAGCCTTGCCACTGGAATCTGTAACTGTTCCCTGTATTTAGCTACTGTCCTTCTTGCAATATTATATCCCTTTTGGTTTAGTAGTTTCACTAGTTTATCATCTGACAGTGGCCTTTTCTTGTCCTCTTCGCCAACCAACTTATTAAGAACACTTTTCACTTCACGGTTACTTACATCTTCTCCCCCATCAGTAGCTATCCCTTCTGAGAAAAAGTACTTTAAAGGAAACACACCGAATTCGGTCTGTATGGCTTTACTATTGGCCACCCTTGAAACAGTGGAAATGTCCATATCTATTCTTTCGGCAATATCCTTTAATATCATGGGCCGCAATTTAGTCTCGTCGCCATCAATGAAAAATTCATGCTGATAGTCCAGAATACACTGCATCGTGCGCATTAAGGTTTGTTGCCGCTGCTTAATGGCATCTATAAACCACTTGGCTGAGTCCAACTTTTGTTTAACAAAGGACACCGTCTCCTTAAGTTTTTTGTCTTTTTTATCACTTTTATCGTAAGCACTAAACATTTCAGAATAAGACCTACTTACTTTTAATTCAGGTGCATTTTTTGAATTTAGGACAATTTCAAATTTGCCATTCGAACTATTAAGTATAAAGTCAGGAATCACATAATGATTGCGAGCCATACCGTCAGAAATCCCCCCAGGTTTTGGATTCAACCTGGTGATTAAATGAATGACATCCTTAAGCTCGTCTTCCTCAATCCCTGCTTTCTTTAAAATTTTATCATAGTGCTTTTTGGTAAATTCCTCAAAACACTCCTGAACAATATAAATAGCCCTTCGTAACAAAGGTTCCTCCGTAGCATTTCTTCGCTCCAGTTGAATAATCAAGCATTCCTGCAAATTCCTTGCGGCTATACCTGGAGGGTCAAAGGTTTGGATTTTGATTAGTATCTCCTCTACTTCATCTATGTCCGTTTCTACATTCTGACTGAATGCCAAATCATTAATTATGGCTTCGAGATCTCGCCTTATATAGCCGTCATTTTCTATACTCCCAATTAACTGGGTTCCAATTAAACGCTGTGCATCATTGAATTTTAAAAAATTCAATTGCGAAAGCAGCTGTTCATGAAGGGAGCTGTAACTGGATAAAGGCATGTCTCTCTCTTCTTCATCCGAAGAATAGTTTCCATCGCCCTGCATCTTATACCCACCATACTCTTCATTGAGGTAATCATCAATATTGACATCCTTGTCATCTTTTGAGTCGGCCACATCAGTATTGTCAGGAAACTCATCCGGTTGGTTTTCAGCGTCACCATCTTTCCCCTCCTCCAAGGCAGGGTTAATCTCTAACTCCTCCTCAATTCTGGAATCAAGCTCTGCAGTAGGAACCTGCAGTAATTTGATGAATTGTATCTGTTGAGGGGATAATTTCTGAGATAATATCTGGTTTAAATTCAGTTTCTGCATATATTAAAACCTATTATTGGGTTGAGTTATTTCCATCTGGTGTCCGAAGAAACTCGATTGGAATTCAAATTTAGGAAATAAGATCAAAATTTTGATAAAAAGCGTATTATATCGTTTTTTTGTATTCAATTTAAATGTGCACCCTTTTGGGTTTTTTATTTTATAACAAGGAATCGTCATGTCATTTAACAAAAGAATTAAAATAAAACATTTACTGGAGAACCCTACTCCTGAGGAAAAAGCAACCGTAATGGGTTGGGTAAGAACAAAAAGGAGCAATAAGCACGTGACTTTCATAGCCATTAATGATGGGTCATGTATCCAAAATTATCAATGTGTGGCCGATCCTGAGGTAATTCCCGAAGATGTTCTTCGGAAAGCCAACACAGGGGCCTGTGTGAAAATTACCGGGACCATCGTTGCCTCTCAGGGAGCTGGGCAATCTACTGAAATTCAAGCTATCGCTATTGCCGTACTAGGAGAAGCTGATCCTGATAAATTTCCGATCCAGCCAAAAAAACACTCTCTAGAATTCTTGCGAGAAAATGCTCACCTCAGGGTAAGGACCAACACCTTTGGCGCAATCTTTCGCGTGAGGCACCAACTTTCTTTTGCGATTCATCAATATTTTCACGAAAAAGGTTTTGTCTACATTCATTCTCCTATCATCACAGCATCGGATGCTGAAGGGGCAGGCGAAACATTCCAAGTAACCACTCTGGACCTTAATAATCCGCCAAAAAATGATGCAGGAGGAATAGATTTTCAGGAAGACTTTTTTGGAAGAGCTACTAATTTAACCGTTTCAGGACAACTGGAAGGTGAACTTGCAGCAATGGCTTTATCAGAAGTTTACACCTTCGGCCCTACTTTTCGGGCCGAGAACTCCAATACTACCCGACACCTTGCGGAGTTTTGGATGGTTGAACCAGAAATGGCCTTTTTCGACGCAGAAGACAACCAAAACCTTGCTGAAGATTTCCTTCAATACATCATTGGTTTTGCCCTGAAGCACTGTAAAGAGGATTTGGAGTTTTTGGACAAACGTGCCGCTGAGGAAGACAACGCTAAGAAAGCGGAGCAAAGGAGCGAAATGGGTTTATTGGAAAGGTTGTCTTTTGTTACCCAGAATGAATTCGTTAGAATTACCTATACGGAGGCATTTGAAATATTAAAGACCTCTAAGCAGAATAAAAAGAAAAAATTCGCTTACCTCATAGAAGAATGGGGTACCGATCTGCAATCAGAGCACGAAAGATATTTGGTAGAGAAACACTTTAAAAAACCGGTAATTATTACGGATTACCCAAAAGAGATCAAATCCTTCTACATGAAACAAAACGCGGATGACAAAACCGTTGCAGCCATGGACATACTCTTTCCGGGAATTGGTGAAATAGTTGGCGGGTCTCAGCGTGAAGAAAACCTGGAGAAACTTTGCCAGCGAATGGACGAACTGGAGATTAGCAAGGAGGAAATGTGGTGGTATTTGGATACCCGGAGATTTGGAACGGCCCCACATGCCGGATTTGGCTTAGGATTTGAACGTTTGGTGCTATTTGTTACAGGTATGGGAAACATTAGAGATGTAATACCATTTCCAAGAACTCCTGGAAATGCAGAATTTTAAAAGTGGTATCAAGATCCTTGGGCAACTGCCCAAGGATAAATACTTCATTCAATCTAAGGGTTCAAAAATATATCATTTAGAAAAAAAAATCACAATATGAAGCACTCATTAAGAGAATACAATAAGCCATGTACTGAAGGTAAAGTGATTTCTATTGGTAATATTTCACCAATCTCTCACCAATACTTTTTTATAAATAAAAGCTGGAAACATTGTCGCTTCTTATGGTGTGTTCTTCCTCTTTGTTTTCTCTTTTTAGCAAGTTGCAGCAGTAAAATTAAAGGCGATGAAGCGCAAAAACAAACGGGTATTCAGCCATGGTCGGAAAACCCGAGCTATTGGGAATACGAGGGACAACCTGTCCTGTTGCTGGGAGCAACAGACAATGACAACCTGTTTCAATCCAATAACCTGAAATCCCACCTGGACAGCCTGGCAGCAATCGGAGGAAACTATGTAAGAAATACCATGAGTGATAGGGATGAGGGAGATATAAGGGCTTTTGCAGCCAACAGTGAGGGGAAATATGACCTGGACCAATGGAATGACGACTATTGGCAAAAGTTTGAAAACCTGTTGAAATGGTCTAAGGAAAAGGACATCATCGTTCAGATTGAGATTTGGGACCGCTTTGACCACTCCAGAAAGGAATGGCAGACTAACCCCTTCAATCCCAAAAACAATGTGAACTATACTTATGAAGCTTCCGGATTGGACAGCCTGTATCCCAATCATCCCGGCAGCAATGAACAGCCATTTTTCTTCACGGTCCCAGTCTTGGACGACAATCAGGTACTGTTATCTTATCAGGAAGCCTTTGTGAAAAAGTTGCTTTCCATTTCTTTAAACTATGACAATATACTTTATTGCATAGACAATGAAACCAAAGGGGTAGAAGAGTGGGCGGTATTTTGGGCTGATTTTATCCATCATAATGCAGGGGAGAAACAGGTTTACCTGACTCAAATGTGGGACGATTGGGACATTAAATCGGATATGCACAAAAGAACCCTGGATCATCCCGACCAGTATCAGTACATAGACATGTCTCAAAACAGTCACAATACCGGTCAACTGAACTGGGACAATGCGCAATATATTTTTGATGATATCAAAGATCAACCAAGGCCTGTAAACAGTACAAAAATCTATGGCAGTAAGACCAGCCCCTGGATCAAGCGTGGAATTGATGGGGACCATGCTGTACACACATTTTTCCGGAATGTGCTGGGAGGTTTCGCCAGTAGCCGTTTTCATAGACCCCCTGCAGGATTGGGACTTAGCACGCTATCTATAAATAGCATAAAGGCTATCCGAAAATTGGAGGAAAAAGTTAAAATGTGGGAAATTGTACCCAGGATGGATCTGCTGTCGGAAAATGAAGAAAATGAGGCTTTCCTGGCAGCCAAAGAAGGGGAGAAATATGTCATCTATTTTCCCCGGGAAGGAGAGATCAATTTAGATCTTAAAAAAAATGCCGAAGCTTTTGAATTGTATTGGTTGGATATTGCCAATGAAAAATGGATGAGCAAAGAACTGGTCTCAAGCGGAGAAATACTGTCCCTTGTCCCACCCATTGAATCAGGTAGCTTTGCCGTAATTTTAAAAAAATAATCATCCCATGAAAAAGTTCAATTCAATTTTTATGGTAGCGGTGGTATTATTGGTGATGATAGTTGGGGCATGCCCATCACAGGGTAATCAGGATGCCCTCACTCAGGTCAGCATAGAAGGGGCCAAATGGTACATCAATGATGAAATAACCAACCCTGGTTCTCCTGCAGAGGGATTGTTAATGAATGTAAGGATGGTAAATGCTGTTTTTGAAGACCGGGGAGAAGCCTGGAAAGAACAGGTAGAAACCTTTGACCCTGATGAAAACACCCAAAATTTCATCGACCATATTCCCGAATATGTAGCTCTTGGCGTGAATGCCTTTGTGATTTCTCTTCAGGGAGGTTTACCGGGATATGAAGGAGCCATCAATACGGCATTTGAACCAAATGGAACATTGAGGAGATCATACACTGACAGGGTGGCCAAAGCCGTAAAGGCAGCAGATCATCAGGGTGCAGCCGTTATTCTTTCCTGTTTTTACCAGAGGCAACGGGACCATGAATTTGCTTTAGAAAATAAACAGGCCATTATTGAAGCCGTTAGGAATACCGCTCTCTGGATTGCCGAAGAGGAATTTACCAATGTAGTATTGGAAATCGCCAACGAATACCCTCATGGCGGTTACCAAGGATGGCCGGATAGCGATTGGTTAGTTAGCGAGGAAGGGCAGATTGAACTGATGGAAATGGCCAAAGCAGTCCACCCTAGCCTTTTGGTGAGCACAAGTGGCCTTGGTCATGGAAGGTTTCCAGAAGCTCTGGTGGCCAGTGCGGATTTCCTGCTTATTCATTTCAACAATACCGCACTGGAAGATTATACGGATAAAATCAACTCTTTGAAAAAATACGGCAAACCGATTGTTTGCAATGAAGACGATAAGACAGGCAAAGAAGGCGCTGCTGCTTTGGCTTATTCAGTCACAAATGGTGCTTCCTGGGGTTTTATGGAAAGCGGAGTGAACCAGCACATCCCTTTTGAATTCAGGGGAGAAAAGGACGATCCAGAAGTTTATAAGATGTTTAAAGACATGACCACACCAGGTTTTCAATTAGATAAGAAACTGTTGGAGCAACCTTCTGTCACCATCATTTCCCCGAATGATGGCAGTGTTTTAAGGGAAGGAAAACCTTTTACTATTCATTTTTCACACCTGTTTCAGGATACTTCCACTTCCTCGAAGGTAGTGCTTGTAGTCAATGATAAGCAAATACCATTAGAGAATCACCAGAAAAAACTGGAATGGAAACCAGAAGCTGCAGGGGCTTATGACCTAAAGATTCATGTGTATAATAAAATGGGAGACCTTATGTACCAATCTGCTCCAGTGGATATAGAGGTTAGACCACAGATAGAATAACCAGGCTATTCCCATTTCATTTCCACCACAAGCTTACTGGGCTATTTATGGATCGCCAGATACAAAAGAATCCCCTACTCCTTCAATATCCTTGCTAATAAGAATGGTAAAATAGGAGAATAAAAACACATCCATTATGTAATATTTGAGTTTAATTCTTATATTGAATCCTTGGAAACATTCTTAAAGTACCTGAAAGTCGAGGCCATAGGAGGCCATATTATCAGAATATCCCTTGCATGTCTGCTCCTATTTGGTGGATTTACGAAGCTAAAGCTTATTGGGGCGCTTGAATACAATCTTTTTTGGTCGATATTACTTGCAGCCATTGAAACTTTTGCTGCTTTTGGTTTACTTATCCATTATAAGAAACCATTGTTAGGAATAGCAGCAGGTGCTTTGGCTTTACTGTCCATCTTTATCCGTGTGCTTTTTTCTATTGGCTGGGTTAGAGACCATATTTTACAGACCAACTCTTTTGTCGATGCCTTTGGGGCCATTCTTGGCGTATATAACAATGGCCTTTTTCATATCACCTTATTGTTTGGTGCAGGGATCTATTGCTTAGGGAATTCTTACAAAGCGTATATTAAAGAAAGGATCACCAAGCCCTGGCCTCATTAATGTCCAGTAATTTTATTCCAATGGTTTGTCATTAAAATTGGTGCCCCCCTTTTCAATTGTGAAAGGGTGTAGTCAGGCCCAAAAGTCAAAACATGGCCTATTTTGGATCAATACTAGCCATCATCAAGAAAAAAAAGCACTAGTCATCAGGAAGCTTATACCCGGATTCGAAGACATCATTAAAAAGTAACGTTATTTATCTAACTTTAGTCAAGATTTTGTCAGCATTGTTGCAGAAAAAAAGCAACAATACCGCCAAAATCATTTAATGTGCATTCAATGAACCACGGGCTACACCCGTGGCTACAAAAATTTCACCCCTTCAGGGTTTTGGGATTTATAAAATTTCATAGTCAACATCAACCTAGATAGTAATGTTAAGCTTTGAAGAGTTAGATGGAATTCTAAGACCTCGGAAAAAAGTAACGGTAAGTACCTAACTGGTATGAAGATTTATATTTCCTTTTCCACGAGTTAAACCCCTTGACTATTTATTAAATAACCCTAAGGTCTTTTTGAGAAAAATCGAAAAGACCTTAGGGTTAGGTATAGTTCTATGAAGCTCCGGGAGAACAGTGTAATGAAATATTAATCTTCTGTAAAGCCCATTTCTGGGGTGTACAACAGCTCTTTGGCTTCAAAGTCATACAAAGTAAGGCTTCTGAGTTCATAGTAAGCCGTCCAGAAATCTCTTAGAGACTCTACGTAACGCCTTCTGTTTTCATCCTTTTCACGTTGAGCTATACCCAGGTCTGTAATGCTCACA
>Ga0105053_10011479_pt1 | contig 10846 bp, 5 predicted proteins | sample BON01_FD_78093 | JGI IMG/M metagenome (GOLD analysis project Ga0105053, IMG submission 78093) | Freshwater microbial communities from Lake Bonney liftoff mats and glacier meltwater in Antarctica - BON-01 | ecosystem: Environmental > Aquatic > Freshwater > Ice > Glacier meltwater | place: Lake...
AGCGATTCGAGGATTACCAGTTGGAGCCGGAGTTCGCCTGATTCTTCATCTTTCACCAGCTCGATATCGGCGGCGAGTTGAGGAGTGCTAGTAGAATCCATTTCCAACACCAATTGGGTGCGGAGGAGTTCGACACCATCGACGGATTTGACGCGTTCTCCATCTTTGTAAGGTACGCGCTGAACGGCACGGAGTTCGATCGAGACGGACTTATTACCTTCAATTAATGCCCCGTCGCCAGCCTGATTGACAGCAGCTTGGGAAGGTAAATTAGGCTCATCAGGAACTTGATACTCGATCGTCGGACGGATCAGTAACGCTGAACCTTCTGGGGTTTCGACGTATTCTAAGTACCGTAATTCGGTAACTGGTTCGAGTTCGGGGACGGGTTTTTGACCTGGATAGCAGAGGGTGCCAGTAACTGACTGTCCGGCTTCAGGATCGTCTAACAGATGCAGTTCGCCAGGTTTGATCGTGATCTCCCGCAGAATGTCATTTTTCTGAACGACTTCAACAATCCCGCCAATCCCGCAGAAAATATCGCGAATTACTTCGGTACCTGCTTCTACAAATTGCCCATCTTCAACATTGAGCAGGGAGATATCTTTGTTGACTTCATGGGATTCTTCAGGTATCCAGATGATTGTGCCACCTTGAACGACCTCGTAGCCCTGTTTCGCTTTACCTTTCTTCTGGACATCTAAACCAGCAAATTTGATAATTCCCCCAGTCCGAGTCCGGTAGCGATCGTCGATCAATTCGGCGACGGCGGTACTATTTTGCACCTTAGTCCCAGGCGGGGTCAGGAGTTGGAAGCGTTGATTGTCGTCGGTGACGATTGCGTATTGCTCGCGTCCAGATTCGGTATCGACTTCGACTTTGGCTCGATCGAGTGATACGGAAGCGGTGATGATATCGATTTCCCGTTCGCCGCGCAGTCTGACGACTCCACCACTGACGGAAATTAGCCGAGTTTCAGCTAGTACGCCATGTTCGGCGATCTGGTCGCCGTTTTTGACCAATGGTTCGGCTCCAGGTGGTAAGTTATAGACTTCACCTGAGAGTACCCAAATCAAACCACCCCGTTGAGCGATCCGTGTCATGTTACCTTGACGGTCGGTTTTTTCTTCAGGTACGATATCAGCGAACAGAACTTCCCCAGCTAGATCCGCTGCTACGTCTTTGGTAGCTTTTTCTGTCGATCGTCCACCTTTACTGAGGGCGATTTCGGCCAAGAGATCGCCAGTTTTGACTTCAGCACCATCAGGTACGAGTAGGAGCGAACCAGGAGTAAGATTAAAGGCTTTTTTCTTGCCTTTACCCTTGGGTTCGAGAATTAGATCGCCGTTAACTTCTACCTGTTCGCGATCTTCGCCGTGACGGGTACGGACGGCACGAACGCGGAGATTGGAGAATTTGACAGTACCATCGTGAGGCGCACGAATTTGTTGTTCGACTTCCCCAGTAAATACCCCACCCGTGTGGAATGTCCGCATGGTGAGCTGAGTTCCTGGTTCGCCGATCGATTGAGCGGCGATAATCCCTACGGCTTCACCCAGATCTACCAGATGTCCGTGAGCCAGACTCCAACCATAGCAAAGCTGACACACAGAGCGGGCTGCTTCACAGGTCAGTGCCGATCGAGCGAAGACGGATTTCACCTCAGCCTTAGTAATTGCGGCGATCGTGTCCTCATCCAGTTGTTGGTTACGAGTAGCGATTACTGCCTTGGTTTCGGGGTGGAAGACATCCGCCGCTAGTACCCGCCCGTGCATCCGACTAGCGAGGGAAATTAGGACGCGATCTCCATCTTTCATCGCTTCGACATTCAAGCCACGGGTAGTACCGCAGTCATGTTCGCGAACGATTACATCCTGGGAAACGTCTACCAGACGACGAGTGAGGTAGCCAGAGTCAGCCGTTCTTAGGGCTGTATCTACTAGTCCTTTCCGCGCCCCATAGGAGGAAATAATATACTCAGTAACAGTTAAGCCTTCTTTAAAGTTGGTCTTAATTGGTAAATCGATGATTTCCCCTTGAGGGTTTGCCATCAATCCCCGCATCCCTACGAGCTGACGCACCTGAGACAGGTTTCCCCGCGCCCCAGAGAATGCCATCATGTAGACGGAGTTGAGTGGATAATTTTCTCTGAAATTGTTTACTACTTCATCTTTGAGACTTTCGGAAGTGATGTTCCAAGTATCGATTACTTTCTGGAAGCGTTCGACTTCGGTAATCTCGCCACGGGTATATTTAGCTTCCGTTTCGTCGATCGTATTTTCGGCAGCTTCGAGCATTTCCCGCTTAATTGGCGGGATTTTGAGGTCGTCGATGCTGATCGATACGCCAGCTCTAGTCGCAAACCGGAAACCCAATTCTTTGAGTTTGTCCGCCATCTGCGCTGTACGGGCGGTGCCATAATGCCGGAACGACCATGTGATCAGTTTTTTTAACTGACCTTTGTCAACCATCCGGTTGTTAAAGGCGATCGGCTTTCTCTCTTTTTCGCTCATGATCTGGTGAATGGTGAATGGTGAGTGGTGAATGGTGAATGGTGAGTGGTGGTGATAGTTCAGTATTCACTTCACTCATCCACCATCCACTAGACTGAAAGGACTTCCTGAATGGTCTTGTTATAGATGATCCGACCTGGGGTGGTGTAGATATATTGAGAGAGCAATTCGCCTGTGCTAGTTTCCCGAACGCGGCGGTACTTATAGAGCCTGGTAATTGTCCCGTCACCAGTGTCGATCGTTTCTAGGGGTTCAGTCTCGGCATCATCGGATTCCATCAAGCCGTCATATCTGACCCAGATAAAGCTATGGATATTGAGTTCTGCGCGATCGTATGCACGGACGGCATCCTCCAAGTTAGCAAAATATCGATCGGTTTCGGCTAGTGCGGGGTTCCGCGCGGTGAGATAGTAACAACCCAATACCATATCCTGGGATGGTGCGACGATTGGCGAACCTGTTGCTGGGGAGAGAATGTTATTACTCGCCAACATCAGTAATCTTGCTTCTGCTTGGGACTCCAAGGAGAGGGGAACGTGAACCGCCATCTGATCTCCATCAAAGTCGGCGTTAAATGCCGGACAAACGAGGGGATGGAGTTGAATTGCGCGACCTTCGACGATAATTGGTTCAAAGGCTTGAATCCCCAAACGGTGCAGGGTTGGTGCCCGATTGAGCATAACTGGGTGTCCAGCGATGACTTCTTCGAGGACATCCCAGACGGTCGGATCGCCCCGTTGAATTAGTTTCTTGGCTGCCTTAATATTATTGACGAGGTTATTTTTGATCAACCGATGGATTACAAAAGGTTGGAATAACTCGATCGCCATTTCTCGCGGCAATCCACACTGATGGATCTTCAGTTTTGGCCCAACGACAATTACCGAACGTCCAGAATAATCGACCCGTTTACCGAGCAAGTTCTGACGGAACCGTCCCTGTTTACCTTCGATAATATCTGACAGAGATTTGAGGGCACGGTTATTGGCTCCAACTACCGTCCGTCCGCGTCGTCCGTTATCGATTAAGGCATCTACAGCTTCTTGCAGCATCCGTTTTTCGTTACGGACGATGATTTCTGGTGCCAGAATCTCCTGCAATCTCGCTAACCGATTATTCCGGTTGATCACCCGCCGATAGAGATCGTTCAAGTCAGATGTCGCAAATCGACCACCATCTAATTGCACCATCGGGCGCAAGTCGGGGGGGATAACTGGAACATAGCTGAGGATCATCCATTCAGGACGGCTACCAGTTGCAATAAAGTTATCGATGACCCGGAGGCGTTTGATTAATTTGGCGCGTTTTTGCCCCTTGGACTCGCTAATCTGTTCTCGGAGCTTTTCAGCCTCTTCTTCCAATTGGAGGTCTTCTAGAAGCCGCTGGACGGCTTCTGCACCAATTCCGACTTCGACTCCTTCAAGTTGGGAATCTTCACTGTAGATCCGCTCTTCGATTTCTAACCACTGTTCTTCAGTCAGGAGTTGCTTATAGCCGAGCGTATCATCATTACCAGCGGCTAAAACTACGTAAGAGTTGAAGTAGACGATTTGCTCGACATCGCGTAGCGGCATATCGAGCAGGATGCTCAGATAGCTAGGGATACCTTTGAGATACCAAACGTGAGCCACTGGCGCAGCTAGTTTGATGAAGCCCATCCGGTGACGACGAACGCGGGATTCAGTTACTTCTACCCCACACCGTTCGCAGACGATGCCGCGATGGCGCACCCGCTTGTATTTTCCACAATGGCATTCCCAATCCTTGGCTGGGCCGAAAATCCGTTCGCAGAACAAACCATCCATTTCTGGCTTCAATGTCCGGTAGTTGATGGTTTCAGGTTTGGTGACTTCCCCAACTAGTTGTCCATTAGGGAGGTTCCGTGAACCCCACTCGCGAATTCGATCGGGTGAAGCAATCCCAATCTTAACGTAATCAAACTTGGTTTCGAGCTTTTGACGCATAATTAGGCTTTAGGGATTGGGCTTTAGGTTTTAGGGATTGGGCTTTAGGTTTTAGGGATTAGGCTTTAGGGATTAGGCTTTAGAACTAGGATTTAGATGTTGGGCTTTAAGGATGTAGAAACTAATCTATACCTAAAGCCTAAAGCCCAAAGCCTAACCCTTTCCCTAATGCAGAAATTAATCTATACCTAAAGCCTAAAGCCGCTTTTACCGTTCTTCGCTATCGTCTCCACGTGCAAAGGACTCGTAAGTAGGGCGCGAAGGGGCGCGACGGGTGTTGACATCTGCCATCAGATCGACTTCGACATCGCGACTATCGCCATCTGGTGTCTGTTCGACTTTATGCACAGCGATATCTAAACCGAGCGATTGCAACTCGCGCATCAGTACTTTGAAGGATTCAGGAGTACCAGGGCTGGGGATAGATTTACCTTTAACGATCGCATTGAGCGCATCATTCCGTCCCTGCATATCGTCAGATTTAACAGTCAGCAACTCTTGGAGAGTATAGGCTGCACCAAAGGCTTCCAGTGCCCAAACTTCCATTTCTCCAAACCGTTGACCACCTTGTTGGGCTTTACCACCGAGCGGTTGTTGGGTAACTAGCGAGTATGGTCCAGTCGAACGAGCGTGGATTTTGTCATCGACTAGGTGGACTAGTTTGAGCATATATGCTTTACCGACCGTTACAGGTCGATCGAATGCTTCGCCTGTCCGTCCATCGTAAACTGTGGTTTTCCCTGGCTCGTCTTTATCGAAAATCCATGGCTTACCTTGCGCTTTTGCCGCAGCTTTTAATTTACCGTGAACCATCGTCCGAGAGGCTTCAGGCGCATACATTTCATCGAAAGGCGTTACCTTAAACCGCATTCCCAAATTGTGTCCCGCCCAACCGAGTAGACATTCAAATACCTGTCCGACATTCATCCGCGACGGTACACCCAAGGGGTTGAGCACGATATCGACGGCGGTACCATCGGGTAGATAGGGCATATCTTCCACGGGCATAATCTTGGAGACAATCCCCTTATTACCGTGTCGTCCCGCCATTTTATCCCCGACTTGGATCTTCCGTTTCTGGGCAACATAGATCCGAACGACCATGTTTGCGCCAGGTGGCAATTCATCGCCTTGTTCGCGGGTAAATACCCGAACATCAACAACGCGACCTTTTTCCCCATTAGGTACCCGCAGAGAGTTATCGCGCACATCTCGCGCCTTTTCTCCAAAAATCGCGCGGAGGAGTTTTTCTTCTGGGGGTTGATCGGATTCGCCTTTTGGAGTCACTTTACCAACGAGAATATCTCCAGAAGTTACCCATGCACCTTTACGAATAATCCCCGTTTCGTCAAGATTCCGTAAGGATTCTTCACTAACGTTAGGAATTTCGCGAGTAATCTCTTCAGGGCCTAATTTAGTTTGACGCGCTTCAATTTCAAACTTCTCAATGTGGATACTGGTGTAGTAATCCTGAGAAACTAATTTCTCACTAATCAGGATCGCATCCTCGTAGTTATATCCTTCCCAAGGCATATAGGCAACGAGAATATTCTGACCCAGAGCCAGTTCTCCGCCTTCTGTCGCCGAACCATCAGCGAGGACTTGACCTGCAACTACTCGATCGCCGATCTTAACTAAAGGACGTTGGTTTAAGCAAGTATCCTGATTTGAACGGTGATATTTTTGAAGTAGGTAAGTCTGAACGCGACCATTATCGCCCTTAACCTTGATTGATTCTGCTTCGATAAAGCAGACCACGCCGTCGATTTTGGATACGACTACCATCCCTGAGTCTCGTGCAGCTTGGACTTCCAGTCCCGTACCGACGAGGGGACGCTCGGGGCGGAGTAATGGTACTGCTTGACGCTGCATGTTAGAACCCATTAGGGCGCGGTTGGCATCATCATGTTCGAGGAATGGAATCAGTGATGTCGCAACCGAAATAATCTGCACTGGGGAAATCGCTACATAATCCACCTGATCTGGTGTCGTAGTGGTAAATTCGTGCCGATAGCGAACGGGAATAGTCGAACCTAGAATATAACCATTCTCATCGGTGGTAATATCTCCAGGTGCAACCCGCAGATCGTCTTCCTGATCCGCTGTCATATATTCAGCTTCTAGCTCGCGTTTCACCCGTCCATTTTCGACAGGTAAGAATGGAGTTTCGATAAACCCATATTGGTTGACACGGGCGTGGGTTGCTAACGAACCGATCAATCCCGCATTTGGACCTTCAGGTGTTTCGATCGGACAAATCCGCCCGTAGTGGGAGGTGTGGATATCTCGCACTGCAAAACCCGCGCGCTCTCTGGTCAAACCACCAGGACCTAATGCTGAAAGTCGGCGTTTGTGAGTCAATTCCGCGAGGGGATTGGTTTGATCCATAAACTGAGACAGTTGGGAGGAACCAAAAAATTCCTTCACTGCGGCAACTAGTGGTTTAGGATTGACTAAACTCGCTGGAGTCAAGCTACTAATCTCCGAAACCGTCATCCGTTCGCGGATAATCCGTTCTAAACGGTTTAAGCCGACGCGAATTTGGTTCTGGAGCAATTCACCCACCGAACGCACACGACGATTACCTAAGTGGTCGATATCGTCGGTACTACCGATATCAAATTCGAGATTGATCAAATAGTCGATCGCACACAAGATATCCTGAGGAGTCAATACCCGCACGGTATCAGGCGTAGTCAACCGCAATTTACGGTTTAATTTATACCGTCCAACTTTACCCAAGTCATACCGCTTGGGGTCAAAGAAGCGTGAGTCAAGCAATTGTTGACCACCACTGACAGTAGGCGGCTCACCTGGACGTAGCTTTTTATACAACTCCATCAAGGCTTCCTCTTCAGTGAGGTTACCTTCTTTATCGATCGTCTTCTGGTAGAACTCAGGGTGACGTAACGAATCAAAAATCTCGTTATCAGTTAGCCCTAGAGCTTTTAATAATACCTGTGCAGAGAGCTTCCGAGTCTTATCGATCCGTACCCACACGATATCATTTTTATCAGTCTCGAACTTCAACCATGCGCCACGGTTGGGAATCAGGGAAGCACTATAAGTTCTCCGACCATTTTTGTCTAGCTCGGACTTATAGTATACTCCAGGCGATCGCACGATCTGATTGACGATGACGCGCTCGGCACCATTGATAATAAAGGTACCGCGATCGGTCATCAGGGGTAAGTCACCAATAAAGACATCTTGCTCGATGATTTTGCCTTTATCTTCTTTATTGATTAACTGTGTTGGTACATACATTTGTACTGCATAGCTAGCATCGCGTCGCTTAGCTTCATCCACGTCATATTTAGGACGTTTGAGCTTATAATTTTTGGCAAGGAACCGCAATTCCAGTTTGCCAGTATAGTCAGTAATTGGTGAAAAGCTATCTAATTCTTCGATCAAGCCTTCTTCCAAAAACCACCGGAAGCTAGAACGTTGAATCTCTACCAAATCTGGCAGCATGTAAGTGGATGCTGTCGTCGTAATCTGACTAGTCATAATATTCTCCAAACACGTTCTCAACGATTATTCAGTTATTTCAGTCATGTAGCGGCTATGGTTGACACTGGAATATGTCAGTACGCTGCAAGTTTGCCCAACCGCTAAAATTATTAAACGGATACATGTTCGAACTTTCCCCCTGCGAGTGGTAACTTCTTTGCGCCGCTCTTGCGTCTTGTCTGGAGAAAAGATCGACCTGCGAGTATGGGGTGGAGAGCATCTTCGTGGTGAGAATAAATTGAGTGTTGATGATGTAGCGTAATTAAAGGAGGAAGATTAAATATAATTGAATAATTAGCCAATTGGATCTAATACTGGTAATCTAAATAATCGTCGAGCATTTGCTGTGGTGCGATCGGCTAGTGTATCGAGACTTTCGCCGCGCAACTGAGCTAGATAACTTGCAACGTAACTAACGAACGCAGGTTCGTTCCGCTTACCACGCTTAGGCACAGGTGCTAGAAATGGACAATCAGTTTCGATTAACAATCTTTCGATTGGCACGATTTTAGCTGAAGCTTGAATTTGAGCGGCATTTTTAAATGTTACAACCCCACTGAAACTAATATAAAACCCCAAGTCCAGAAACCATTGGGTTTCTGCTGGAGTTCCCGCCCAACAGTGCATCACGCCCCGAACTTGTCCAAATTCTTGCCAGAATTCTTGACAAACTTGGTGCATCATGGTGGCAGCATCGCGACAGTGGATAATTACTGGTAAGTCTAGGTCGATCGCAATCTGTAATTGCGATCGAAAGACTTCGATCTGCCACTTGTGGTTATCGGCTTTAAAAAAGTCTAAACCCATTTCACCGATCGCGACTACCCGTTTGTCACTACTGGCTAACTCACGAATCTGGCGATCCAAATCCGTTTGCCATAAGCCTGCATCTAGGGGATGTAAGCCAACAGAGAAGAATAATTCGGGAAATCTGTCGGCTAATGCTTGTGTTTTCGTAAACTCTGCTGGCGTGACACAAGAGTGTACGAGCTGCACTACTCCATTTGTCCGCCATCGATCGCGTACCGCATCTAAATCCGCCTCGAAGGCATCAAAGTTGATATGAACGTGAGTATCAATTAGCTGCATTTAGCACAGATTAACTGGTTTCGTTGGCGTAGTGTCACTGGAGCATAGATATTGAACGTTAGCTTAGGCAGCTTTAACGGCGACGGCTTTGGCAAGACGAGCCTTTTTATTAGCACCATTATTACGGTGCAGTACTCCCTTTTGGACAGCTTTATCAATCTTTTGATATGCTTGGGACATACACTTTGTTACCTCAGCCGATGTTTCGTCTGTGGGTGTAGTCGTATGCTTTTCGACGGCTATGAAGTATTTCTTCATCAGCGTCCGTACCGCAGACTTATGAGATTTGTTGCGTAGCCGATTCCGCTCGGCGATATCGACACGTTTGATTGCAGACTTAATATTTGCCACAGTTAGCCCTGGGAAAACTTACGTTTAAAAATTTGACATAATGCCAGACATATAAGCATAGCACAATCATCCAAAAATTAACAAGGTGTTTTTGAACGTAACTTTCGATGATGGTTGAGAGTGTCAATTCCTAGTAGTTACTTAGATATAGCGAGATCGATCGGAAATCTTCGTGCTTTAGCTCTCGCTGCTAATCCTTGTATGTTAGCACACGCTCTAAATATTTGAGGAGGAAAGAACTCACCCGATTATTTAGGCTTTTTGTACTATTTTCCTCAAGATATAGTATATTTATACTATTCAAGGTCAAACAAAAAGACAACATCGATCGCCTCAGTTCGCAGACCTCAAACCCTTTTATCACAAGCGTTAGTTCCTAGTATTAGGATAACTAATCGATAAGTGAGACAGTTAGACACTACAGAAATTTATCCAACATCCCGAGCAGATCTATGGCTTACTCTAAAACCAGAGCCACCAAAGACAATACTGCTGAATACTTACACACTCCAGACCAAAATCCGGTGGCTGTCTCTGCATTAGAACAAGGCGAGTCCTCAACCAACGGCATGATTCCTACCGGACCAGAAATATTCCCAAACTTGTCACAGCAGCCGCGACGCGATCGATTTGCCGCCCCTGAATATGTCAATCCTAATGCTCGTCTACCAAGCATCCAAGCTCTTCGCGGCGAAAATAGTGCGAGTGAGTGCGGCTATTTCATCACTGAAGCTGAGATGGCAAAGGCTGGCTGGGGACAGGTGGATGAGAGTCAAATGATTATTTATGAATACAATAGTGGTGGGAAAGAACTGAGATTACTAATTCAATCACCTCTAATGTTGGTGGTACCTCAATCGCCTTTATTTGCATTTGACAGACAGGTTTCTCGCTAAGAAGAACGATTGGTTGTTGCCGGACAATATAGCAAACAACTTGATAGCGATCGTGAGAAATTTGGTACAGCACAATGCTATGAAGTATTATTACTAGATACAGATAATTAACCATTACATGAAATTGGTTTGGCTTATGTAGCTAAAGGCGCAAATCAGGCGAGTTTTAGCTCTCAATGGCAACAACTAGTTACTCAGGTAACTAAATGCCACACGATCGCTAATTCTATTCCAGCACGAGCGAAAGACGCACGATTCAATAGTCTCTGCGTGTTCCAATTCACCGTCAAGCGCGAACTCGCAGGTGTAGGGGCTAAATCACCTGCATGTAAAGTTCATAGCCATGTAAAACCAATGCAAGTAAATTGGGAACAGTTTTTCTTGGGGCGGCAAGATGATATTGCTGACAGATTCCTCAATCTATTAGCTCCTACTACCGAACTAACTTTATCACAGGCAAATATCTTGACTTTAATCGAACAGTCAGATGATGGAATTCATCTAGATCTAGCTGCATGAT
>Ga0105053_10011488_pt1 | contig 10841 bp, 10 predicted proteins | sample BON01_FD_78093 | JGI IMG/M metagenome (GOLD analysis project Ga0105053, IMG submission 78093) | Freshwater microbial communities from Lake Bonney liftoff mats and glacier meltwater in Antarctica - BON-01 | ecosystem: Environmental > Aquatic > Freshwater > Ice > Glacier meltwater | place: Lake...
CGGCGCGGCTGGCTCGATGATATTCGTACATGGTCAGCCCCGAACCCGACCGATGATGGCCTGTCGCTTTTGGTTGATCTGCTGTCACCGCTCGCCATGCGCGGGGCGCGGTTGGGGTTGATGATGGGGCACGAAACACAGCTCCGCATGCCATTGGCCGATTATCACCGCCTTATGGCCGCCCTGCCCGAGTTGCAATTGGCCGATGTGACAGCCTTGGTGCAAGGGTTGCGGATGATTAAATCCGCCGCTGAAATTGAAAAAATCGCCCATATTTGTGGCATTGCCGGGCAGGTTTTCGCCAAGGCGGGGGCGCTGTTCCATGAAGGTCAGCCGCTGGTTGAAACCTTTCGCGCCTTTCGCCGCGAGTGTATAGCACTTGGGGCAGATGATGTGCCTTATCTGGTGGGCGGGGCTGATCAGGGCGGATATGATGATGTCATCTCACCACCAAGCGACCGGCCATTGCAGGCGGGTGATGTGCTCATGCTAGATACCGGTGCGGTGTTTGACGGCTATTTCTGCGACTATGATCGTAACTTTGCGATTGCCCGCGCCGATGATGCCAGCCGCCGCGCCTATGACGTGCTATTTGCGGCAACTGAGGCCGGGCTAGCCGCTGCCCGCCCGGGTGCGACCTGCGCGGAAGTTTTCCGCGCGATGCAGGATGTGATTGCAACGCTAGATCGGGGCGGTGGCGATGTTGGCCGGTTGGGCCATGGTTTGGGCATGCAGCTCACCGAACAGCCCTCGCTCGCCGCGTTTGATGGCTGTGTGCTGCGTGAAAATATGGTAATGACGCTGGAACCTTCCTTGTCCTATGGGCAAGGGCGGATTATGGTGCATGAAGAAAATATCGTCATTCAAAACGGCGCAGCCCGGCAGCTTTCACCCCGCGCGCCCAGCACATTACCGGTGATCGGGGGATAGATGAAACTGCCATTTGAAACCGATGCAGGCACAGGCACCCGCGCCACGTTGGGGCTAATTGTGCTCCAAGCTGATGAAACAATTGAGCCTGAAATGGCGCGGATGACAGCGCTTGATGGCGTGTCACTTTATCATAGCCGTATTCAGATGGCCGCCGAGATCAACCCCGAAACTTTGGCCAGCATGTTGGCGGGCATTCCCGGTTCAACCAGCCTGCTGCCAGATATTGATTTTGATGTGATTGGCTATGCCTGCACATCCGGTGCCACGGTAATTGGCCCTGAAAACGTAGCCCGCGCCGTACAATCTGCCCGACCAAGTGCCAAGGTGACAGACCCGGTAAGCGCCACAATCGCTGCATTGCGGCATTTGGGGGCCAAGCGGATAGGGTTTGTTACGCCCTATGTAGCCGAGGTTTCAGCGGCGATGCGCGGATTACTTGAACGCGAGGGCTTTGAAATCGCTGGTTTTGCCTCATTTGAAGAAGGCGATGACCGCGTGGTCTCAAGGATTGCACCAGCCTCGATTACGCAAGCCATCAAGGATGTGCATTCACAAGCCGATTGCGACGCGGTTTTTGTGTCTTGCACAAGTCTGCGCGTGCTGGGTGTGGTGGGCGAGGCTGAAGCCGCGATTGGACGCTCCGTCATTTCATCCAACATCGCGCTTGGCTGGCATATGCTGACACTGGCAGGCATACAAACGACAGGTGCAGCGCCGGGGCGACTGTTTAACCGTAGCTAGGTATGGCTGGGACTTTAGGGCGGTAGTATCGAGCCCGCAGCCTTGAGGAATGTTCTGTTGATTTAATGGTGCACCCGACATGCGCCAATTTGTATTCCGAGCAATTCCTCAGAAAACCAATTTGGCTATATAAAAAAGGGCTACAAGGCCATGAAGCATCCGGGCAAGTCCACCATATTCTAGTGTATTCCACCGTTAGGTGGGGGAAGGTATGGGGGAAGTGATATGGCTGAGCATGGTATTAGGCGACCGTCAAAGGCGCTAACTGCGCAACAAGTGCGTGGCAATCTTTCCCCCGGCAAATACTTTAAAGGCAACGGCCTGTATCTGCGGGTTGATGCAAGCGGCGGGCGCTTTTGGGTGCAGCGGATTAGTGTGCGCGGAAAGCGGCGCGAATTGGGCTTGGGCGGTGCATCGCTAACCACATTGGCCGAGGCGCGCGCAAAGGCGTTAGAAAATCGCAAGCTGGCACGGTCGGGCGGCGACCCTTTGGCCGAGAAACGCAAGGCAGCGGCGATAATGACTTTTGAAGAGGCGACTCGCGCTGCACATATTGAACTATCCCCAACTTGGAAAAACCCGAAGGATGCGCAAGCATTTCTAAACTCGCTGGAAATCTACACCTTCAAACGCTTTGGCAACATGTCGGTTTTCGAGCGTTCGGATTTCGGCTGATGTAAATGCAATGGAGCAATGTTCTGCACTCTGTCCATCGCGGGCCTGGACGAGTTGAAGTGTGGTACAGGCGGCCAGTGCCGCAACAGCCGTGAGCTTTAACAGCCCGTCGGCAGTGGCTAACTGGCTATCTTCCAGTCGAAGCGCCTGCTGTTTTAGAACGCGGAAAATTGCTCCACAATCCAGCGTTGGCGGTACCATTCGACGATTTGCCATGCCTGTGCGCCATTCGTAACCTCGTGTGTCGTCAGAAGTCGCTACATAATGGGCTTACAATTTTTGGGCGAGTTGATCTCCATCACCTCCACCAGACGCAAAGGGATTGCCTCGGGCATGCCATTTTCAAGTGTTTGATGCGGGCGTTTAATCGTTACTTGGCCAAACCGCATTCTCAGCGTTGTGCGACGCTCGGGCCGTCCGGGCTGCGAGCGAAGGAAAAATTCCGTATCACCGGCGAAAGTAAGATTTGCCGTAGAAAGACGGCCTCCTTCCAAGATCACCCGGTCCTGCATGGCCTGCGTGAGTAAATGGAAATTAGGTGCAGGAATCTGTGCCCATTCAGCATAAATGTCGCTTTCGCGATCGGCAACAACAGTGACCATTACGTCGAAGCTGTTCGCTGGTTTCGCCTTGCCGCTGAACAGGGCGACCGGGACGCCCTATACAATCTTGGTTTTATGTACTTCGCCGGCTATGGAGTGCCGCAGAATTATGTCACTGCGCATATGTGGTACAACATCGCTGCCGCCAATGGGGATGAATTAAGCGCTGAAGTTCGTGGTATTGTGGCCGCACGAATGACAACGGAGCAAGTAGTAGAGGCCCAGCGCCGCGCGCGCGTTTGTCTAGCATCGAGCTATCAGGACTGTGACTGAGGCACATACAACTCGCTTATATTGCGAGGCAGTCATTGCAAAAGCAGGGCGCGCACGCATTGCCGAGGCGCAACGGCGGTGGAATAGGGCCAACTCTGGGCCGTCTATGTAAATGGGTGGGTTACACGCTCAACCATAAACATTGCATTCTCGCCTAAGTTAGCTAAGAATTTGCCAAACGATAGGAACATTGCGTGAAAAACGTATTGATGGCATTTGCGATTGTCCTGCTTCCGCTGGGAGCGTGGGCGCAGGACTTTGATAGGGGTTTGGCCGCTTCGCAGATAGGTGATTACGCGACTGCGCTTCAGGAATGGCGACCATTAGCAGAACAGGGTGACGTAGCGGCCCAGTTCAATCTTGGGCTAATTTACGGCAAAGGCAACCCCGGCGTCCCGCAAGATTACGCCGAGGCGTTAAAGTGGTTTCGGCTCGCGGCTGAACAGGGCCTTGCATCGGCCCAGAGTAACTTGGGTTACATGTACCGCGACGGCCTCGGCGTCCCGCAAGATTACGCCGAGGTGTTAAAGTGGTTTCGGCTTGCGGCTGAACAGGGCTATGCCCCGGCCCAGGTCGGACTTGGCTTTTTGTATGCCAACGGCCTCGGCGTCCCGCAAGATTACGCCAAGGCGGTGACGTGGTATCGCCTTGCAGCTGAGCAAGGCTATGCAGACGCCCAGTACAACCTTGGTCTCATGTACTTCAACGGTGACGGCGTCCCACAGGATGACGCCGAAGCGGTGAAGTGGTACCGCCTCGCGGCGGAACAGAGTGTTGCAGACGCCCAGTACAACCTTGGTTTCATGTACTTCAACGGTGACGGCGTCCCACAGGATTACGCCGAGGCTGTTAGCTGGTATCGCCTTGCAGCTGAGCAAGGCTATGCAGACGCCCAGTACAACCTTGGCCTCATGTACCGCAATGGCCAAGGCGTCCCTCAGGATGACGCTGAGGCGGTGACGTGGTATCGCCTTGCGGCGGAACATGGTGTTGCAGCCGCCCAGTACAACATTGGTTACATGTACGACTTCGGCTATGGAGTATTGCAGGATTACGCCGAGGCGGCGATGTGGTATCGCCTAGCAGCTGAGCAAGGCTATGCAGACGCCCAGTACAACCTTGGCCTCATGTACTTCAACGGTGACGGAGTACTGCAGGATGACGCTGAGGCGGTGAAGTGGTACCGCCTCGCGGCAGCGCAGGGCGACGCATGGGCCCAGTACAACCTTGGTAACATGTACCGCAATGGCTCTGGCGTCCCGCAGGATTATTCCGAGGCGGCGAAGTGGTATCGCCTTGCGGCGGAACAGGGCCAAACAGAAGCCCAGTATAACCTTGCTGTCATGTATCAAAGGGGCGACGGCGTCCCACAGGATTACGCTGAGGCTGTTAGCTGGTATCGCCTTGCGGCTGAACAGGGCTATGCAATTGCTCAGAATAGCCTTGGTTTTATGTATCAAAGGGGCGACGGCGTCCCTCAGGATGACGCCGAGGCTGTTAGCTGGTATCGCCTAGCAGCTGAGCAAGGCTATGCAGACGCCCAGTACAACCTTGGCCTCATGTACCGCAATGGCCAAGGCGTCCCGCAGGATGACGCCGAGGCGGTGACGTGGTATCGCCTTGCGGCAGCACAAGGCGACGCATTGGCCCAGAATAACCTTGGCCTCATGTACCGCGACGGCCACGGTGTGCTACAGGATTATATTAATGCGCATATGTGGTTCAACATCGCCGCCTCCAATGGAAATAATTTAAGCGCTGAAAACCGTGATAAGGCTGCCGCAATAACGACAACGGAGCAAGTAGCAGAGGCTCAGCGCCGCGCAGGCGTTTGCCTAGCTTCGAATTATCAGGACTGTGACTGAGGCACCTATTGCGCTCTTGAGCAGCCAACTAATTCCCACACCACGACCCGCGCGCTGTTCTGCCTGAATAGGCGCACGCTAGACCTTCATTGATTAGAACCACGCCAGCGTCCCGCCCTTCCAGAAACAGCACCGCAAGCAATCGCCCATACCTATCCCGGCTGGGCGACCCTGCGCGCGTGGTTTCATACTCAATTCGAATGGTTGCGGCTTGGTCAATCACTTGCCGCAAACGCTCGCTGGCTTCATAGGCAAGCACCCGCTCCGCTTCACACTGCGCGCCGCGTGTTTCTGGCGTGTCAAAGCCAATAAGGCGAATGGATTCGCCATTTGTGCGGACTGTATCTCCGTCAATAACATACAGGTTTAAAGCTGCGGTTATGCTGGGCAGCGAGGCGCTGGGCGTGCTGGAAATAATTCCCACATCAGGGAATATCTTAAGACAGGCCAAAAAACAGAATCCAACTAGCGGGATGGCGAACTCAGCCTTTGGGCGCGCCCGATAAAGGTGCCGGCAAGCTTACTAGCGCACATAAGTTTTTTTGCGCTATTGGTCTTGGAATCCTATGTTTGACTGGCACGGCAATGCCCAAACCAAAAAGCCGACACAAGCGACAGAAAACGCCGCTTGTGCACGCAAATTAACATCTTTCAACCCAACGATTTCACAAAGCGTTTAAAGGTATCGCCTTCCATCAGGCTTGCAATTTCCTTCTTGGCTGCCTTCATGACATCGTCCCAACGCTTGTCATCCCAAAGCTTTCTCTCGGCCAATGCATGCGCGGCGGCAGCCACTTTCGCGGGAAGATTCAATTCAAACTTAGCGCCTTTTGCAAAATAAAGGCGGTAAACGTTCTCCGACTTCCAAGATTTAATCGCATAAAAATTGTAATTTTCGGTACTATGCTCTTTTTTACAAAACGCTTCGAGTTTTGCGGTTAAGTCCTTGTCTTTCATAACATCAGACAAGCTTTTTGGGGGTTTTGCAGCCATGGTAACTCCTGAAAATATGCCAAGTCCAAAATGAAACATTGGCAGCTTAAATAGGCAGAAAAAATCTTTCCGTCACCAGATCGAATTGAAAATCGGCGAGGATTGAGTTTTGCGCAGTCCAGATTGCTAGTGTGATTAGTTTTGCGCCCGATTTTTAATTTTGCAAGCGGACTTGACAAAAATCGGACCAATCTTTGTCTATGTACGTCAGGATAATGCCAGCGGGCCGCACCGCCTCCGGTCTTTGGCAATGGTACGGCTGCGAGCCTGCATGGCAGCCTTGCGCATTTAACCCGCCTGAATGCGCCAGCGCTTGCGCGGGTAACACCGCAACCAACACAGTTAATAGTCCAAAGTTTGCTCTATAAAACAACTTGCGCGCTCCGGCGGCGGCACGAAAACGTAAACCAAACATTAACATCCGCGCTGATGGTCGCCATTGCAAGCGACTTGCGGTCCGCACTATGCTTTACCACAATTGCAGTATCTGGTTTTTGAAGCTGGTTTGCAAAAGCACTTCGTTGCCAAAAACGCGCCAAAATTGGACTTTTGATTAAGCCGACAAAGATGATGTGGGGGAAGAACTGGGGGAAGCCATTCGGGGAAAAATGTGATTACCCTTGGTCTTCAAAGACTTAGTTTAGGTAATTGGTGCACTGGGGAGGATTCGAACCCCCGACCCCTTGATTCGTAGTCAAGTGCTCTATCCAACTGAGCTACCAATGCACGATGGCCGTTATTTAGCGGGGGCGTTGGCGGAGCGCAAGGGCCAATTTCCCCAATTATGCCATAGAGTTTGTGGGCAGGCTGAGGCGGAAAACCGTGCCACTTGCGCCAGATTCAACAAGTTCAAGCGTGCCGCCGTGATTGCGTACAAGCTCTGCGGCAATTGCGAGGCCAAGCCCGGTGCCGCCTTTGCGTGCGCTGCCTTCAAAGGGGCGAAATAACTTATCGCGGGCGCGTGTGGGCAGGCCGGGGCCGGTGTCGCTAAGTGTGATTTGCACCTGGCTGTCGGTGCGCCGCGCGGTGATTTTAATTTCACCCGGCTTGTTGGTTTGCATAATCGCCTCGCGCGCATTGCGCACAAGGTTGCTCAGCACGCGGAACAATTGCTCCTCATCCGCGCTAACATGAAGGCCATTCGGAATGTCGGCGACCAGTTGGATAGTATCGGGTGCATGCAGCGTTTCGGCCTCAAACACCTCGGCCACGATCGGGGCAAGCGCCAATGAGGTTAGGTTTGGCGCGGGCTCCTCGGCGCGGCCATAGGTTAGCGTGTGTTCGCACAAGTTAATGGCCCGGCTAAGCGAGGCGACAAGTTTGGGAGACACCCGCGCCACCGCCGGATCGGCGCTGCTTTCAATCCGGTCGGCCAATAACTGCGTTGTGGTCAGCATATTGCGCAGATCGTGGCTGATTTTCGCCACAGCCCCGCCAAGTTGGGCGAGCCGTTCTTTTTGACGCAGTAAATGGCTAAGCTGCGTTTGCAATTCATGCAGGCCTGCCTCGGCCTCACGCAATTCAGACACGCTGGAGCTAGGTTGAATGATGCGGCTTTGGTCATCGGGGTTTTCGCGGTAGGCCATCATATTATCAACTACACGGCGGATCGGCCGCACCATAAGGCTGCGCACAGACACAAACAGTAAGCTTGCTGTCATCAGTGAAATGGCGAGTGATAGCAGGAACACGTTCCAACCATAGGCGAGCATGGCGGCTTTTAGCGGGCCTTCATGCAGCGTGGTTTCAATTTCATAGCCTGCATTTTTAACTGGCTGCCCGATAATCCGAATTGTGCGGTCATGGCTGATAAATAAGCAGGCCATGGCGTCTTTGATTAAGGTAAATGCGCCGGGGTTACGCAGATCGAATGTTTCCTCAATCGGGTCGGTCATCGGGTTTGACAGAATCAGCTCACGCAGGTCATTGCGGCGCAGCACGATATTCATCACTTCGGCGTTGGCTAATAGTTCGTCGGCCAGTTCTGGAGATACCATTTCATCGGGCGTGGCCAGCAGCGCTAGGGTTGCGAGTTGTGCAAGTTCGAGCCTGTCTTCCAGATAGTTGAGGCGAAAGCGCGCGACCGAGGGCACAAAAATCAGCACCTCGGCCAGCATGACAAAGCCAATCGTCAGTAATAAAAAGCGGCCAGAAAGCGTGCGGAACAAGGCGACGACCCAATCAAATATTTACCCCCCAGCCTACTGCCCAGCGGCAAGCGGCACAAGGCACGCGCTGTGAATTGGGCTTAGAACCGCTGCACTAACCGCACGATACGCTTCACCCACACACTTTCAAACAGGCGGGGGGTGAAATATGAACCGGCCGCGCGTTTATTAAGCTCCCCCAAAGTTGGATATGGCGACACCATACCAGCCACCGCCGAAAGTTTGAGTTTGGCGGAAATGGCCAGCGCCCAGATTTGAATTAGCTCGCCAGCTTGCACCCCCGCAATTGCAGCGCCAACTGGGCGGCCTTTCACGGCGAAGACCTTGACCATACCATCAGTTTGGCCCGTGGCGCGGGCGCGGTCATTTTCGGCATAAGGCGCGCGCAACACTTCTAGCTTGTCGCCATATTTCTCGCGGGACTCGACCTCGGAAAGCCCAACGCTTGCCAGTTCGGGTTCGGTATACGTCACCTTCGGAATATGCGCATCGCTCGCTTTGGCTGGCAAGCCAAATAAGGCCGAGCGAATAACAAGCCCCGCATGGTAGCTGGCAACATGGGTAAATTGCAGGCCACCGGCAACATCGCCAATTGCATAAACGCGTTTATTGCTGCTGCGAAGGCCAGCATTCACCTTGATTGAGCCGCGTTCCGCCGTAATTTCACCAGCCTCAAGGTTCAGCTTTGATATATTGGCGCGGCGGCCGACGGCCACAAGCAGTTGGTCACCCTGAAAACTGCGCCCATCGTCCAGCGTTAATGTAATGTCACCCGCTTTGCCCGACACGGCCGAGACTTTGGCATCCTCAACGATTTCCACCCCTTCGGCGCGCAGCTTATCAAGCACAATCGCGGCCAATTCCGGGTCATCGCGGCCCAACGCCTTCAAACCTTCCAGCACAGTAACCTTACTACCCAGCCGCACATGCGCTTGGGCCATTTCCATACCAATTGGGCCCGCGCCGATTATTAGCAAATGGTCAGGGCGGGTATGGTCATCAAACAGGGTTTCATTGGTGTGATAGGGCACGCCATCAAGCCCCGGAATGGGCGGCACAAAGGGCGATGAGCCCGTGGCCAGCACAAAACGGCGGGGGCGAATAATGTAATCACCTGCCTTCATTTCTCGCGGGTTTATAAATTCGCCATAAGCCTCAATGACCTGCACACCCAGTTCTGTGAAGCGCTCAACCGAATCATGTGGTGCGATTCCGGCGATTACTTTGGCGACGCGGTCCTTCGCTGCCGAAAATTCTATGCCCGGCACTTTGGCAGCCGCCAAAAGTGCCTTGGACGGCACGCAACCGTAATTCAGGCAATCACCGCCCATTTTATGGCCTTCAAGCAGCACCACCGTGGCGCCCATTTGCACGGCACCTGCCGCAAGCGATAGCCCGCCAGAGCCGCCGCCCACAACGCATAAATCTGGTGTTAAAATCGTGCTCATGCCTCAACCTCCTTGCCGCGCAGCGCACGGATGATTACGGGCAGTAAGGACAATGCCGCCAACCCCAGCAATGGACCAAGAACGGGCCACTCAAATATTACGCCCAGATTGGGCGTTTCCCCGCTGGCAAATACCGCGCCAAGCCCCACGCCAACCGAAGCAAAAACCGCTGTGCCAGGGATAATGCCAAAAAACGTCGTGAACAGGTAATTTCGGTAGCCGACCCCAAGCAAAGCCGGGGCAAGATTGGCCACAAAGAACGGTACAACCGGCACAAGCCGCATCAGGAACAAGTAAGAGATTTCATTCGCCCTCAACCCGCGTTCAAACTTGGCCAACATCCCGTCACTTTTCGCCATGCGGGCATGTAGCGCATCGCCAAAGCCAAGGCGCACGGCGGTATAAATGGCCAAAGCACCCAGCGTTGCGCCCATTACTGTAAACAATGTGCCCGCGACCAACCCAAACAGGAACCCGCCGCTGAGCGTTAGAAACACGCCGCCGGGAATGGAAAACCCCACCACAACAATATAGACAGCGATATACGCAAGCGCGGCCAAAGCATAATTGCCATCGCGCCATGCAATAAGCGATTCGCGGTTTTCAGCCAGCGTGTCAAAACTAAGCAACCCACCAAACTGCCACCATGCAAGGGTAGCCCCTAGCACTAAAAGCACAAGTGGAACGCGGCGGGACAGTGCAGAACGGGATTCGGAGTTTGACACAATAAGCTACCTTTGTTGGTTGGGGCTAACTTGCGCAGATTTCGCGGTAATACAAAGGGCGCTCACGGCTGATTGATCGGGCGTGGGGAAATGTTTCAATTGCAGCAGGTGGCTGTAACGAAAAGGCGGAAATTATTGGTGCTAAGCGTTGACTTCGCCCCCAACCACGCCTAAAGACCGGGTTCTGAATTTCAGGTAGCGAATCCCAAAGGTTGGCCGCCGCCGCGCTACTGATGCGGTACGACTAGGAGACTAAAAGATGAAACGTACTTTCCAGCCCAGCAATCTGGTCCGCAAGCACCGCCACGGTTTCCGTTCGCGCATGGCTACCAAAAATGGTCGGATCATTCTGAATCGCCGCCGTGCTCGTGGCCGCAAAACGCTGTCGGCATAAGGCCGCATTGTTAGAGACATGACC
>Ga0105053_10011489_pt1 | contig 10841 bp, 10 predicted proteins | sample BON01_FD_78093 | JGI IMG/M metagenome (GOLD analysis project Ga0105053, IMG submission 78093) | Freshwater microbial communities from Lake Bonney liftoff mats and glacier meltwater in Antarctica - BON-01 | ecosystem: Environmental > Aquatic > Freshwater > Ice > Glacier meltwater | place: Lake...
CAGCGCGCCAAGGATCGCGCCGTAGATCGTGCCAATCCCGCCGGCCAGAGACGTGCCCCCGATAACGGCTGCGGCAATGACATAAAGTTCGTCCAGCGTGCCAAGGGCGTTCGTGGCGCTGTTCAGGCGCGCGCTGGCGATCACGGCGGCCAATCCGGCCAGCAACCCCATCAACGAAAATATCTTCAGCGTCATCCAGCGGGTGTTTATGCCCGCCAGTGCCGCCGCCTCGGGGTTGCCACCAATGGCAAACACATAGCGGCCAAACCGAGTGCGGGTCATCAGAATGGTCATCGCAATGCCAACACCGCATAAAATGAGGACCGGAATTGCGAAACCGTGGCTGATGAATCTTTCATCAGTCCAATCGAGGTTATGCGCGGTCGAATAGGCGCGTAAAATGCCCTTGGGCCAAGGATAGGCATTAACCAGCAGCACCGCGCCGATAATCGCCCCACAGCCGACAATGGCCAGCATGACTTCGGCCCATATAGGACGTAGATGAAAATCATGTTTCATGCGCGATTGGCGGCCCGAATACAACAACCAAAGCACACCGAGGCAGGCCACGATTCCGACGCCCCAGCTAACATTGGATCCAACAGCGCCGTATGGCCCGCCGCCCAACAGTGCAAAGGTTGAGTCCACAGGCGAAATTGTCCGCCCGTTGGTGGCTAAAAAGGCCATACCGCGCCAAACCATTAGGCCGCCCAGCGTAACGATAAAGGCCGGGATGCCGCGATAGGCGATCAACCAACCGTGCAAGCCACCAATCAGCGCGCCGGTAATTATGCCGGCAATAACTGTGATAATCCAAATCGACCAATGGCCGAGCCCCAGATATTGAGGCAAAATTTCTACCTGCAACAGGCCCATCACCATGCCGATGACACCGATCATCGAGCCGACAGACAGGTCAATATTGCGGGTGATGATAACCAACACCATGCCGGTTGCCATAATGCCGATTGATGAAGTTTGAACCGACAGGTTCCACAGGTTACGCGGTGTTAGGAATGCGCCGTTGCCGTTAAAAACAACGCCATATAAATGAAACCCAACCCAAATAAGCGCCAGCGCGCCCAGCATGCCGAGCAATCGGGGGTCAACCTCGGTGTCGCGCACCAATCGAATTAGAAATTTACCGTGGTCACGCTCAGCGGCGGAACCATCGGTTTTGTGATCGGAGCTATCGGTCGTAAAGGGATCCAGCACTGCTTTGAGAACGAAAATTACATGAATGCATGTAGTGGGTCGAGCGCAACATTTGGCAAACGAGCGGGGGAACGCGGCTTGTTAAGCCAAGGTTTGAATAAGATGCCGCCGCCGACCCGATGGCCAGCGGCGGCAATTTTCATCGCTTAGTTGCAGCCATCAACGTCGGCAATCGCGCCTTCGCAAGCCTGCTCGGCAGTGATATGGCCACCGTCGATTGCCACGCTTAGGTTAGCGCGGGTCAGCGGGGTTGGATCCAACAAGATAGCGTTCATAGCAACGCCATTTTCACCACCAGTAAACACAACAGCACCTTCAATGTCGCTCATCGAGGCACCACCGGCCAAAGCCGAGGCAATTTCGCCAGCTGCACGGCCCAGATCACGGCTGTCTTTCCAGACAGATACAGTCTGTTGGCCACGGGCTACACGGTTGATCGCTGCAAGGTCGCCGTCTTGGCCACCTACAGGAATAACCATACCTTGTCCCGACAACGCCGCCACAACACCACCAGCCATGCCGTCATTTTGCGACAGAACAGCATCAACATTATTGTCGTTGGCGGTCAGGATCTGCTCCATGTTGCGCTGAGCATTTTCTGGCTTCCAACCATCCGAGAAGTTTTCGCCCACGATGACGATATCACCAGCGGTAACAGCGTCGCCGATAACTTCCATCATGCCTTGCAGCAAGAATGCGGCATTCGGGTCACCTGGGTCACCTTTGATGATGGCGTAGTTGCCAGTCGGCTGAACTTCCATAACGCTTGCAGCAATAATGCGGCCAACGCCGATATTGTCGAATGTTAGGTAGAATGTGCGATCGTCTTCGATCAGACGGTCATAGCCGATAACCGGAATACCTTCGGCAGCAGCAGCATCAATAGCCGGCCCGATTGCGTCTTTGTCCCATGCATTGATGATCAACGCATCAACACCCTGCGCAATTAGCGCTTCGATGTCTGTCAACTGTTTGGCAGCCGAGGATTCAGCGTCAGCCGAAACATATGTGTCGCCGTTGGCTTCAATCGCAGCAACCATTGCGGCTTCGTCAATTTTCCAACGTTCTTCCTGAAAACTTGCCCAAGAAACGCCAATAAGCTGGCCTTCAGCGAAAGCAGCGGTGCTGAAGCCGACGACGGCGACAGTGGCTGCGAGAATTGCCTTATGCATGTAGTCCTCCCAAAAAATTCACCCAAAAAGGGTCACAGGCTTTTGCCTTGCTCAACCAGTAAGCAGAATTTGCTTCAATAGTCAAACTATAACTAGGTGGGTATCCTGCAAAAAAGTGCTAAAATCCACATTTACCGCTATACCTTTGTAACTTTCTTAGGCAAGCTGGGCGAAACGGGTAATTTCCTGCGGCATTTAATTCAAGGCCTGAATATATATGAAAGCACCCACCGCAGCTTCTAGCCACGATTATCCGCCGGGTTGCGGGCCGATTCTACCGCTACATGCTAGTGGAAATACTTCGATGCGCCAGCAGGTTTTTGAACAGGTTCGCGCTTGCGGGCAAACGGCCCGCGCCGATGTGGCGCGCACCTTGGAAATTAGCCCCGGTTCAGTGACTTCAACCACGGCTGAGCTAATCGCAGCAGGCTATTTGCACGAGGTAGTAGGTGCGCAGCGCGGTGATGCCGGGCGCGGTCGCCCCCCGGTCGCGCTTCAAGTTGTTGCGGATGCTCACCTCGTTATTGGGCTGAAAATAGCGGGTGAACGGCATTCCGCTATACTGTCCGATTTTTCGGGCAAAATCCTTGCAAAAGCCGCATTGGAAACCACGACCAAGCGCAAATCGCTTAACCAAATGCTTGATGAAATGGATGCGCTTATACAGTCGTTGCTGCGCCCAATGGGGCTGGACATCAGCAATATTGCGGCAGTCGGTATTGGCTTCGCGGGGCTGGTTGACCATCAAACCGGCATTCTGCCATGGTCGCCCCTACTGATCGACACACAAATCCCGCTCAAATCAGCCTTTGAGACGCGGTTTGGCGTTTCTGCCCATATTGATAATGATTCCAACCTTTTGGCTATGGCCGAACTTTGGTTTGGCCAAGGACGGGCGAAATCAGACTTTATTGTCGTGACGATTGAACACGGGGTTGGCATGGGCATGGTGTTGGGCAACCAAATCTATCGGGGCACGCGGGGTTTGGGGCTAGAATTGGGCCATACCAAGGTGCAGCTAGACGGCGCGCTATGTCGGTGCGGTAGCCGTGGCTGCCTAGAGGCGTATCTGGCCGATTATGCGATGGCGCGCGAGGCTGCGACCGCGCTTGGCTTTAATCCGCATAGCCCGCAAACCGCCCATACAATGTTGGAAACCCTCTATCAGCGGGCGCAAGGCGGTGATGAAATCGCGCTGACTATCTTTCGCCGCGCCGGTCGCTACTTGGCGCTTGGCCTTGCCAATATCATTCAACTTTTTGACCCCGAATTGATTATCCTGTCAGGTGAACGTATGCGCTATGAATATCTTTATGCCGATGTGGTGCTCAAAGAAATGCGCGCCGCGGTGCTTGATCAGGGGCGCAGCGCTGCGGCGGTTGAAGTTCATGCTTGGGGAGATTGGGTTTGGGCGCGCGGGGCCAGCGCCTTGGCGCTCGACGCGGTGACCAATAAAGTGATGAGCGAGGCGATCCTAGCATGATCCGCGCGTTCGCCCTCCTCCTCATCGCAAGCGCCGCAACAGCCGACCCGGCCTTTCACGATATGTCTGCTAATCTGCCGACACATGAATATACCGGCGATTGGGAACATTTCGTTGGCGGCGGCGTGGCGGTGTTTGATTGTAACGGTGACCAATTGCCCGACCTGTTTGCCGCCGGAGGCAGCAGCCCAGCAGCGCTTTTCATCAACCGGGGCGATTTTCAGTTTGAGGCGGCCGCCTTGCCTGCAACCCTAACCGAAACTTCGGGTGCCTATCCGCTGGATATTGATGGCGATGGCTGGATGGACCTATTCGTGCTGCGAGTTGGCCCCAACCGCGTGTTGCAAGGCGGGCCAAATTGCAGTTTTACGGATGTCACCGATGAATGGCAGATGCCGCTGGCCGATCAATGGTCCAATGCCTTTACGGCATGGTGGGAGGATGATGGCCGCCCCGTTATGGCCGTTGGCAATTATGTTGACCGCGCCAACCCCGACGGCCCGTTCTTTGCCTGTGACAGCAACACAATCTTACGCCCGGCTGCCGAAAGATATGCGGCGACCGCCCTAACCCCCGGGTTTTGCCCGCTTTCAATGCTCGCCGCACTTGATGCGCGTGGCCGGCCAAGCCTGCGCATTTCAAATGACCGCCAATACTATGTGCGCAGCGGCTATGAACAAATGTGGGACATTCAAGACCAGCGCTTTTTAACCGAAGCCGATGGCTGGAATCCCATCTCGATCTGGGGCATGGGCATTGCTTCACGCGACCTGAATGGAGATGGCCGCGATGAGGTGATGCTCACGTCCATGGGGGATCAGCTTATGCAAATGGCGCAGCCCGATGGCAGCTATGCCGCTGCACCGTTTAACATCGGCACCTATGCCCATATTCCGTTTGATGGATCGGACGGTCGCCCCTCAACTGGTTGGCACGCCCAGTTTGGTGATATTGATAATGATGGACGCCCCGATTTGTTTATCGCCAAAGGTAATGTGGACCAGATGCCGTCCAATGCCATTCACGACCCTAATAATTTGCTGATGCAACAAGCTGATGGTCGTTTTCTTGAGCAGGCAGATGTGGCGGGGATTGCCACAACCGAGCGATCACGCGGCGCTGCGCTGGTGGATCTGGACCTTGACGGGCGGCTTGACCTTATCGTTATCAACCGCCGCGCCCCGATGGAGGTTTACCGCAATGAAACCCCGGCAACCGGCAATTGGATTGCAATTTCGCTGCGCCAGCCGGGTGGCAACCGCAATGCCGTAGGGGCTGTGGTTACAGTGCGGGCTGGCGACGCAAGCCAAACGCAGCAATATACCATTGGTGGCGGGCATGCCGGCGGGCAAGCCGGGCCGCTGCATTTTGGCTTGGGCGCGGCCGATAGCGTGCAGATAAGCGTGCGTTGGCCGCAACAGGCTGAAGCCACCACCGTGCTTACAGCCACAGCTAACCAATTCATAACAATCAACCGCGATTAGGGCTGTGCTACAGCCAACCCGCTTGGCACAGTTTCTGGCACACCTAACCGGCCCTCAATGGCAACAGGGTCCGTCAGCGTGTTCAAAAACGCAATAATCGCGGCCACATCATCATCCGTTAGCACCACAGGCGGCGTTGATACTGCCGCAGCTATGGCTGCCACTTCGGCGGGATCATCCATAATGCGCCAATCCACCACATCCATAGGCGGCAACACAACTTGGCTGCGGTCATAAGCTGCCAGTGCCGCCACCGGGTCGGCATGGGCTGCCACAAACACTGCCAAATCGGCATAGGCCCCGGCATGCCCCCAAGGCCCGCTTAGCGCCACATTGCGCAGGCTGGGTGTGCGAAACGCATACATATCGGCAGGGTCGCCGGTAACCCGAAACCGCCCATCATCGCGGGCCGTAGTTTCAAACCGGGCACCCTTGCCGGGACCAAGCTGCGGTTGGCCCATCGCATGGAAACCAAAATCACTAAGTAACGGGCCGGAATGGCAAGTGGCACAACCCGCATCGCCATAAAACAAATTTGCACCTGCCTGCGCCGCAGGATCAAATTGCGCATCACCGCGCAACACTGCATCAAATGGCGCTGTATCTGAGCGCCATTCCATCTCCATAAACGCTGCAATCGCGTCTGAAATATCGGTAAACCGAATATCATCCGGCCCCTGAATTGCTGGATCAATCGCCTCAAACTGCGCAACATAAGCGGGCAGTGCAGCCACCCGGCGCGCAATTAAATCCCATGCACCTCTCTGCCCGGTTAGCCGCCCCAAGCGCACGGCTTGGGCGATTTCGTTTTCCGAATAGTGCCCGGCCATTTCGTCGGGGCTAAGCACGGGAAACATTGTCTGGGCTGAAACAGCGCTGGCAAAGCCGGAGGTCATCTCCTCATCCAAAGGTGTGCGCAGCCCACCGGGGCGGATTACATCAACCTCGATGCGGCCATCATGAAACAGCGCGGTATAGCCGATAAACCCAAGGTTAAACAAAGGCTGCGCATTGCGCGGAACGCGTTGTTCGGGCAGGTTTTCGGTATCAACCTGCCGCGCGGGGCCCAAGCCTGCACCACCATCACCCAGTGATAGTGAAAGCCCATCGCCAGTACCAAAATGCGGATGGTGGCAGGTTGCGCAAGCCACCTCACGGTTGCCCGACAAGATCGGGTCATAAAAAAGCAACTGGCCCAAGGTGGCCTCAGCCCTATCAACGGGCAAAAAATCCGCATCACTTAGGGGCCGGGGCAATGTTTGCGCTGCAACATTTTGCGCCATAAATAGTATTGCTACACAGCATATAAATCGGCGCATGAATCAAATCTCCAAACTTAATATAGCAATAACACAGCATCACGGTCGGACTGCAAGGCGTTTAACGGGTGGGTGCTTCGCGCTGACTTGGATGAGATCGCACAAGACGCATTTCAACCAATAATCCGCATTTCTCTGCCGGCGCGGGACAAATATAATCGCGCGCAAATATCATTCGAGCGACAGCATTTAAATTAACAAGCTGCGGTTTTTGTATTGGCAGATTACGTTTTTTTGCAGTTTAAGGCGGCAATTACCTATTAAAATGATGAAATTGTATTCGCTTTTGATGGTATCGTATTTGCGCAACTTTGCGGAATCGTTCAACAACTATACGACACACACAAACGAATCTGTGATTTTCGGGAGGAACACATGAAACTTCTACTTAATACGGCACTTGGCCTAACGCTTGGCGTTACCGGTGCATCAATTGCATCGGCTGAAAGCCATGCACCCGCGCTAACAATCGCGATCGTCAACATCGGTCACATGATCAATATGCAAACCGTTGCTGAAGCCTACACCGCTGAAACTGGCGTTGTGCTGAATTAGGTTTCGCTGGAAGAAGGCGTGCTGCGCGAGCAGGTAACCTCTGATACAGCCACCGGTGGCGGCCAGTATGACATCATCAATATCGGCATGCAGGAAGCTTCAATCTGGGGCGCTGCTGGCAGGATCGAACCGCTGAACTTTGGCGCCGAATATGACATCGACGACATGCTGCCAGCAATGCGCAACGGCCTATCCTATGAAGGCCAACTATACGACGCGCCATTCTACGGCGAGTCGTCCATGGTTATGTATCGTAAAGACCTGACCGATGCTGCCGGCGTTACAATCGCCGACAATGATTGATGGGACAACATCCGCGCCGCTGCGGCTGCAATCCACAACCCAGATGAGGGCATTTACGGCGTTTGCCTTCGTGGCAAACCAGGCTGGGGCGACAACATGGCCTTCGTAACCACGATGGTTAACTCATTCGGTGGCGCTTGGTTTGATGCGGACATGCATCCGACACTTGAGTCAGACGAATGGAAAGCTGAGGCCAATGTCAGCCGTTACGACGGGCTGCGACAAGCCAAAGGCACAGGAGGTGTGCGTCATGCGTCATGATCCCGCCAGTGGCGCCATCGTCATCATGCTGCGAAGCCTAAAGTTGCCTGGGATGGCGCAGGCTGTTGGCGATCTTATCGAACAGGGGCACCTGCATTCGATGCAGCCATCCCCATGCTCTCGCAGCTGCTCAAGGCGGAAATGGCAGAACGAGAAGTGCGCTCTATTGCCTATTACATGAAGGCCGCCCGCTTCCCGGCCTACAAGGACCTCTCTGGCTTTACCTTCGCCGCCAGCGAGATCAATGAAGCCCTGGTCCGCCAACTGCATCGCTGCGAGTTCATGGAGTGGGCTGAGAATGTTGTTCTGATCGGAGGGCCAGGCACAGGGAAATCGCATGTTGCGGTCGTGCTGGAAGCACGCCTTTGGCGTGACCCTTGGCATTCAGGCCATCGAGCATCACCGCACACGCGCACAGGCCTTGCGGCGTTTCGAGATTAGATCATCCGCTCAAAGCGCATGCGGGATTTTATTTCCACCTTTTCCAACGGGGACATTTCCAAAGCTAAAACCGTCGCGGCCCTAATTTTTCGTCTGGAAAGTGGCCAAATGAAAAACCGGCTGAACTGGCCGACTGGCCACAAAATTCGGCAAAGCAACGAACGCCTTGGCTGGGGCAGCCCCGACGCGGCGGTACCGCCCCTGCCCATCGCTGGGCTGATCGTGATTGCAGCGGATCACGACGACGCAGGGCTGAAAGCCGCTGAGGAAGCCGCCGCCCGGTTTGAGGCTGAGGGGCGCGCGGTTTCAATCACAACGCCGCCCACCAAGGGTTCGGATTTTAACGACACTTTGCGGGGGCAAGATCGTGGGTGAAAATGAAATTAAGAAAGCCGTCGATGGCGCGATCGCAAACGCAGAAGCCAAACCAAAGCGCGGCGCTGGGCAGAGCGGAAAGGCCCAGCGCGCAACTGCAAAACGTGCTTTTCCGTTTCGGGTTGATGCTGATGGCCTAGCGCGGCGGGTTGAACATGAATCCGATGATGGGTCTAAGAAAACAGCGTGGGTGCGATTTGGTAGTGAATTGCGCGTCATGTCATTGACACGCGATGCTGAAAACGAGGACTGGGGCCGCCTGCTTGAGGTGGTTGACCGGGATGGCACACGCCATCTTTGGAACATGCCAACACAGCTTTTGGCCGGTCAAGGGGATCAGCTCAGAAGCGAATTGCTCCGGCTGGTCTTTGAGCTTGGGGCGCGGCGCGATGCTAAAGGCTGGCTGATGGAATACCTGATCACGGCTGAACCAGATCAGCGTGCGCGGTGCGTCTCAGGGATCGGATGGCACGGTGAAACCGTTGTCTTGCCGGATGGGCCAATAGGCACGACAGCCGATGGTGAGCAGGTGATTTTGCAAACGGCTGAAAAGCCTGATCATGCTTTCCATATCGCGGGCACATTGGCCGATTGGAAAGCCGGGGTTGCAAGCCCAGCGCTGGGCAACTCACGCTTGATCCTTTCAATCGCGGCGGCATTTTCGGCGCCATTGTTGGCGCTGGACGGCGATGATGGCGGCGGGTTTCATTTTCGCGGCGCGTCATCCTCTGGCAAATCAACCGCGCTGGCGGTGGCTGGCAGTGTTTGGGGCGGCGGTGGCACACGGGGCTTTGTGGGCCAATGGCGCGCGACCGATAACGCGCTAGAAAGTGTTGCGGCAATGTCATGCGATTCCCTCCTTTGTTTGGACGAACTGTCACAGGTAGACGCCAAGGCAGCCGGCGCGGCGGCCTATATGTTGGCCAATGGCAAGGGCAAATCACGCGCTGGGCGTGAGGGGCAGGCGCGCAAGGTGCTGGAATGGCGGGTGCTGTTCTTGTCAAACGGCGAAATTGGGCTTGAGGATAAGATTAAAGAAGGCGGCGGGCGCATTGCGGCCGGTATGGAAGTACGCGTGATTGATATGCGCGCTGACGTGGGTGCGGGTATGGGAGTTTTTGAAAACACCCACGGCGCGCCGGATGCTGGCAGCTTTGCCCAGCGCCTCAAGAAAGCCGCTAACACTCATTACGGCACGGCGGCACGCGCATTCATTGCCGAGTTAGTTAAAGACCTGGGGCAATACCGGGATCAGTTAGCCGAGCTGCGCAAGCGCTTTATCGAAAGCAGTTTGCTCGAGGGGGCAGACGGTCAAGTTAGGCGTGTCGCCGACCGCTTTGCACTGGTCGCGGCGGCGGGTGAAATTGCCACGGGCGCTGGCATAACGGGCTGGCCCGTGGGCGCATCATTGGAAGCTGCCCAGCGCTGTTTTGCGGATTGGCTGGCAGAGCGGGGCGGCATTGGCTCGAGTAAGGTTTCCGAGGCGGTGCGCCGCATATCTGAGACACTGCAATCGCACGGTGCAAGCCGCTTCCAGCGCTGGGCGAAAAGCAGCTCTGATCGCATGGTGATAACAAACCGCATGGGCTTCGTAAAAATTGAGGGTGACGCTGATATAGAGGAACAAGAAAGCACTTACTATTTCATGTGCCAGCCCTTGCGGGAGCTGATGGGCGGGCTGGATTTTAAGTCTGTTGTTTCTCAGCTATTGGCACTGGGCGTTGTTATTGATCAAGGTGAGGGTAAGACCAACAAACTTTTTCATGTCCCCAGTGGTGGGGGCAAGAATCGCCTCTACCAGATTGATCGGGACAAGCTCGAGCCTGATCAGGCAGCGGCATCACAGACGTAAAAGTGTAGTATTCAGACGTGAACGATTTGCCGCAGATCGGATCTATCAAAATAATAATTGCCCAAGAAGACCGCCGTGACACAAAAACATTCAACGCAAAATTATACCAATCCGGCAAGTTCGAATTGCGCAGATTATAGTGAACGAACAGAGTACTTTGTAGTTGAAGAATACTGTGCTAAGTTTTTTGGCTATCCGACCAGTGGACCGATTATTTGGGGAATTAGTCAGGTGGCAAGAGATTTCGTGCTCATCGCGCTAGAGGCGCGCCGAAAAGACCTTGAAAAGTACGCCGTGACTGCGCTTGACCACGAGATTACAGAAGCAGTTCGTAAGGCGCGCTTTTATGCACCATTCGGTGATAGTGATGAGTGGGTTCAA
>Ga0105053_10011499_pt1 | contig 10836 bp, 10 predicted proteins | sample BON01_FD_78093 | JGI IMG/M metagenome (GOLD analysis project Ga0105053, IMG submission 78093) | Freshwater microbial communities from Lake Bonney liftoff mats and glacier meltwater in Antarctica - BON-01 | ecosystem: Environmental > Aquatic > Freshwater > Ice > Glacier meltwater | place: Lake...
CCCCGGTTCGATTCCGGCCGAAAACACGTCACCTCAGATTCACATGGATTTGAGCACATAGACCCTCAATCAAGGGTTCTAAACTACTGTTTCCAGTAATAAAAGCAATTAAAATTAAAAATCAAAATTAAATTAATTATGCACGGCCACACGCCCTGAATATTGGTTTGGGTCCCACGAGCCTCGTCGAGGCTAACTGCGTAATTCATGAGAAACACATCAATGATAGTAGTCAAATATTTTCGAGCTGCTCCCGTTGGCATACACGTTTGTTTTAGACAGCACACCTGCTTTGACCCGTCTTCCTGACATGTAAAACAGCATATACTATTCAGATCAGTGCGTATCAAACTAGATGCAGCCGAAGGTCAGCCATGATTTGCTGGATATGATATATATATGTTGTTTAAGGCTATATATATGTCCTTTAAGTCACTTTGTGATCAACTTATGTCAGTTAAACAAAATGTGTGTGGTTTGATTTTCTTGATAATAAATATGTTGTTCAAGAATGTATGTATGTTCTTGTAGGCACATTGTGATTTACTTGTGTTCTTTAAACAAAATTTTCATGTCGTTTAAAATGTTCGGTAAACAGGTGAGTATCAATCTACTTGAAAATGTCACATGAGAGACTCGCGCACCGTAACTCAGTATGTCAAAATCCTCCTGTTTGTTCAGATCCATATCCTGCTGCCTCTTGGTCATCCATGTGGACATTAAAAAATTGATTGATGTTGCTTTTATTACTTCGTACGAAATAGTCTAATAGCTTTGCTGTGCTCAAATGTAGATTTGAGTTCTTGATTTTTGGAGTTTTTGTCGGAGACCTTTGGACAGACAGTCCCGCGCTTTGACCAACTCAGCTAGTTTACATCGCCTCGGTATGATCTGAGTACTTTTTCACATGGTGGGTGTAACCAGGTTGGGTCTGCACTGACATCAGTCCAACTCTGATCAAACACTGTACACATGTGAATGTACAACCAGATTGCGCTGAATACAAGAGACTCTGAACCACTGAATTTGCAATTTCATTGTGTGACAACAGATATATGACAATACACTGTCCAAATACCTGGAATACCAGGATGTGCATCTCTTCCTCTTTACGCTCGCACGCATGTACGCATGCACGAGCGCACACAAGAACAAGAGATTCCGCACGCATGAACGCACGCACGCACGCACGCACGCACACACACACGCACGCATGCACAATCGCACGCACACACTCCCGAACGTGTGCGCCCACACACACCTATACACACGCACACGTATATGCATAATGCATACATCCACATCCACAAACACACAAACACAGGCGTGTGGAGTTTTCTACGTGACAAGGAGTGGTGTTCTCATTCAGCACATCTGAAAATTACGCGTGTATATATATGTCGCTTAATATTAAACGATATATGATTATACTGAAACAGCTTAAACGACATTTAATTTTTTTATACGACATATCATGTTTTACCAAGATTAAACGACGTATATTTTCCTTATACCACATATAATTTTTTATACGACATTTTCATGTCAATGAAATTTTGTGATATGTTGTTTAATTTTGTAAAGAATATATATATATGGTGTTTTCACATTTATTATACGTTACATTATTTTCAAATAACATATGAATGATGGTAATATATTTTATTGTATGTTACACAATTTGTAAACAACATATATATGGTATTTGTAGTCCCTGACATATGTTGTTCAAAAAATCCCACATCATTCTTCTATGTTGTCTGCAGTGCTCCTGGACCCATGTCATTGCCCGACACGATATCCAATTTGACATTGTACAATTGGGTGAACAGCCTGGTGGGTGGTTATCCGCAACAGCCTGGTGGGTGCTTATGTGAAGTCTGTGGAACAGCACCACCGCACGCCCACTAGAATGGTTGTGCGCGTGCATGTATATGTCTGTCCACACATTATATTCACACATACACATCTTTCTCTCTTCTCTCTCTCACACACAACACATATGCACATGCATACACTATTCTCTCTCAGACTGGGCGTGACGCTTTTGCTTGGTAGACAAGCAAGGACACGGTCTACAAACAACGCAGCAACAATTTCGAGCAATGACTCAGACCGCGCAAATCGCTCTGAAGCCACTGCTGTGGGAAGTCTGCTGCGGCTTCAAAACAACCTACGAGGCTGCCCACGACAACAAGGCTTACTTCAGTGTGCGTCGATTTGAATTCGGAAAGTGAGACCATTCACGATATCGAGCTGGCCGATTTCGAAAAGGATGGCATGCGACGCCAGCGCATTGTCATCGATATCCCGTCGATATTCCGCTGCCTTGCACCCGCCACAACTGTCGCATGCCTACAAGAAGTGACGAATCATTACCAACGCTTCCAGGCCTTCCGGAGCACCACTCTCATTACAAATGCACTAAAACACAAGCCAGGCAACCCTTCTCGCAAAACGTTTTTAATTGCTCCTCAAAAAAGGGGCTTCGGGATCCTACAAAGATCGTCTATCAAGGACAAAATGCGGCACATTGGCAAATCGATTTCGTCGTGCATGCCCTCAAAACGCCTCGATCTCGTCAACGGCGCAGTCGCCAAGTTCTAGTGTTGCTCCTTGCGTTCCTCGCAGGAGAAGGCCACGACAGGTCAATCCAAGGACGACCGTGCTCTTCTTGACCAAATAACACGCGCGCATGGTGGAAAACTGCGCAATGTCAGCGAAAGAGGCCATGTGGTTGTTCTTGCGCAGTGCCGCCACCAAGCACACCACAGCCAAATCCGACGGTGCTGTCAAGACCATTTCTGCACTTGACAAACACGCCGCCAACAGCACTTGCGTTTCGACCTGGACTTCTTTTGTGATATCAAATTGATGAAAGAGCATCTTGATAAACGGGATCGGGGTGTGCACGCGGAAGAGCCGCCACTCGAGCGTCGCGAGAATTTCGCGCTCGATCGTGATGAAATCGAAAACGGCGTACTCCCCCACCACATGCCCTTCCTGGTGCATCCGCCGAATAATTCCACTCGGTCGGACCATACTGTCGAAATTGTTCTCCTCCATTTTGGAGGCTATACACAAACACGTTGCCGCAATGGCAAAACAGTGCTGCTTTCGCTCCAGGCCGCCTTTGAAAAGCGGCGAAATCTTGAAATAAAGTTTCTGACTACTTTCGCTATCCTGGAAAATAGTCACGTCGCGAGCCTTGTACTGCACAAAGTCCCCACCCCCGGCGCGCCGAATGTGGGCAATATATGTAAATAATAAATAGAGTCCGGAATATATCGTCTCTTCTTGCAAAGTGTAGCTCTCTGCCAAGCGCACCATCCAACATGCCAGACTGGCAACATCGTCGGCGTAGTTATCGACCAGACCGAGCATTGTAAAAGCAACACGTTGTTGCGCGACCATTGCCGTGTAAGTTTCAAAGAGGACGCTATTTGTCTTGACAGCACTTGTAGCACTATTTGTTGAAACTTTATTGTTCATACTCTGTCCAGAGGGGTCGTCCTGCACCAATGAGGTGGCCGTCGCGACTTTTTTCGACAACCGCGTGTTCATCAATTCCATCTGGGCAACCTTTGAGCGCGTGGTAACGCCTGAGTAAGATTTGCGGCGCGAGATTGTCGTACATGACAGCAACGACTGAAAACCATCGGCAACTTGTTGTGTGGTTACTGGAGACCTCTCACGCTTGGCGTGGGGGGTTTTGGGGAGCATGGGTTTGATGACGGTTGTGATAGAAATCCCAGGTGCTTGCTGCTTTATGGTACCAGGAAACTAATATAGGCGTCGTAACAAATATGGGGGTTCACGTGAGCTGCATTCAGTAGGTGAGCGCTCGCTCTTGACAAAGTCCCACGCAAATACGTGGAAAATACATTTACTAATGTGTTTGCAGACGCGGCTAACTTTGCAATTTTTTGTGCGATACACGTACTTACGAGTACATATATATATATATATATGTATGCGAGAAAGCGACATCTAAGCACACGTCAAGAGGAACATGTCCATCATCGACGAGCTGCTTGCAATCTCGAAAAACGCGTGCTCCATCGTCTCTGTGTCGTGGATTTCCATCCTTATCGTGGGGCGTATTTACGATTTTCATGTGGCATACATATCATTCATCGAGCGCACCAAGAGCGAAGAGTGGCTGCTCGAGCACTGTCAAGACGACCACTTTTTCCACAAGATGGCTTACCACACCGATGTGTGTGCGATGGTGGTGGGCAATAGCATCATATGGCCGAGTCTGTATGGCATCAACGAAAGCATGTCGAAAATGAAACTCTGTGGTTTTTACGATTGTTCAACATTATTGGGTATTATCTACAGTGGTGGCGTGCCCGTCATGCTGTGCATAATTCTGCTCTATATTGTCACCCCGTCTTTTATTCTGCCGCTGTTACAACGAATGTACTATGTGTACTGCGAGAACAATCTCATTGCAAAGTGCTCGCCCATCATCCGTAAAACATCGTCTTCGTCGCCACGTGGTAACACAAAACACCCCATGTATTACGATGTTTTGGGAGATGTGAACAGCACCCCGAATTACCAATTCGCATGATGCTCGCATTATCACTTTGACTATATAAACAATCGATCTTGATAGGAATCAGCACGAATATGCGTGGTATAGAATTGGGAATCGGCTCACATGGTTCGCACTTTTCATTGCGTGGTGTTCCGGATACAATCTTAATCCATTGTGCACGCTGGCCGCCCAGCGAAGTACAACACAGTGGACTCGATTCCACACACATCGGGGTATCGCGTTACAGACTGACCCGATTTTTTTCACATCAGTGTGTGGTGGCAGCACGCCACCGGGGGCACAGAGCGTGCATAGTTTCAATCACCCAATTTTAACCCGCTCGAGCGAAACGACATTCTTCATACAGTTTGCGCTCTTTAATCCTGATACCACGGCCCTCCGACTCGATGTTGCCGACATTAGTCTTGTCATAACAGGAAAATACGCGCAAACATACTACAGCAAAAATGCCAACGACCAATTCCCAAACCACTTGGCTCCTGGGACGTTGAAACCACGACAAAGACAAGAGGTGAAGGTGACCATCACACGCAACGGAATGACGTGTTTGTTGCGCGTCTTGCAGTATCCTGCTCTTTCCCACCAGTGGCGGTGTGCGTCCACAGATATGTTCCATCTCCACGGAAGCAACGTCACCCTGCACAAAACGATCCTTCAAACAGATAACGAGCGCAATGCTCTGTGGGATTTCACACTGGAGCCAACAGACTCTGAGAGCAAGTGTCGTCCGTGCCCTCACGGAACCCGATTGCTCACTAACCCCGCGCGATGCATGCCATGCGTCACGGGTCTGCAGGTCAATGTTGATATGCACAGCCCCTGGTGGTACAATGCAAAGGCGGATGTTGTTCCAGCCCCCGACTGGACTTGGGTGGTACACGGGGAGCCAAGCTCTGGTGGGATTTTGCGGTATTCAGAAATGACGACAAACGGCAACATGACCCTCACGGAGGCCACAAAAGTGTATGCGTATGACAATTTGGTGCGCGTGTGCAAAGACGAGTACGACAGTCGTGTTTTCTTCCACCGGTGCATTGACTCACAAGCGGGAACAACACAACTGCATCCCGGACGTAATCTTCTTCTTATTCACGACAATGCTGATTCCAGTGGGTTCTTGACCGTCCGCGCCTTACTGAACCACCGCAGACAACAGACAGCTGCCGCGTCATGGCAGCCTGGTGATATGGTCAAATTCTGCCCACAGATACTGGGAAGTACAGCGTATGTGCCGTTTGCGAACCCGACCATCCTGCGGTATCAGAACGGAGGATTTTGGTCTCCTGCCAATATCGATCCTGTACACACAAAGTACACACGATATGAAATCACGTCTCTACGTGGGGGGATTATCACAAGTTGATTCTGTTTTTATGTCCAACGATGTTTGTCGACGTGTTGATCGAATAAAGTTTCTGAATGCGTCTTTTTCCCAGAATGCGTGTGCTATACCAATCCAATATGGAACGAACAATTTATTCGAACCGGACTTTGCGTCTTTCTGTAGACTATTACATCATTGCCGTGGCACTTTCTGTTCTTTTGATTACTTTGTAAGAAATAGTATAGCAGCTTGGCTAGAAGCTCTACACACTCGAAATATGTTGGCCTTGTCAATACATGTTCGCTCATACGCGTAAAAGCAACACGACATACAGATTGCGGGTTTTGCAATCATTCTGAGAGGTGTGGATTGATGTTGTTTTGATTACTTTGTAAGAAATAGTATAGCAGCTTTGCTGGAAGCTCTACACACTCGAAATATGTTGGCCCTGACAATACATGTTCGCTCATACGCGAAACCCCTCTTGCATTCAGTGGGTATACCGGACAAAGTATGCACGATACGCGTATGTGGTGCAAATCGCTCATTCTGGGGTTTGACGTGCGTGTATTCGGTCGATCGGGCTGAAGCAAGCACAACATATAGAACGGGGCGATTGCGCAGCTATATCAACGGGAACAAGGACGAAAGGCGCGTCGTATTTGCACCGACAGATGACGTATGCCAGCCTCATAATGCCGTGTCTGGCGTTGCGCAGCACAGATACAATCGAGACGCTGTCAAAAACACAGCAGCGGTATCAAATGCTGGCGTTGGAGGTCCCTGATCAGGTAAATGTTTACAGAAAAGGAACACCGGGTTGTCGGGGCTCATGTGCGAAATACAGGGTACGAGCCTGTTGAATGCGGCAGATATGCTCACGGAAGAAGTGTTTAGGGGCATTTCGGTGGTCAAGTGCAACGTGGACGAGCTACAAGCTATTGCCCTTTTACAGCGCAAGGACGACCTCGTCTTGCAGCTGAACCAGTTTCTAACTGCGATGAAAACGACTCAAAACAACACCGCAGGCATGCTGCTAGACCAGATCATGCCGAGCAAAGACGCGCACGACTTCTGGTGGTTTGGACAGACTTGTGAGCTCAAGGGTGGGTCAACTATGCGCGACTGCATTTTGCACGACGGGAAGCGCGGTGACGTCGTGTTCTACGACGCGTTTTCGTGTATTGAGCGGTCTGGTGCCAGAGTGTGCAAACTGGACGCTGGTGTAGACCAAAGCTTCCGGGATGCGTGTGTATGGGAACCAGTTTTGCACGGCTCAATTGGGGTTTACACACAGCGAGCTGGCGATGGCAACAGCATCTTTTTTGTGTGCATTTCCGACTTTGAACAAATTGCATCGGATATCGTGCGATCTATCAAGTCTGATCTCGGCAACAGCACAAACGTGTACGACTTTTGCAGCAGCAAGGAAATGTGGTTTTTGGAAAACATTTCAAGGCGCAATCGGTTGCGTCTCATTCAGAGGACGGCACAGCACCTGGGGATCTGCGTGCCGCAAAAGCTCGACCCATACGCACATCCCAAGCAGCCGATGTCAAACATCGCCATCGAATGCTGCAGTGTCAATCTCGACCATGTCGAGTGCATGCACCGGCGTGATATTTCCACACAAAAACTAGTGCCAATTGTGCGGCATTACAAAGACTGCACCGACATGACCCATTCTCGCGGACCCATACCCGTGTTTTTAGGCGACGAGATGGGGGTTGTGCTTCTGTTGCCAGACAGGACCAGTTATGCGTCATTTGCAAACTACAGCGAAACATTGCAATTTGTTCCAAACAAGATTGGGGCACATGTACATTTCTGTCCTTTACTCAACGTGCGCGAGCAAAATTGTGCCAACGTCCGGAAGATCCAAACGGAACAGCAGAATATTATGCACGTTACCGTCCCTGATTTGATTTACGACATGCAACAGCAAGGCCTGCATATACAACCCCACGTCTATGATTTGCTGATGTCGACCGACGAATACGACAACTTCCTGTTTTACAAGGTGCAATATGGGGCGGCTACGCCCACCGTCATATATCCCCGATTATTTCCGGGATTCGTACGCGCAGCTGGAAATGTGAAGGAGGACGAAGTTTCTACTGAGACACACACTCGTCGCGTGTCCGAGCGACAGCCGCCAGGTCATAAGATGACCTTGTCCGCAACGTCGGACGATCCATCGGAAGAATCACAGGAGTCCGTGCAATTGGAGACCCTTATACGGCCGGATGCCATTATGTTACAACAGATGTATCAGAGTACATTGTTGACTTCTACGTCAGAACTGTCATTGTCAAATACAATGGCGACACAAAATGGTCCAAAACACCAAGACGTCTGTGAGGCAATGTGTAATCCGTTCTTGTATGTAATACAAGAACACTCCCCCGGTACTGCTGGGCCACAGGCTGCGACACTCTTTGATTTTCGCACGCAGCAGGGCGCAGATGATCCTGCGTATATGTCACTGGAATGGAGCGAACTCACCATCGAACTGATCCAAAAAATGACACTCATGTCCCAGATTGATACCATGAATCTGCTTCCGCATGCCATCTTCTCGAATTACTTTGAAGGTTGAGTGTGGGGAAACTTGGTGTCTCGCATGCCGCAGATCGATACCATGAACTGGGCACCGTGTGCTGTTGTTTCGACTTACTGGAAAGCATGAGCAATGGAGCAACGGAGAATGGGTGCCCCGTCTGCCCCAAATGTTTCCGCATGTTATTTTTTCGAATTATGGTGGAGGGTAAGCTTCTCAAAAGAGTGGCATCGGACGCCGTTTTGCTGTATGCGATGTTTTCGCGCTGGCGGTGTTGTTGCTCAAATTCATGTTCTGTTCAATATTTTGAAGCTGGGCAAGAAACTCGGCATTCTTATCGCCTATCTTGAGTCGGCTTGGATCGTCTGCTTGTTGTGTGTGTGTGGCAGAATACGGAGGGACGCTGGTGGTGAGCGCTGCAGACACATGACTTGCCGCCAAAGGTAATATCGCTGTGTTTTTTCGGACAGGTGTGCTGAGCAGCCTGACGTAGGCAGCAATGCTGAAAGACATTCCAATGTACAGTAACGCGACTGGAAGCAGTAATATCCATCCAAATAACACCAAGTTGGGAATTTCTTCCACGATGCTGTCACCTGGCATTCCTTGCGTGTAACAACGACAGCACACGTACGAAGCATAGAGGAGTAGCCGGAAACAGAACTCAACGTGCAGCATTTCGGAGTAGACCAGGTGCAAGCATAACGAGGTGACACTGACCAACATCAAAAAGACCATGCCAACGTATAACAGCAGCGGGCTCAGAGAATGTATGTATTCAATCACATTCTTGGGGTTGGTGGCGTTTCTCTGTTTGTCGTACTCGTGATGCAATACTTTGCGCTTGAGATGTGTCTCGTATACAAACACCGAGATCCCCAGCACGAACCACAGGCAACTTGTCGTCATAAGCCAAAATCGTTGCGTGCACTTGTAGGTGCGCGTTTTCACCGAGTGCAAAAGACAAAACCCGATGAAAATATCAGTAATGATATGGGTGTTGAGCCCGGTTAATGTTTTCCGTGTCACTTTTTGTGTAACATCCGACCGGCTCACAACGTATAAATCCATGCCCCTCTCGCACAAAACTAGCAAAAGAATCAGAACAGCGATGAGTCGGTCGGAGAACTCGCCGGACATCACGGCACTCGGTTCCACTGTTTTACCGTCAGCTTCGCCCGGACCCGTGGTCCAATTTCGCACATCGTTTGAAAACAAGCCAAAGAGCCCCATGACCACCACTGTTTTCAGTATAATCCACAAAAAAGGCACAAAAGTCTCAGTCTTGGTAATGTCAAACGTCATGCGGAGGGAGGCTCAAGCCCCACGTGTTTGAATCTTTGAATGCAGGGTACTGCGGCTTGATGATTAAATGGCACAATGTATTTCGCATGATTGTCTTATATCACGCAATCGCATAAAAGAACAAATAGCTCACGAAAAAGAATGCCCACCACCACCTCAATTTTTGTGTATTATTCTTGCTTCCGGGCTGATACTTGTGTATGATTTTTTGAAATACATTTGCGTGACCGCATCGAGACCCTGAATGTGTATATAGGTCGACGGGATTCCCACATGGGTACTTTCCAGTCAGACAGTCATGACGCACCCCATGTATGATGAACAGAGGAAGAAGATAGATGCTTTATTCCGTGCACACGCAGAGCAGGAAGTGGCGGAAAAACAGGACTTCCTCGAACGGCGCGCGTTTGCGTATGCCACCTGGCTTCCACGGAACCGCGCGCCCGTGCATCTCTTGGGGCGGCCCCTGTCTATCAGTACCGCACCGTACACGATGCATACAATGGAGGAGATAGCCATCTTGCAGCACGCGCACGCGGTGCGCGCCATGCAGCAACAGCATGGTGCCAACGAAGCTCCTCCGGTGACGATGCCACGTGCTGCGCCAAGATTCCACCTTCCGAGCTACTGATTCTCACGGGGATTCTAGGAACAGTCGCGAGGCTAGTAATCCCAAGCAGGAGAGCGAACATCTCAGAATAGCAACGAGGAAAAAGTAGACGGGAATTTGTATTGCAATAAACCCCACGACACAACACACATAAAACGCCAGCATGCGCCGACTGGAACCATTTTGCGCTCTCAATGTGTATTTTTCCACGACACCCTGCCGTAACTATTTTCCTGGCCATGGGACAAAATGTTTTCTTTCGATTTATTAGAACACGACACTACTGTTGCTGGTGTGTGAACAGGATTCTCGTAGCTCTATCGCAGCAACCCGGATATGGAAAATCGAGCATGGACCCAGAAAATGAACGAACAACGTTCGCCCGGCATACAGTATGCCGTTTTCAAGGGACAAGTCGAGAAACAAAGACATTCTAGAAACAAAGACATTCTAGAAACAAAGACATTCTA
>Ga0105053_10011502_pt1 | contig 10833 bp, 13 predicted proteins | sample BON01_FD_78093 | JGI IMG/M metagenome (GOLD analysis project Ga0105053, IMG submission 78093) | Freshwater microbial communities from Lake Bonney liftoff mats and glacier meltwater in Antarctica - BON-01 | ecosystem: Environmental > Aquatic > Freshwater > Ice > Glacier meltwater | place: Lake...
AGGAGGCCTGCGAGGCGTACCTTGTGGGGCTGTTTGAAGACACGGTACGTCCCCCCCCCCCCCCCCCCCCCCCCTCCTCCCCCCCTCCCCCCCTTCCCCCCCCCCTTTTTCCCCTCCTTCTTTTTTTTCCCCCCCTCTCAGGAGGGCTGCGGGGCGTACAAGCTGTTGGGCTTGTTCGAAAACACGGTACCATTTCCGTCCCTCCCTCCCTGCCTCCCCCCCCCCCTCCTTCCTTCTTCTCTGTCCCACCAGCGTCACCAAACACATCATTATCTCGCACCCTCCCTCTCTCCCTCCCTCCCTCCCCTCCCAACCTGTGCGCGATCCACGCCAAGCGCGTGACCCAAGGCGTTCACTCACCCTCCCTCCCTCCCTCCCTCCCTCCCTCCCTCCTTCAGAACCTTTGCGCGATCCACGCCAAGCGTGTGACCATCATGCCCAAGGACGTTCAACTCGCGCGTCGTATCCGAGGGGAGCGCGCCTAAGCTCTCGAAGCTTTCTAGGCACGTTCACACCACACGAGAAGCAGCAACAGCAACAGCAACACGAACGACAGCTCCTTTCATTCGACAGGAGAAAAGAGGGAGGGAGGGAGGGAGGGAGGGAGGGAGGAAGGATGGAAAGAAGGAGAACGACAAGCAAAAACACACACCTGTAAATTCCGGCGATGACACATTAATGTCCGACCACATGAAGGGAAGGGAGGGAGGGAGGGAAGGAGGGAGGGCCAGGCTGAAGACGTGCTGGATGATGAACGGCACGCGGTGGCTCTTTGGCCCCTGTCTTTTCCTTGGTTTGTCTCCCTTCGTTTTCGGAGAGAGGAGAGGGAGGAAGGGAGGGGTAACGAATGCAGAAGTATATATCATGGATAATGGGGGGAAGACAGGGGGCCTGACACACTTAGCAACGACACTATCAGAGACAGAGCAAACGTTAAAAAGGAGAGGGAAGTTTAAAAAGAAGAACTATCAACGGATCAACGGAGAGGAAGAAGAAGAAGAAGAAGAAGAAGAAGAAGAAGAAGAAGATTCAAGTCAGGGTTACCCCCATCAGAGGAGGCACGAAGATTCAATTTGGCCAATGCTTCTGCGTCGTCGCAATTGAATGAGTAATAACCCGGCCCCACGGACGCGCCTTTACTTTCCTCGCCGCATGATGTCCGCCGTCCGGAGTAGTAGAGCTATACCAACTTTCCAGAGGCACAGGCAGAAGGTTTATGCGTTGATGACAACGACCGCCCATATTCGATATTTGTAACGTTTGCTTCCTCCCTTCCTAAGGTATTACCCTATACTCTATTACCCTGGGCTCAATTCCCGCGGACGCCAAGCATGCGTTGTTGAGCCGTGGCGTGCAGCCTTCGCGTGAAGTACTGCTGGCCACTGCCAGTTGTTGCTGCCTCGTCGTCGTGCCCAGCCCACAAGCAAGGGAAGCTCCTGCGTGCCCAGCCCACAAGCAAGGGAAGCTCCTGCCTCGCCAGAACACCGATGGTCGTGCAATCCCCGAAGAGTCCTAGACACAATGTTTCTCACCCCGCACTCACGGTCACCCACTATCCACTCAGCTCTCAGCATATTAGAAAAGGATTTGATTGAGCCAGGTGCTCAAGTCCCCGGGTCGTGCGTCCCGCCGAGCTTCGTAGACGCCTGCCTCCCCCAGCCTTGCGCTCATCATCACGCTTGCATCAATGCGCTCGCTTTTCTGGGCGACATGGCTGCTCGGGGCGGTGTGCCTCGCAGCCGCGACCGCAATTTCTATTGACGTGGATGAACTGCCGTGCGATCTGGTGGGCTGTGTTCAATGCCATTCGGACGGGGCGGAGTGCCTGGCCTGCCTTGATGACGGTGAATCTTGGGTCTTGAAGGACGGCATGTGCGGTAAGTAACGCATCTCCTCGCCCTCTTTGCTCGCCGGCATCAATCCCCACAAACACTGTCGCACTTCACTGCGCGCACTCATTAATCCGTCTGACGCCCTCTGACATCATCCCCAACATTCTCCTTCCGTCCAACCGCAGAATGTGTCATGGGTGCCGGCACTCATGTCCAGAGTGCCGAACCTCTGGAGGGCTGGCCCGTGGTCCCACCGAAATCTGATAATTGCAGATCATGGAACGAAGACCGGACCGCCGTCATGTCACGGTGGCGCAAGCTGGGCAGGCAGGGCCCAAAGCCAGGCGCCGCTGCATCTCCGGCCTGCACTTGTCGTCCATGTCCCGCCGGTTGGACGTCGTTGGGCGGGTCGCCTGAGCAGGCCATATGCTACCTTTTGTTTAAAGGCACCAGGCGGTTGTTTCCTATACCGACGCCGGGGCCGCCCCCGATCAAGACGCCCTACAAAGGCTTTTACAAGGATTTGGCCTCCATCTCCAACTACATTGGCTCCATCACCGTGTCCTGGGGCAAGGCCTTGGACCAGTCGAACAAGGCCGCTTTTGACCTGGCCCGGACCGCGAAGGTACTTGGTCTCTTCAAAGGGGCAACTGTCATTGAAAAAGATGATCTTGCCACACTCGTTGACAAGGGCATTGCGCTGAACTTTCGTCGGGCGACTGAAGGCGAGATCAATACTTTTGGGAAGAATTTAAATTTTTTGAAGCGAGATCAACTCGCTTGGGAGGGCAAGCTTATCAAAAACGTAATGTCCTTTACGAGCGCCTTGTCGATTATTTTCAGTATCGTCGATATCGCGTCTTCCATGACGACCAAGGACCCTACCCAAGCCAAACTCGATTTTCTTGTCGAGGTGACCAACCAAATCAACCAGACCGTGTCGGAGACGTTGGAGCGCGTCAAATTTGTTCAGGTACGTGGGCTGCGTTGCAGGTAGGGGTTGACTTTCCAACAATAATGAAAACAATCATCATCAAGAATGTACATCAGTAATTAGAGGGATCGGGACCAGTGCTTCCTGCGCTGTCACGCGTCATGCGGATAGCTTTGACATTGATGTCCTGCACTACTCACATATGTATCTTATCCTTCTATTGGCCTCGACACACAAACAGGATAAAATAGACCGCATCGACGAGATCCTTCGGACTATTTCCCAGCAGTTGGAGCTCATTTTGACAGAAATTCAAAATACTCAATGTTATATTTCCAACTCCAACGTGGACGGTATTTGGAATGAAAGGCTCAAGCCCTTGTGGTATCGATACACGATCGGTAAGTTATTGGGGGCGTTGGTGAAGGGGGGGGAAGGTGGAGAGAAAGATGGGTCGCGCATGTACATCTTTGTAAAGATGCCTACGACAAACAAAGAAAAGAGATAAGTTGTTTCACTCGTCTCTACTTGTAAATATATCCGCATCGGACAGGCACAGCCATTTCCTCTCACGGGCTGCCAGCGACGAACGAACAAAATTAATGTGTGTGTTGCTTTTGCCGCCCCGAAATCCGCATACTGTTTGTTTGGTGTGCATTGAACATGCAGAATATACCCATATAAAGCCCTCTGCGTTTGCGCGCCCTTTCAATTTCTATAAATACAGGTGAAAATTCCGTAGCCAAGCTTTTAAGCGCCACCGCCCTTGATTTTCTAAAAAAGCCCTCAAGACCCTTGGACCGAGATGTATATAAAGAGGCCTTAGCCTGGGCACGGGATGTCCGTGACACAACATACGCGGACCTGGACTCCATTCACGCTTATATGGTTGACTCCACGTTGCCGGGAGCGTTGACACTCTGCAGCACGGCCTTTTACAGCAAGTGGTACAACAATCGTGCCTCTGCTTTCCCCTTCGACGACCGCCAGTACGTAAACTTCTTTCTTATGTGGTTATTTTTTGCATTAGTAAGCCACTGTGGCAAGTTAATATGTATGGCATTCAATCAATATAACACTTCTCACACTCCCATACTTACTATCTCCAACCGGACTTAAGGTATTTTTATCCGATCACCAATTTTTTGATCCAAAAGGCGCTTTACCAGGTAAACGGGATGCAAATGCTGCGCGAGGCTTACACCCTCTTGGCAATGGATGAAACTCGTCTCAAAGCCCTGGAGACGAACGACACGGCATTAAGTTACTATGGCGCCGACTCCGACAAGTTCTGCGAGTTGGTGTTGGCCAATGGCCAGAACACCAGCCACGTCCTTTATGCCGGGAATGCCTTGTGTAAGGACATTGAAGTGTTTGGAGGGCAAATCTATGGTAAGTTTCTCTTGCAGAAAGGTGTCCCCGCCCTTCTCATCTCACGCTGGCACACACTCTCAGATCCCAAGGGCTAGTCCTCTCGTGTCGCGCCGCTCCGTCCCTTCCACCTATCTAACTCCTCTTTTCCTCTTATTCCTTCCATTCCTTTCCCTTTCCAAATCCAGACAATATGGTGCAGCAGATTGAATTCATGGGCCAACCTTTTTCGCAAGGTGGGGATGGGGAAGGAGTTCGCTTGCTTCTTGGTGGGGATATTGCACCCTATCAGGCTGCAGTCCCGCAGAATTACAGTGATGCAGGGAACCAGAGCCTGACCGCCCTCGCCACCACCACACGTTGGCTCTTGCCGGCCAGCTTGGTGGAGTTTGATTCTCGGTGCAATAGCAGCAACGTGGACGAGGCTTTGGCGGCTGGCTGCCCGGCCGTTGGGTCTTTCAGGAGTTGTGCGGAGGGTTGCCTGTTGGACCCGGCGCAAGAAGCCTTGTGGGCTGCGCTGCCCGACACTATCTTGGGCATGGCGCGCGATACGTGGACTATTGCGGATGGGGGAGTTTGGAAAGAAGTTCGCGGCATGTTGACCGGCTATCAGTATTATCACAACAAAACGGGGCCAGCCGACACTTTTATCGTCATGGAGACGCCGCCCCTGGACAGCTACGTCTCGGCATTCAAGCAGATGAGTGACCGCCCCTGGTGGATCGTCAATCAGACGGCAGCGGTACGCATGTCCGACCTGGTCTTTGACAGTCTTCCTGTGTTCAAATCTTTCGCCCTGGACACAAAGAACGTTTACTACCATGATAACGGGGGGCGCTACTTGCGATGCTCTGCGGGCGTCTGTGGAGAAGGGCGTGCGTTGAAGGGGGATTGCCGCGAGTACTACACCGACGAGCGCTTTGACTTTAAACCCCATGAATTGCAAGTGCAGGCGCAATGCTTTGCCGCCTCCAACCCAGACTCCTCGATTAACAGCATTGGACAGCGCGCGGGACCCACGGGAGTGTTTTGTACTTCCACCGATTTCGCGGCGTTGTTTACCCAGACCTGCCAGGAATACATCGACGCGACGCCGTGCTGCTTGAATTTGTATCCTCCCGGGGGGCGGGGGTGCGTCGAGAGCAAACTTCTAAAGAAGAAGTGCACCACCCGGTTGAAGCCGTCTTTGCTGGCCAAGTTTGGAACCAGCTTGGCGCCCAGCCAGGGCAAGACAGGTGACGTTACATCCATGTGCTCTTATCGATTGGGCGGTGTGACAAGGTCGGGCTTCTCCGAGTGGTACGGCGTTCCGATTCAGCACTTTGTCGAAAATTCGGAGGGATTTTGTGGACTGAGCACGCCCGAGAATCAGGTGTGCTTTGACTCCGCCGATAGCAAGTCTCCGAGTGCATATGGCGCTTGCAGCCCTCAATTTGTGTATCCGTGGTTTGGGAACGAGACGGCTACGTACAAGCCTTGGAAATTCGGCTCCGATTTTCGAAAGAATGATCTGGGCCCCGCCGAGTTAGTCCCGGGTTGGACCGTGCCGAATGACAGCGCCACCCGCCGTTTGTTTCGTCTTCCTGTGGCGGACATTTCTAGGATGGTGTGCTCGCCGTCGCCCTTCATCAAGGCGGGCCACGAAAATGATCCCAACGAATTGCGGCCGCGGCGGAACAGTGCAGGCTTTATCATCCCGTGCAATGATTTGATGACGCAGGTATGCTATTGAGGCTGGGTTGGGATGGGAGCGCGTGGACAGGAAGAGTGGTAGCTGCTTGTGTGTCTGTGTGTCTGTGTGTGTCTGTATGTCTGTGCGTTACGATAAGTTGGACCCTACCGTGTGCACGGTCGCATGGTCGAGATGCCAACAAGGGGAATAGTCCCCAACGGGTCCCCCGGGGTCCATCTCACTGCATTGATCCGCAACCACTACACCCACTCCTTCCTTACTCTCATACATTTGCTCTTTCACACCATACAACAGGCAGTGGTGGCCATGATTGGCAGTGGGTACTACACGGCCAAAAGCTATGGAGATACGGCTACGTTGAAGCTTGCCGACGATGGGGACATGCTCAGCTGCTCCGTGCATTGGGCCTCGGCAGCGTACACGACGCAGCTCTATATCACAGTGCGGGACGGTCCCCTCTATGACACGGACGATCCCGCCTTTACCAAGGATTCAAATGGGCCCGTGTGGATGACTGCCCAGGTGAGCATGTACAACAGCAGCGCGGAGGTCCCGCAGCAACTGCTGCAAAATGTGTCGCTGCGTACGGGCTTTCCTGGCTTGCGCACCAATCGGACGTCGCGGGTAGTGGGGTGTACTGTCGTTGGCATGGACGTGGCCACGGGGTTACCGATCCGTCTCTCAGCCGTCAGCAAGGTGCTCTTTAATCTGGCGACCAACAACACCGCTATAGCTCTCGCTAGCTCCTCCGGCTGGAAAGACTTTAGCTACCCCATCTACACCAAACCATGCCTCACAAAAGGCTGCATCTCGACAGTCATAAGTGATGTCCCCAAGCCCACCTGGCTAACGGTTGGGCGCGCCACAAATTGGCCGGGCCGAGTGTCCCGGAACGACACTGTCTTCGTCGCGGGTCCAGCGGGGTTGTGGCAACTTGGGCCGGCGGATGGCACCGATCCCATGCTTGTGGATGCAATCAACAATGCTGCGGACTCGTCGTCCGACGTCTTCGTCACCTTTTACAAGCAAGACCCGACCGGAGTCACGGGATTTGCCGTTGATACACGAGGAGCCTTGATATTGGCGGGCGCAAGGAGTACTATGGGGGCCAATGAAAGCAGTGGAGGTGTTTTGGCTTTCAGCCCTTGGGTGCCAACGGCTTCATCCTTTCCCCTGGTCAACACGTCTTTCTTGGGAAATAGCGCAAACCCGTTTACATGCCTTCCCATTAGCAACCGCTCGGCCGCGCGCCTGGGCTACCTCTCTTTGGACGGAGCCTGGCGTCATCCCGAATCTGGGGACGTGTACGTGGTGGACGGCGGGTGCGGCTTTCTGTACCGTCTCGAAGCCGCAGCGCTGAACACGTCGTGCGTCCCCTTTGGCTCGTGCGGCCGTATGCATTTTATGGCCGACCTAGGTACCACCGCCAACCTGACCGTGGACGCGGCAAGGCGGCAAAATGTGTCCTTGGCGGGCGACGTGCAGCGCGGTCTCTTGTACGCTGGCTATGGGAGTCAATGCGCTGTAATGCGATTGAACCTGACAACGGGCCAGCCCTTGAATTACGCCGTGGCAGCGAGCCTCCCGGACGAAGGCGGCCCTGTCACACTGCCCTTGTGCGGGTACGCAGGGGATGACGGCCCGGCACTGGGCGGGTTAGCGGCAGTCAGCTCTGACATCCGACAATTGGTCGTGGACAGCACCACGGGCGATTTGTACTTTGCAGACACGGGCAATTTTGTGGTTCGCATGGTCGAGGCCGCGACGGGGATACTGAGCACCGTCGTGGGTGTGGGTCAAGGTGGATACACAGGCGACGGCGGCCTCGCCGCCCTGGCCCGGCTGTGGGAGCCCTCGGGTTTGGCCCTCGTGGAAGTGCGCAACGCGGGCGGCGGTGGTGGTGTGGGCGGCTCATACAAATATCTGTACGTCGCCGACACGGGAAACAATGCCGTGCGCCGCGTGATACTCTCCGATCCATCAGGCTACACAGCCGCCCCTACTCGCCAGCCTACGACGCGCGCTCCTTCCAGGGCGCCCACCACTGCGCCTAAAACGCCGCGTCCGACCCCTTCGCCCACTCTCATGCCCACCACCAACCCCTGGAATACTGCCCGGAACTGCCGCGACTGCGTGACGACGGGCACCGTGGATGGCATTAGCAAGCTCACTTGCCAGTGCGGGAACCCCACCATTCCGTACCAAGAGGCTGTGTGTTACTCCTCATGCTGCCAAAGACAGCGGGTGGTATACAATTTTGATGGCTTTTTCTCGTGCCAATTGTCTCCTTGCACAGCCGGTGACGGCAAGGCATGCCCTGTCGGATGGACAGGTTCATACGATAATGTTTGCAGAGATTGCTTCCAGGAGGAAGTTCCCGGTCACCCGAATGTGGCACGTTTGACATGTCTGTGCGACGGCCTCGTCATGGCTTCTTGCAACTCCAACTGCTGTCCTTCCCGCGCTTTGGCCTTCCTAAATGGTGCTTTGGTCTGCACAACCCCGGGGGGCACCTGCTCGAGCGGCGCGGGCGGTCCCTGTACGCCCACATCGACCCCAACACAGCGCCCTACCGCTGTCTCCTTAGCTCCCTCTCGTCATCCAACGGCGGGGCCTACGATAATCCCTTCCAATCGCCCAAGTGGAGCGCCTTCACGTGCCCCATCGCAGGCTCCGACGTCCTTCCCCTGGTCCTTTGCTGATCCCCTGCTGCGCTGTCGTGATATTGAAATGACAACGACGTTTAGCGGGGCGGCCAACTTCACTGCCCAGTGTGACGGGACTTCCACGTCCTGCTTTTCCACCTGCTGTCCCAGTGGCGAGATCTTCCGCTATAACTCTGGGTATAGCGCTCTGGTGTGCGGTCTGGAGGGAGGCGCCTGCAGTGTCACATACAAAGGCATGCCCCAACCCTGCCCCGGCGGTTGGACGTATCCACTGCTCGCGAGCGGCTGCACCAATTGCTTCGAGCGCCTCGTCAACGGCGACCGGCTGCTTACCTGCTCTTGTCGCGCCACCGAACCCACGGCTCCATTCCAGCCTACGTCGTGCTTTGCAGACTGCTGCCCGTCCAAGTCGGTGCAAAATGTGAATGGCACGCTGGTATGCAACGATGGCAACGAGTGTTATCCCGCTGACGGCTATCCTTGTTACAAGCGGAGGCGGCAGCTGGGAGAACCCGAAGATGGAGGAGCTTATTGAGGTTAAACAAGGGGGAGAGGGAAGAGTAGGAAACAACCGAGAGCATGGACACTAAAGACTGGCAAAAGGTATAATTAATGATAGAATTTCTTCGGTTACTCCGGAGAATTCCATAGAATGTCACAATTTGGCCAAAGTTCATATGACTAGTCCATACACTATATATATACGTGAACGTTTTCTAAAACGGTTTGATGAGAGCCTGCCTGGTCGTAAAGAATCAACGGAACTAGGAAACAATCGCCAGCGACGGCGACAACACCCCATGCTTCTCCCGACTTTGCTCTATACATTCCTTTGTGTCTGTGTGGTTCTTTGTTTTCAGTCTTTCTCAGGTTCAGGAGTTTATCACTCTTAGTCTTTCAGACTCACGTTCTCCTCCTCCCTCTTCATCACCTTGCTTCATACGATCCATCAGCGCCTTTACACCACTGACTTTCTACCAAAAACATGCATCTCCTCCCCTCCCCTCCCTCCCTCTATATGCACCTCCTCCCCTCCTTCCCTCCCTCCCTCCCTCCCTCCCTCTCTCATCCCGTCCCCATCGTCCTACAGATCGTTTTCGCCGTCTCCCACAGCAAGTCCTCCAGCAGCAACTCCGCCAGGTATACTCTCAACGCCTTCTCCTCCTTCCCTTCCTCCTCCTGCCATGCGCGTGCCTCCTTTCTCTCCCTCTCCTCCTGCATCCCTTCCTCCTTCCCGGCCTCCCTCCCGCCCTGCTCCGAGAAAAAACTGCTGGTGCGCATTCCTCCCCCTCCTCCTCCTCCTCCTCCTCCTCCTCCTCCTCTTCCTCCTCCTCCTCCTCCTTCCTCAGAAGAGGTGTGAAGGAGAGGCGCCAACACAATCTTCTCCATCTCCTCTTTGGTCGGGAGGGAGGGAGGGAGGGAGGGGTGGCCGTGCCGGAGGCGGTGCTTGTGGCCACCATGCTGAGGGACGACGCGCTTCTTCCAGGGCAGAGTGAGGGCAGGAATGGAGGGAGGGAGGGAGGAAGAGGTGGAGGCCGTGGAGGAAGTGGAGGAGCCGAGGGACTGCGAGAGGGAGAAGATGGAGGAGGAGGAGAGGGCGGAGGCGGGGTTGGAGGAAGGGAGGGAGGAAGAGGTGGAGTAGTGCTTGTAGGCAAGGGTGTGCAGCACACCATTGATGCCGTCAAATAGGGCCTTGCGTTGAATCTACCCTTCCTGCACCTTGCCCTCGCTCCCTTCCTCTCCCTCCTCCTCCTCCTCCTCCTCCTCTTCCTCTCTCCCTTCCTGCCTCCCCTCCAGCTGCCTCTGCCGGCGTTCCGCCAACCGCTCCTGCTCCAGAAAAATATACACATCCAGGAGTATAGCACCCCCCCTTCCTCCCTCCCTTCCTCCTCCTCCTCGCCCGCCCTCCCTCCCTCCCTCTGCACATGCCGCTTCAGAGCCTCTTCGACGTCCCCTGCGGCAGCAAAGGCATCCGAAACGTACTCCACAATCATCTCACTGTGATCCACCGGTGCCGCCGCCTCCGTCTCGCCCTCCCTCCCTCCCTCCTCCGTGCAGGCTGCCTTTGGCCCGTCATCCATCCCAAGGGGAAGGTCGACAGCAATCGACGACACAGTAATCCCCCCCACTCCCTCCCTCCCTTCCTCCACCTCCTGGAATCCTCCCCTCCCCTCCTCCTCCTCCTCTCCTCCTGCATGCCTCTCCTGCTCTTGCTCATCCTGCCCTTCCTCCCTCCCTCCCTCCCTCTCCTCTTCCCCCTCCTCCTCCTCCTCCTCGCCCCTGATGCCTGTAGCAGTAGTACGGCACATGTCATTCACGAGCCCCTCCCCCTCCCCT
>Ga0105053_10011503_pt1 | contig 10833 bp, 13 predicted proteins | sample BON01_FD_78093 | JGI IMG/M metagenome (GOLD analysis project Ga0105053, IMG submission 78093) | Freshwater microbial communities from Lake Bonney liftoff mats and glacier meltwater in Antarctica - BON-01 | ecosystem: Environmental > Aquatic > Freshwater > Ice > Glacier meltwater | place: Lake...
CATCAGGCGGACGGCTTGCAAGCCATTGCCTGGTGGGACTGGAACCATGCGCGCCAGCAAGCGCCGTTGCATGATATCAGGACTTTGGCCATCGACGCCTTTATAGAAAAAGCATTGATGAACCTTGACAGCACCGTCCCGACCTACTTTGGCTTCCGTTTCGATTTCACGGGTTCTTCGCTGGAAATTTCGATGGCCGCCTGCACGTCCGGCTCTTGCACGGCATCGGCGACTTGTGGAACGTCAGTAGAATGAGGGGCCACCACAGCAGATTTTTCGACAGTTGGCTCGATATCCTTGCCAGCATGGGCCGCCACCATCTCGCGCATGAAACGACGGATTTCGCGGGCAGCACTGGTATCCAGTTGATCGCAGATCTTGACGAAGGCATCGCGCTCGGTCTTGTCTACGCGGATAACGAACTGACTGGCCTTTTTCTTTTCTTTACCGGGTGATTTACGTTTGCTCATGATCCCACCTGAAATTTGCATATACAATGTATATGCTTTTGATGGCGGATCAAGCATGAATTTGGCAGGTCTGACCTCCAACCCGAGCAGGCGCTCCGACGCCACAGCGCGCTACCTTCGAGCGGCTTTTGCAAGCTCAGATGCTGCAGAGCGAAAATACCTGATCTGCCTGATCGCACCAAAGGGTGAGACAGTGCCGAAAATATCCGCCATCATGGCAAAATCGGCCTGCATCCCACGCCAAAACCCACGCTTGCGCGATTTCAGCGGGCTGGCCACCGAATCCCAGCGAACAACCTCGGTCGCAAGACGCGCCGCACGGATGCAGTCGTTCAGATACACCTCGAATCCAAAGCGCGGCAATGTGGCAAGGTCTTGGGCCGCGTCTTGCAAAAGCCATGTCGGCACAACGCGTTCTCCGGTAATGTAGTCAACTCCGATCACCCGCCACAACCATGGGGCGTTGCTGCGCAGCGACAGGCTGACTTCTGCCCTCTGGCTTGCCACGGGGCGGATCAGCGCCGAAATATCCAAAGGGCGAAGTCCTTCCAGATCGGCATCAATCAAGACCACGTGGCTTGTTGTAACCTTGGTCAGTCCACGGGCGAGGGCTGCGGTCTTTCCTTGGTTCTGTGCTTGACGGATCACACGGGCCCCCGCTGCTTTGGCCACCAGAAAGGTGTCGTCTGATGATCCATCATCAATGACGATTACAGCCGACAACTCGGCGGTGGACATGACCGCCCGCAAGACCGCCCCGATGCGGGGGCCCTCGTTATAAGCAGGGATCAGGCAAGTAAATCCAAACTTCATTGTGGTTTGCCTTTACGCAGAACAAGAGACAGGAGCACGGCCAAGAGAGCGACCACAAGAAGGATCGACAAGCCCCAAAGCCAATCCGTAACGCGTCCTGAGATTTCTCCGAACCCCATCCAAGAGCCATCAACCCGGCCACTTTGGGCAATGTAGCGGCCAGGTTCAGGGCCAGGAAACGGCCAAAGGCCATGCGCGACATGCCAGCCGCGACCAGCACGGCAAAACCGGCGGAATGGGTCAGTTTGCCGACCACCAAAAGGCGCGCCCCTTTGGCCTGAAACGCCCGCAGCCCCCCGGCAAGCCGCCGCCGCGTCAGCCCGAGCTTTCCCAGCCAAGGCGTGGCCAGCCTCCCCCTCCAACGGCGACCAGCCAGATACAGAAGACTGTCCCCGACCAGATCAGCCACTACCAGACAGGCATAGGTCTGCGGCAAACCCAGAAATCCCAACCGCGCCAGATAGCCCGATACCACCGATATTGCGGGCCCTTCGACAAGGGCGATCGGCGCTATGATCCACAACCCGAACGCTTGCACCAGTGCGCCGAACTCTGCTTCTGTCATGTGTCATTCGGCCGACAATATTGATGGGGTGGCGGGCGGCACAGAGGCACCCGTGGTTCTTTGATCCGGTGGCGCCATTTGTGTTCCGCGCCATTCAAAGCCACGGCGCAAGAAAGTGGCAATCCACAGCAAGGGCAACACCAGATCGCGCAGCACAAGACCCGCCAGATCTTGCACGCCCATGGGCCACCCCGCCCGCTTGGCCACAAAGATTTCCGAAAGATACCAAAGGCCCACATAGCCAACGGCCCAGATCAGATCCGACCCGCCAAGCAGGCAGGCCATCGTCACCAGACCAAACGGCACCAGCCCGCCATTCAGCACTTCTGTTGCAAAGATCACCGGAAAGCCGTCGCGGCGAACGCGGCTCCACCGCAACTGACGGTCCCAGACCTCCCGAAGGGTCCGCTGGCCAATCGGTTGGGCAAAGGGCAAGGGGGTCAGAGTCACCTCGCGTCCCATCTCGCGGATCAGCCTTGTCGCAGTCACGTCTTCGGCCAGATACATCCCCAAGGCGCACAGGCCACCGCAGTGTTCCAAAAGAGGCCTGTTGAAAAACAGCGTCTTGCCTTGGGCGAAAGCTAGTCCGAGGCTGGCCGATGCAAATTGCAAAACTGCTTGATTGGAGTTGAGAAAAGCACATTCCAGATGTGCCGCGAACCCCATGGGGCGGATGCCGACAGGTGGGCTGGACACAAGCCCCGTCGATGGCCCCCACGAGCCGACGATAATGGAGAGATAATCGTTCGGTAACAAAATGTTGCTGTCGGTCATGCTAATCCATTCGGTCTGCGCCGCCTGCCACCCTTTCCAGACATTGTTCAGCTTGGGGTTAGCCGTCACGGCGTCATATCCAACCAGCAACTGCGCCGGGGTTTCAGGATGTTCAGCGATCAGGCGCTGTACCAATGCGACCGCAGGATCACACCATGACTGCGCACAAAAGATCACGTCATAGGCCGGGTAATCTTGATGAAAGGATGACCGCAGGGTTTCCTCGTCAAACGGATCAAGGCCGCAGACCGGACGCAGCAGGGTGATGCGCGGTGTGCCGATCACCCCGACGGGAGGCACTGGTCGTCGCAACCGCGCCAAGAACAAACCTGTCGCTGCCAGATGCGCGATCAACAACAACGTGGCAAGAGACATCAAGCCAATGGCAATCATCAGACAGACTCCAGATTGAACGATGGGATATTTTGCGCCGTCGCAGCAGTGGTCGCGCGCGCACTCAGCAGATGCAGCGCGCCGTCCTGTGCCTCGGCCAGGGCGGTCATGCTGTCCAGCCAGTCGCCGCAATTGGCATATATCAGACCGTGGTCGCGGTGCAGGGCCGCGATATGGAAATGACCGCAGATCACCCCATCGACCCCTTTTTTGCGAGCCAACGCGATCAGCCGCGCCTCGTGCTGGCGGCTGCGATAGGACAGGGCGTTCACGAAGGACAAAAGTGCTTCAATACTTGTGCGCGTCCTGGTGGATGTACGCCGCGACAGAACCGAAAGGAACCGGTCCAGCACGCGAAATCCGTGGTCGATCCGACTGCCGATGCGCGTCATCAGATGCGACCGGATCAGGCGCCCATCCACGACATCGCCGTGCAGTACGAGATAGCGCCGACCGTCGCGGGCAATATGCACCATCTCATCCAGAACCGCGCCATCGAGCCGCTTTTCCGGTGGGACCAGCTTTGGGTCCGGGTCGTGATTGCCGCGCAGGTAGTGCAGCACCGAACCTGCCTTTTGCCGCGCCTTCAGGTGATCCAGGACTTTCTGATCATCACCGCTCCAATGCGGCAAAAGCGGCTGCCACAGATCAAGGATATCGCCGACCAGAACATAGGTTTCCGCATGGTTTTGCTGCAAGAATGCCAAAACCAGATCCGATCTGCCCCCCAAAGCGCCCAAGTGCAGGTCCGATAGGAACAGGGTCTGGTGGTAACGCGCGCGCTCGGCCACGGGCAGCCCCCGAAATTGCAATTTCCCAGCAATCTATCCACTTTGGCGGCAACGGTTCTGTGACAGTTTTTCGACAACACCACGAAGTTTGGTGCCCACCTGCCCGTTGAGCACAACAAGTAGGGAAAATGTGCATTTCGTCAAAGCTTCAAAATTCGCCGGGGGGCCAAGCGTGAAGTGCGGAGCCTGTTCCAACAGCCGGGTAAAGATGCGGTCTGACAGGTCCACTGCTTCCCCCTCGGTCAGCGAGCGCAGCGGATAGGCTAGGGTGATGTGAAAATCAAAAGGTCTTGAAATCCGCCCTTTGGATGGGCGCGATCATGTGCTTGTGGCGGCTTTGGCGCTTGTCCGCGTGGCAGAATTGCAAAGCGTGGCCGATGTCGCGCGGATCACCCTTTTGCAGCATTTTCAGACGCGAGGACCGTGGGAAGAATTTTGCGCGTCGAGCGGACATGTGGGTGTCCTGCCGCGCAGGGTGGTGCGATATGGCTTCATGTCTCTGGTTATCTCGGCCACCATATCAGGGTCGGGGGCAGCCCTTGTGCCCAGTGTGTTCGCAATATATGAATTTCGGGCCGGGCGGCTGGTAAACCTGGGCAATGCGGGGTTCGATAGCGCCCCCGGGTACTGGTTATCACTGCCGCGTCTTGCGACACACCATCCCGGTCTTGCCGTCTTTACTGAATGGGTTATGGCCGAGGCGGCTGCTCTGGTGCAGCAATGACGTGGTCAAACCGGTCCAACGGTGCAATTTCGGCGCGCGCGCTGCGACCGAACTTATCGCGCGTTGCCAACAGGCAAGACTGGCCGGACACTTCGATCGCCATACGCTTCACCGCGATCTTCCCGGCGTCGAAGTCCATCGCGGTGCCGGACGGTTCTACGCCTGAACACCCGATCAACGCGAAATGCGGTCGCAGCCGCGATAAAGCCGTGACGGTATCGGCTCCGGTCAGTGAACCGTCAATACCCGCAATGGTACCTGGCAGCACTGTCACATCATGGTGCGCGGGATCAAAAAGCAGTGCCGCGCGCAGCGAATTTGTCACAATGCTCAGCGCCGTCTTTTCCGCCAGCAGAGCCGCCGCAGCCTCAATCGTGGTGCCGACGTCGATGTAGACCAATGCGCCTTGTGGAATAAGCCGGGCAACTTGCACAGCAATGGCATGCTTTTCGTCGCGCGCGAGCTGGCGCTTGGCCAGATGATCGATCCGTCCCGCCGGCCCGTCCACACGCACACCTGCGCCACCGTGAAAACGCTCGATCAAACCTGCGGCCTGCATTGCGATCACATCCCGGCGCACCGTCTGCATCGATACGCCAAACGTTTCGGCAAGCGCCTCCAGCGTAACGAAACCAGCGTCGCGGATCTGCGCCAGAATGGCGGTCTGGCGGTCGTTCAGAATGTCTTTGGCTGGCATTGGGAACCTCATGGACTCTGCTCATCAATGTAAGTAATCTACCAATCAAATGCAAATTACGGAGGAAAGATGAACCAGGAACTGGCAGTTTGCGGCGCAAACAACACGCTTTATGGACCGGGGCACCGGGTGTTTGACGCATGGGAATGGATTTGGAGAGATGGGCCTGCTCCAACCGGCCCACTACGCACAATCGACCCGCTTGCCGCCCTCGCCCATCTTGCGACGACCGGTCGGCGGCGCATGATACCCGTCGGCGTCGTCGGGCCGCGCAACGCCACGCTGGAGCAGACCGCAACCGCCGAGGCTTTGGGTGCCGCACTTGCGGCACATGGCATGCCCGTGCTTTGCGGCGGCAAATCTGGGGTAATGGAGGCGGTGGCGCGCGGTTGTACTGAAAATGGCGGGTTTTGCATGGCCTTTTTGCCTGAGGATGATTGGCGGGCGGCTAACGACTTCATCACGCTGCCGCTTGCCACGGGCATCGGAAAAGCGCGCAACGTGCTGATCGCACAGGCGTCCTGCGCGCTAATTGCTGTGGGTGGCGAGTACGGCACGCTGTCCGAGATTGCGTTTGGCCTGCATTTTGACAAGCCGGTGTTCGGACTTTGCGATGCCCCTGATGTGCCGGGCGTTCAGCGCTGCGGGTCGGTTGCGGAGGTGATGGAATGGATGGCGCGCGCACTTCTGAATTTGTCATGATACTTACACATTTCACAGCTAAATGGCCTAAATATTCCAAGCATGTTTACACAGGGCAGACGGGATGATGATCGACCTTGACGCCATCACCCGGCGGTTCGGCGCAACGGATATCTTGCACGGGATAAGCCTTTCGGTCGCCAAAGGCGGCTTTACAGCGCTGCTGGGTCCCTCGGGCTGCGGCAAGTCAACGCTGTTGCGCATCATCGCAGGGCTGGACCGCCCAACCTCCGGCACAGTGCGCTTTGCCGGGCGGGATGTATCGGCCGAGACGCCAGCCGCCCGCAATGTGGCGATGGTGTTTCAGGCCTATGCGCTTTATCCACATCTGACGGTTGAACAAAATATCGCGCTGCCACTGGCAATGCGCGGGATGTCACGGGCCGAGCGGTCGCTGATTGGCGGGCTGATCCCCTCAGCGCGTGCGAAACGCAGCGCGCAGGGGCAAGCGGTGCGCCGCGTGGCCGAGATGCTGGAAATCGGCGGACTGCTGGGCCGCAAACCTTCCGAGCTTTCGGGCGGACAAAAACAGCGCGTCGCACTGGCACGCGCTTTGGTGCGCGATCCGTCGGTGTTCTTGCTGGATGAGCCGCTGTCGAATCTTGACGCCAAGCTGCGCGTCCAGATGCGGGCCGAGATCGTGGCACTGCATCGCAAGACGGGTGGCACTTTCGTTCACGTCACGCATGACCAGACCGAGGCGATGGGCATGGCTGATCAGGTCGCCGTGATGCTGGCAGGGCGGATCGCGCAGAACGGCACTCCGCGCGATCTGTACGAGCGGCCAGCGACGCGGGATGTGGCGGCATTTGTCGGCACACATCCGATCAACCTTGTGCCCGGCACGGTGTTCGGCCTGCCCGGCGAGGTCGGCCTGCGGCCGGAACACCTGACGCCCGGCGGCGGGATCGCCGCGCGGTTGGTGCATGTCGAATATCAGGGGGCAGAGCTTCTTCTGGATGTCGTGGCGACAGGTGGCACAGCCCTTCGCGCCGTGGCACCGGGTGGCTGGGAAGCACCGGCACCAGGCTCCGAAATCACTCTCGGCTACGCGCCGGCAAATCTGCACCGGTTTGACACCGACGGCAGACGGGTGGCGGCATGAGCGCACGACGCGATGCGCTGACCACGCTGGGCCTTGTCGGGCCGGCGACAGCGGCAATGGTAGTCCTTATCTTCCTGCCGGTCGCCGTTGTGGCGGTTCTGTCCTTCTCGGACTATCAGTTTGGGGCGCGGACGCTCAACTGGGTCGGGTTCGATAACTACATCACGCTGTTCACCGACCCACAGGCGCGGCGGGCGGTCACCAACACCCTGATCTATGCCGCTGTGGTCATCCCCGGAGCCTGCATTCTGGGGTTGCTCGCCGCCCTTGGGCTGCACAATCTGGCAACGCGCGCGCCACGCCTCGCGGCGATCCTGCGCGCAGCCTATTTCCTTCCGGTGGCCGCGACGTTGGTGGCGATGGCCGTGGCATGGCAGATGCTGTTGCACCCCAACCTCGGGCTCGTAAACCAGCTTTTGTCCATGACCGGACTGCCGGGGCAGCGCTGGCTTTCTGACCGGGGGCTGGTACTTTACACCCTTGCCGTCATCGGAATCTGGCAAAGCCTTGGCTACGCGATGGTGCTGTTCCTTGCCGGCCTCGCCGCGATCCCTCAGCACCTTTATGATGCGGCAGAGGTCGATGGCGCGGGCGAAGGGTGGGACAGGTTCTGGACCGTTACCTGGCCGATGCTGGGACCGACTACCCTGTTCGTGCTGGTCATCATCGCGACGGGGGCGTTCCGGGCGTTCGAGACGGTGGCGACTCTGACCAAGGGCGGCCCCGCCTTTGCCTCGGATGTGTTGGTTTATGCGATGTACCGCGAGGGGTTTGTCTACTTCAAGGCGGGCTATTCGGCGGCGATCACCATGGTCTTCTTTGCCCTGACGCTCACCGTCACAGCGCTGAAGTTTCGGGTCCTTGAAAGACGGGTGCATTACCGATGATCCGCGCCCTGACCCTTGCCGCCCTGATATTTGGTGCCTTTGTGGTGCTGGTGCCGTTTCTCTGGATGCTGGCCCTGTCGCTGAAAGCGCCCGACGAGATCTTTACCCCCAACATCGACCTGCTCCCCAACAGCCTGCATTGGCAAAACTACGCCGCCGCCTTCGGGCGTGCCAACCTGCTGCGCTCGTTGTGGAACGGGGCCGTCGTTTGCGCGGGCATCCTGGTCTTACAGACGATCTTTGCGGTGCCTTGTGCTTTTGCTCTGGCGCAGCGCCGCTTTGCCGGGCGCGGTATCGTGTTCGGGCTGGTGCTGGCGGGGCTGCTGGTGCCGTTCCACGTCACCGCAATTCCGATCTTCCTTGGTCTCGCACAGGTGCGGCTGCTGGACAGCTATACGTCGCTGATTGCGCCTTTTGCGGCCTCGGTGTTCGGTATCTTCCTGTTCCGGCAGGCCTTTGCCGCAATGCCGACAGAGTTGTTCGAGGCCGCGCGTGTCGACGGCCTGTCCGAACCCGCGATCGTCTGGCGAATCGCCTTTCCGCTGGCCTTGCCTGCGGCAACGGCCTTTGCCCTGTTCTCTATTGTGGCCCATTGGAACGATCTGTTCTGGCCGTTGATCGCCACCTCTGACCCCAGTTTGGCCACCCCGCCGCGCGCCATTCTGTATTTCCGTGATGCGGAATCAGGGGCCGAGGTCGGCGCGCTGATGGCCGCCGCCGTGGTGGTCGTGGCGCCAATGGTTGCGCTGTTTCTTGTCGCGCAACGCCGCTTTGTCCAGGGCCTCGCCGCAGGCGGGCTCAAGGGATGACCCCATAACCACCCAGAAGGCGCGGTCCGCGCGCCCTGCTGCAACACCTGAACCCAATGGAGTTTTCAATGAAACCGATGTTCCTTGCCACCGCTCTGGCCGCAGTCCTTGCTCTGCCTGCCGTAGCAGAAACGACAATCCGCGTTCACTATGCGATTCCCACCATCTGGGCCGATGCCCAGACCAAGTTGGCCGATGCCTTCATGGCCGCCAACCCCGATGTAACGGTCGTGATCGACGGTCCTGCCGAAAGTTATGAAGACGGCGTGCAGGCGATCCTGCGCGGCAGCGTGGCGGGCGCTTTACCAGACGTCGCCTTCGTTGGCCTGAACCTGTGGCGCGTCTTGCAGGCGCGCGACCTGGCGCAGCCCCTCGATGGCTTCATTGGTGACGCGGCGGCATTTGAGGCCGAAGGCTACACCCCCGCGCTCCGCTCGCTGGGACAATTCAACGGCGTTCAATACGCGCTGGGAACGTCAGCCTCGACTCTTGTGATGTATGTCAATCCGGCGCTGGTCGAACAGGCGGGCGGCTCGATAGAGGCTTTCCCGACCGACTGGGATGGCATCATTTCGTTGGCTACAAAAATCGACGCGCTGTCGCCGACTGTGGATGGCATCTGGGTTCAGCGACATGACTGGCGGTTCCAGTCGTTGCTGGGGTCCTTCGGCGGTCGCCCGATGACGGCGGATGAGAGCGACATCACATTTGATGACGCGGCCGGGGTCTCGGCTGCAAAGGTGATGGCCCGCTTCGCCACCGAGGGCGGCATGAAAAGCTATACCGTCGATGATGCGCGCCAGGCCTTTCCGGCCGGAACCCTTGGCATCATGCTGGAAAGCTCGTCGCTGTTGAACCGGTTCATTGAGGGTGCGGGTGACAAGTTCGATGTGACCGTGAAGCCGCTGATTGTCTCTGCGGATCCGGCATCGGTCTATTTTCCGACGGGTGGTTCGGCCATCGTGATGCTTGCAACAAACCCTGCGCAACAGGAGGCCGTCTGGCGCTACATGATGTTCGTGACAGGGGCAGAGGGTGCCAAGTTGATCGTGGAGAACACAGGCTTCGCGCCGACCAATGCCAAGGTCGTCAACGACGCATCCTACCTGGCCGATTTTTACGCCAAGAACCCGGACCACAAGCCCGGTCACGAACAGATCGCAGCGTTCGCTGGCCCATGGTATGCCTATCCCGGAGCCGAAGGCGTAGCCGTCACCGACCTGATCGCGGCCGCACTGACCGAGGTGACAGACGGCGGCGCGGATGCAGAGGCCGCGGTGAAAGATCTCGCAACCACCGTCCGCGATCGATTGGGGATGAAGAAGTAACCTCCGTTTACAGCACTTCGGATTCTTCCCGAAGATCGCAGCGCTTTGCGCGAATACTGCCTCTTCTGATCTCGCAACGACCCACCAAGGGTCGTTGCAACTCGAGGGACATCCGGTCAGATTTTGCGGGCGGCCTCACGAATTCCTATCCTGAGACGCGACCAGTCCCAAGACAATTGCGCACTCAAGGGCTTTGGCGGCATGGACAAGCGCGATAGAACGTTGCGCAAGCCTCCCCTTGTCAGAATTCAAGAGTCAGGTTATTTCGATCTCATTAGAGATATCGAAAAGGAGACTTGGCATGGACATTAATGTCGCCGCCTCATGCCTTGCTGCCTTGGGAAACCCAACGCGTCTGCGCATTTACCGACTGTTGGTGCGCGCTGGACAAGCGGGCCTGGCCATGGGGAAGATTCAGGAAAAGCTTGGGATTCCGGGGTCAACTCTGTCGCACCACTGCCGGACACTTGTTGTCGTCGATCTCATACAACAGGAGCGGGTTGGCACTTCGCTGATTTGCCGGACGAATTATTCGGTAATGCGGGGCCTTATCGACGATCTGGCCGCGGAGTGTTGCAGCGATGCCGTTAACTGAAGGGGGCGACGCAGACCTTGTGGTGCCTCCTATTTCGATGTTTCTAGCAGTAAAGAATAAGATCATAATCAAGACGATTGCTATTTTTGGTGCGAGCCAGGCCGGACTTGCCGGAGCCGTAGAAGTGTCGGAGCGCACCATGGAGCCGCTGACCCTCGGGCAGCTGTCACAGTTGGCGCG
>Ga0105053_10011509_pt1 | contig 10831 bp, 9 predicted proteins | sample BON01_FD_78093 | JGI IMG/M metagenome (GOLD analysis project Ga0105053, IMG submission 78093) | Freshwater microbial communities from Lake Bonney liftoff mats and glacier meltwater in Antarctica - BON-01 | ecosystem: Environmental > Aquatic > Freshwater > Ice > Glacier meltwater | place: Lake...
AGGTCTCGTTCTACCAGCTCTTGGGCGACCGCTTCGGCATCCAGGACACCCCCAACGTACCGAGCCTGCCCCACCTCGTTAGGCTCGCCGCCGCCTGAACGCCCTGGAATCTGCTCCGCTTACGGCCGGTCAGTCCCAAGCAAATCAAAAGCCAGTGTTTTCAGGCCCAATGCGACATTCCGCTTAGTGTAGAACTTGTCGAGTTTAATCTTCTTGATAGGCGACGGCAGTTCAGGTGTATCGCAACGATAATGATCTGGTGTCGTCCAAGTCGTTTGTAGCGGTCGTGAAGTGTTCGGCATATCATTCTTATTTTTTAGGCCGTGTGATCAGGCACGACTGGGTAAGTACGGGTCAAGATGACGCGGCGTATGAACTCGACGTTACAGTCTGTCAACATGTTTTTGAGAACTCCGAATTCCTCGTCAAGCAATAGGTCAATCGGCATACTATCAGTGAGGTTCACAGTACAGATTATAGATGATCGTAGGTCTTGAAACAGAGATCGGACATCTTAACCGGCATCCGCACCAACGCCACCGTCTCCTTCAAGATGACACCCAACACAACCCTCAGCGGCCGGAACGTGTCCACTGGCCTTCGGCTTTGAGTCGGTCCTGCTGCTTGAGCGGAGAAATGGAGGCGGTTTGAGACCGCGTTTTCGGTCACAGAAACCCTAGCTATAAGGGGATTTCGTCTCACGAATTTGGGGTTGGTCTGCTCAGTACGGCGACCTCAACCGCGTCCTGGCCGCCACCCCATTCCCCGAAGCGCTGAGATGACCCGATAGGGCGAGGACCGCAGCGCAGCGAGGACCGGAGGCCGTCACCGCCGGGTCATCGAGGCAGGTGGGCGTGGAAGTCGGTCGGATCGGCCGGGCGGCGCCGGCGAACGCCTTGTAGGGATCGGACATCATAACCGGTCCGTTCTACCGGCCGTCACGCCGGTCCGGCTTCGCAGGATTTGATCTGTTCCCCTCGTCGCCGCCGTCGCCGCCGTCGCCGCCGTCGTCGCCGCCGTCATCGGTGCTGGCGCCAGGGCAGCGGAAAGGGGCACGCCAAGACGGGGTCAGCGGCTATCGTACGCGCCGGCGCCGGTGTGCCGACCCGCAACCCGCGCCTCGATTTGGTGTCCCTCCAAACCTTGCCGAAATTGCCCGCCGGAAACGTAGGCAGGGCGGGCCGGTCCAAGTGTGCCGGCATCCATCTGATTGCAGGGACGGATCAGGCACCAGTCCGAGAGCGAAGCCACGCAGCGGCCCGGTCCTGATTGACGGCCCACTTTCCGCTGCCCTTGCCACCGGGCGAGAAGAAGAGGCCCGTCTCCGCCTTCGACCCGCGCTTTCGCCACTCCGCCGAATCCACGCTGTGCTGGTTGTAAGCACTCTGGATGGAGTTCTCGAACGAGAGAGGAATGGTGAGGCCCTTTGCCTTCCGTCGCTTCTCGATCTCGTCGATGGCCCAGGTTCGGCCCAGACCGTTTGGATAGGCGCGCAGCACCTCGATCAAGTCGCGGACCTGCGGGTTCTCCGAACGGAGCTTCTTGGCCGCGACGTGCTCGTCATACCACTTGAGCAGTTCGTCCAGATCGAAGTCGAGCGGGTCAGTCATGTGCCACCTTCTCGTTGACGTGCTGCCGAACTGTGAGAGTCTGACGTTCTTCCAACAGCGAACAGGAGAACGCTCTGACCAAGCGTGTGGCAATCTATGCTCGGGTGAGCACGGCCGACAAGAACCAGACCGTCGAAAACCAACTCCGTGACCTGCTGGCCGTGGCCCAGCGTCAGGACTGGGAGATCGTCGCCACCTTCTGCGACGAAGGCATCTCGGGCGCGAAGGGCCGGGACAAGCGGCCTGCATTCGATGCTCTGTTGAAGGGCGTGGCCCGCAAGGACTTCGACCAGATCGCATGCTTCTCGGTCTGCCGGATCGGCCGCAGCCTGCCGGACTTGATCCACTTCCTCGGCGACATCCAGGCCAAGGGCGTGGACCTCTACGTCCACACCCAGGGCCTCGATACCTCGACCCCCTCGGGGGCCATGATGTTCCAGATGTTGTCGGTGTTCAGTTCCTACGAACGGGCCATGCTGCGGGAGCGGATCATGTCTGGCCTTCGTCGAACGACCCGGAAGAGCGGTCGCCGCCCCATGGCCGAGAACCGTCAGGAAGCGATCAGGAGGTCGTTGCAGGACGGTCAGGGCATCCGCGCCACCGCCCGGCTTCACAAGGCTTCCACGACCACTGTGACGGCCATCAAACGGTCGTTGGGCACGGTGGAGGGAACCGTCCCAGCCACCGTCGCGGCATGATGGGATCAGCCTCAAGGCATCGTTGGGAAAGCCGGTCCCCATACGGTCAGGAAGCCGTCCCGAGCACCCTCAGGGCCACGATCACGCCGAGGGCGTGGACGAACCTACATCCACGACGATGGCCTTCTGACGGCCCTGGGAGACGATCATGACCGACCTGGAGAACACGGTGGGCGACGGTGAAGAAGGACCGTTGGCGGACCGTGATCGCGAAGAACATCACGGTCGCCCTGTCGCATCCACCATTTCGCCGTTATCTCCTCCTAAAGGCCGCCGTCCGCCGCTTCCGCGCCGACCGTTCGCGCGCTGAATCGTGCTATTGGACCGTCCATGCCCTTCCCCGCCAGTCACCCCGCGCTTGACCGCGCCCTTTCCGAACGCGGCTATGCCGAGCCCACGCCGGTACAGTCCGCCGTGCTGGAGGCCGGTCCCAACGAAGACGGGTCCGCTCGCGACCTGCTGGTCTCGGCCCAGACCGGCTCGGGCAAGACCGTAGCCTTCGGCCTGGCCCTGGCCCCTACCCTGCTGGGTGAGGCCGAGAAATTCGCCGAGTTCGGTGCGCCGGTCGCCCTGGTCATCGCCCCGACCCGCGAACTGGCGTTGCAGGTCTCGACCGAACTGCAATGGCTGTATGCCCAGACCGGCGCGCGTATCGTCTCCTGCGTCGGCGGTATGGACCCCAAGGTCGAGCGCCGGGCGCTGGAGCGGGGCTGCCATATCGTGGTCGGCACGCCGGGCCGTCTGCGCGACCATCTGGAACGCGGATCGCTGGACCTGTCGACGCTCAAGGCCGTCGTGCTGGATGAAGCCGACGAGATGCTGGACATGGGCTTCCACGAGGACCTGACCTTCATCCTCAATACCGCCCCGCCCGAGCGCCGCACCCTGATGTTCTCGGCCACCTTGGCGCGCGACATCGTGCAACTGGCCAAGACCTATCAAAAGAATGCGCTGCGGATCGACACGGTCGCGGGCAATACCTCGCACGCCGATATCGAATACAAGGCCATTCGTGTGGCCCCCAACGAGGTCGAACTCGCGGTCGTCAATGTGCTGCGATATTTCGAGGCACCGGGCGCGCTGGTGTTCGCCAATACGCGCGAGCGGGTCAAACACCTGACCTCATCCCTTCGCGAGCGCGGCTTCTCGGTCGTTGGCCTGTCGGGCGAACTGACCCAGAGCCAGCGGTCGGAAGCGCTCCAGGCCCTGCGCGACGGCCACGCCCGCGTCTGCGTCGCCACCGATGTCGCTGCCCGTGGCCTCGACCTGCCAGATCTGGGTCTGGTCATCCACGCCGAGATCCCGGTCAACAAGGCCGGCCTGCTGCACCGGTCGGGCCGCACCGGTCGGGCCGGCAAGAAGGGCGTCTCCGTCCTGCTGGTCAGCTATACACGCCGCCGCAAGGTCGAGCTGATGCTGCAATCGGCCTCGATCAAGGCCGAATGGTCGGGTCCGCCCTCGGCGGAAATGATCCTGGCCAACGATCACGTCCGCATGCTGGCCGATCCCGTGCTGATCGCACCGGTCGAGGACGAGGCGGTTCTGGCCCTGGGCAAACAGCTGCTTGAGAAGAGCTCGCCGGAGCAGGTCGCGGCGGCCCTGATCCGACTCTACCAGCAGAAGCTGCCGGCTCCGGAGGACGTCTATGACGACGACCGGATGAAGCGCCAGCAGGAAACCGGCAAGAACGACAAGGGCCAGGCAGACGTCCCCTATATGGACTTTGCCCGCGGTGGCGACATGACCTGGTACCGGATCAACATCGGCCGAGACAAGAACGCCGATCCCAAATGGCTGATGCCGACCATCTGCCGCCTCGGTCACGTCACCAAGCGCGACATCGGCTCGATCAAGATTTTCGAGCGCGAGACCAAATTCGAGATCACCCATGAGATGCAGGCCAAATTCGAGGCCGCCATCGCCCTGGGCCTTGAGGACGGCATCAAGATCGATCCGGCCGTTAAGCCGGGTCCGTCCGAAAAGCCCGTCAGCCGCTGGGACAAGAAACCCGCGGGGGATCGTCCGAACGGCGACCGTCCCGACAAGAAGCCGTGGAAGGCGCGCGAGGAAGGCGGCGACAAACCGGCCTGGAAGCCGCGCGAGGACCGTCCTGAAAGCGCGAAGAAGCCTTGGGTCAAGCGTGAGGACGCTGCACCTGCTGAAGGCAAGAAGCCCTGGGTGAAACGGGACGACGCAGCGCCTGCCGCTGAGAAGAAGCCGTGGGTCAAGCGCGAGGACAGTGCCGACAGGCCGGCATGGAAGCCCCGTGAGGACCGCGCCGAGGGCGACAAGAAGCCGTGGGTCAAGAAGGACGCCGGGGCCGCTCCGGCCGCCGAGGGCAAGAAACCCTGGGTCAAGCGCACGCCGAACGATCCCACCCCTCCGGGCAAGAAGCCGTGGGTCAAGAAGCCCCCCGTCGAGGGCAAGACGCCCTGGACCCCGCGCTCCGACGCCGAGTCCGCTCCGGCAGCTGCCGGCGACAAGCCCTGGAAAGGCAAGCCCCACGGCAAACCCCAGGGCGGTGACCGCCCCTGGGCCGCCAGAGACGCACGCGGCAAACCAGCGACGGCCAAACCCCCTTACAAGGCCAAGGGGCCACGTTAGACTGACAGGCTAAAGGTCGAGGACGTGTTGCGTCGCACAACGCAACGCTTCTAGATGCCTCGATGTCCGTCTCGGCAACACTCACTGTCGATCTGAATGCGCTTGCCGCCAATTTCCACAGGCTGGAAGCGGTCGGCGGTGCACCCGTGCACCCGGTGGTCAAGGCCGACAGCTATGGCCTTGGAGCCGCAGCCTGTTCGCGACGTTTGATGGCTGAGGGCGCGCGGACCTTCTTTGTGGCACGGGCCCGCGAGGGCGAGCGGTTGCGCGCGGCCCTGGGCGCCGAACCGGCCATCTATGTCCTGGACGGCTGCCTGACCGGTCGCGCCGCCCGACTGCGGGACGCGAACCTGCGACCCGTCCTCAACACCACCGCCCAACTGGCCGAATGGATTGGTGCCGGCGGTGGGACCTGTGGCCTGCAGATCGACACCGGTATGAACCGGCTGGGATTCCGTCCCGAGGATGCGCCCGCGCCCTTCGCCGGGCTTGGCCTGGTACTGAGCCACCTCGCTTGCGCCGACGATCCGGGCGAACCGATGAATGCGCGGCAGAGGGACGCCTTTGCAGCGACGGCGGAGCGCTATCCGGGAACGATCCGGTCGTTCGCCAATTCAGGCGGAGCCTTCCTCGGCCCCGAATATGCCTTCGATGCCCTGCGCCCGGGCATAGGCCTGTACGGCGGCGGGCCCCAGGGACGGCCGGACTCCCGCATTCGACCGGTCGCAACGTTGGAGGCCGAAGTGTTGCAGGTACGCGAGGTACCGGCGGGCGAAAGCGTTGGCTATTCGCGCGGATTCATCGCCACCGTCCCGGCTCGAATCGCGACCTGTGCCACTGGCTATGCCGACGGCGTGCTGCGGAGCTACAGCCCGCACGGGCAGGTTTTCGTCGCGGGCGAGATGCGGCCCATCGTCGGCCGGGTGTCGATGGACGTCTGCGCGGTCGATGTTACCGGGCTGCCGGTCGCGGTCGGCGACCGGGTCGAGTTGTTCGGGGCCAACCGGATGCTGGATGAGGCGGCCGCGGCGGCGGGGACCATCGGCTATGAGTTGCTGAGCGCTATCACGGCACGGGTCCCGCGCCTCTATGTGGGCTGAGTCTCTTCAGCGCGCGTCCAGCAACACCGCTCCACCCTTGATCACCACCGGCACGGTCTCCAGCATCCGCACATCGGCCAGCGGGTCTCCGGACACGGCGATCAGATCACCGTAACGACCGACGACGATGGCCCCGACATCCCCTTCCCGACCCAGGGCCTGGGCGGCGTTCCAGGTGGCGGCGCGGATCGCCTCGGCCGGGGTCATGCCATATTCGACCATGATGGCGAACTGGCGGGCGTTCTGGCCGTGCGGAAAGATGGCGGCGTCGCTGCCGAACACCATCCGGGCCCCGGCGCGATGGGCGGCACGGAAATTATCGCGCTGTAGCTGGGCGATCTCGCGATCCTTGCGCAGATTGTCCTCGGTAACGCCGAACTCGGTGCCCGTCGCCTGGGTGAAGTCGGTGTTGTAAATGTCCATCGACAGCCAGGTCCCGCGCTGAACCGCCAGCCTTATACCCTCGGCATCAATCAGCGAGGCGTGTTCGATGGTGTCGATGCCGGCGCGGATGGCGTCGGCAATACCCGCCGCACCATGGGCGTGGGCAGCGACCTTGAGGCCCCACATATGAGCCTCATCGGCGACGGCGGTCAGTTCGGCCAGGGTCATCTGCTGCTGGCCCGGCTCGGTATTGCGCGAAAAGACCCCGCCCGTAGCGCAGACCTTGATGACCTGGGCCCCGTATTTGCGCACCTCGCGCACGGCATGGCGGGCTGCCTCGACCCCGTCGGTGTTGACGGCATTGGCCTGGGCGAGGGAATGCGGCATGCCGGTAATATCGCAATGGCCGCCGGTGGCCCCGAAGGAGAGGCCGGCGGGTATGACCCGCGGACCTTCAACAAAGCCCCCGTCGATAGCCTGACGCAGGGCAACATCGGAGTAGTCAGGCCCGCCGAGATTCCGCACGGTGGTGAAGCCCGCCATCAGATTGGCGCGAGCGTGAGGGACCTGCAGAATGGCCCCGAAATCGTCAGCGTAGTCCAGTTCGTTCCAGCCCGAGACAAACGGAGTCCCTGCCAGATGGACGTGCATATCAATCAGTCCGGGCAGCAGCGTCAGACCCGGCAGGTCAAGGCGCCGCGTATCGGCGGGCAGGTCAGCCGGAACCGCATTTCCGACAGAAACAATCCGGCCATCGGTGACCACCACAACGGGATTGTCGACATAGCGACCGCGCTCGACATCGACCATGCGCGCGGCAGTGACAACGAGGGTGTCAGCCAGACCCGGCCCGGCAAGGCCCCAGGTCAAGGCCAGTACGGCCGTGGCCGCCGCCAATCGGTTCAGCATGGTGATCTCTCCTGTGGCACCGAAGCTCGCATGAGCCGGCAGACCGGGCAACAGACCTGCGTCTAGCCGCCCCGCCCGCCGTGTTTGGCATATTCCAGCCGCGCCACGGTGCGGTTGTGGACTTCGTCCGGGCCGTCAGCGATACGCAGGGTGCGGACCATGGCATACATCTCGGCCAAGGGAGTATCACCCGAGACCCCGGCCCCACCGAAGGCCTGGATGGCATCATCAATGATCTGAAGCGCCATACGCGGCGCAGCGACCTTGATCTGGGCGATCTCGGACTTGGCATTCTTGGCCCCGGCCTCGTCCATCATCCATGCGGCCTTGAGCACCAACAGGCGGCACATCTCGATATTGGTGCGGGCCTCGCCGATGCGCTGTTCCCAGACCGAATGCTCGGCCAGCTTCTTCTTGAAGGCGGTGCGCGACAGCAGGCGCTGGACCATCAGTTCCAGCGACCGTTCGGCTACGCCGATGACCCGCATACAGTGGTGGATACGGCCCGGCCCAAGACGGCCCTGGGCGATCTCGAACCCGCGACCCTCGCCAGCGATCAGGTTTTCAACCGGAACCCGGACATTCTCCAGCACCACCTCGGCATGGCCGATCGGGCGCTCGTCATAGCCGAACACCGACAGCATCCGTTCGACGCGGAACCCGGGCGCATTGGTCGGGACGATGACCTGGGACTGCTGGGCATGGGTGGCGGCGTCTGGATCGGTCTTACCCATGACGATGGTCATCGCGACGTTCGGATGAGCCATATTGGTCGACCACCATTTGCGGCCGTTGATCACATAGTGGTCGCCGTCGCGCACGATGCTGGTCTGGATGTTGGTGGCGTCGGACGAGGCCACCTCGGGCTCGGTCATCAGGAAGGCCGAGCGGATTTCGCCGGCCATCAGGGGTTTCAGCCATTTCGCCTGCTGCTCCGCGTTTCCGTACATATGGAGCACTTCCATATTGCCGGTATCGGGGGCGTTGCAGTTAAACACCTCGGCCGACCACAGGTGACGTCCCATCAGCTCGGCCAGGGGGGCGTATTCAAGATTGGTCAGGCCGGCACCGTGGTCGCCGGGCAGGAACATGTTCCACAGACCGGCCTCGCGGGCCTGGGCCTTCATCTCTTCCATGGCGGGCGGCTGACGGGTGTGATCCTCGCAGACCTGGGCGCGGTACTCTTCCTCACGCGGCAGGACGTGGTCATCGAGGAAGCGGCGCACCCGCTCCTGCCAGTGAAGGGCCCTGTCGCTGTGGCGGAATTCCATGGTCTTGCTCCGATACGAAAACGGCGCGGCATCCCATGGAGCCGCGCCGCGAAAATCAGTCCTTCGCCACGCGCCTCAGCGCTTCAACAGCGGGGCCAGCTTCTGGGCGATCATCATGTCACCAACAATCTTCAGCTTGCCTTGCATGAAGGCCATCATCGGATCGAGCTGGCCGGACGACAGGGCAATGAAGTCATCCCAGCTGATCGAGACGGTGGCGTCGGCGGGCTTGTCCTCATTGGTGACGGTGTTCGGAACCGAGGCACCGTCGATGAAGATCTTGCCGACATCGCCCAGGTCGATCTTCACGGTCTTGCCCAGACCGGAGTCGTCGCCAACGGCGCCGCGGATGTGTTCAGTGACTTGAGCCAGGTCGGCCATGAGCGCTTCTCCGTGTTGTGCGCGATCCCCGGACGACCGGTGATCGGATCAAGCCCACGACGTAGACCGCGCCCGGGTGTCTGCCAAGGTCACGCAGGGTCAAGTTGCCGCGACAAACTGTGGCGCAAGTCCCACCTCGCAGCGAAATTTTCGCGGTGAGCGGCTCCATTTTTCTCCCCGAAAGCGAATAACTCGCCTCTGAGGTGCAAGATTCGGAGCCTGAGCCATAAGCCGGGTTGCATGGTGGAACCCTCACCTTGCCAATCCATTAAGGTTACCATAACCATGATACTCCGCTTCCCGGCAGAGGGGTTATTCGGGAACCTTGCCGACGACTGGATTTGGGGAGCTCAAATGAAACACATAGTCATCGCCGCCGTCAGTGCATTGCTGGCCACAGCCGGAAGCGCCGGAACAGCCGTCGCGCAGGACCGATATGGATCGCCGCCGCCGCCCTGTCGTGACGGAGGCCCTCGGGACACCTACGGCGTGTGTATCTGCGACTACGTGGCCGATTTCTACAATCCCTCCACGCCATGGCACGTCGTCCGTGCTGGCGGACCGGGAATCCGCATCCGCGGCCGTCCGATCACCATCGCCTCGGGTCGCATCGATATCCAGGGTCCGCCGATTTACGTCGAGGCCCCACCGATCCGTATCCAGGCCCCGCAGATCTATCTGCGCGCGCCCGAAGTTCACATCCGTCCGTCCGACGTGATCGTCGAGCCGCCGGAAATCCACTTCTTGGGCTGCGAAGACGGGCGCGATTGCACGCCGGTTTCTTCCGGCTCGGGGCATTCCGGATCGTCCAGCTATCCGCGCGACGGCGAGCGCGGCTAGAGCAGAGACCCCGCGCCGGTCGGACAAGGTCCGGTCGGCGTGCCATCCACGAAAAATGGGGCCCGCGCCGCTTGGCGTCGGGCCACATTTTTGGGTCAGGATGGACGGCGCTGTGGAGCCGTCAGTCGGGGACGATCCCGGCTGCGGCGGCGGGCAGGCTCGCGGAGCAGAAATTCCGCACCTCCCAGGCCAGGGCCAGGTCGCCACCCTCCAGCGCCGATCGTCTGGCATCCTCACAGCGCTCTTCACTCAGCAGTTGAGTGACCTCGGCCCGGAGCGCCGCCCGGGTAATGGCGGCGTCGCGCAAGATATTGGCCTCGCGCCGGTCACCCGGGAGACAAAGCGAAAACCACGAAGCGTCCGCACAGCGCGCGATCAGCCGCGTCTGCCGGTCTGCCTCTGCCGAGGTGAGTGTTGATATCGGCGGCGGTGATGGCGTGACGGTCGAGGGCATCGGCAGGGAAATGGCGGGGGGATCGGCCATCACCACGGACCCGGGCGGCGCGCCCCGCAGGATCACCGCCGGCATTCGATAGTTGCAGACCCACCCGGCAGGCGTCGTTTCGCAGGACTGCAGGGTCGCCTGAACCTCCCGGCTCTCCTGCGGGGCCGGAGCCGCTTCGGGGACCTGACCGAAGCTGATCGCGAGCAAAACTGAAATCATGACCCAATCCGGCAGCTATCGTATTTTCGTCCCATCATACCCCTGAACGGGCCTCGTGTATCCCTGTTCCGCAACTTCTCCACTCGGGCGCTCAGTAAGACCTCGTCCGTGGCCGACACAGCCCTGCGGTCGGCGATACCAGCCAGGACATAGAACCACATTGTTTCCTGTCGCGGTTCAGCAGAACCGCCCCCGGGAGGGCGTGGTTTAACGCAAGCGGCACCCGAAGACCTTAAGGCCGTCAGCAGGTTTTCTGTGTTGCTTCAGGAGGTTCTGGCGGAGACGCAGGGATTCGAACCCTGGGTACCCCTTACAGGGTACGACGATTTAGCAAACCGTTGCCTTCAGCCACTCGGCCACGTCTCCGGCA
>Ga0105053_10011511_pt1 | contig 10830 bp, 8 predicted proteins | sample BON01_FD_78093 | JGI IMG/M metagenome (GOLD analysis project Ga0105053, IMG submission 78093) | Freshwater microbial communities from Lake Bonney liftoff mats and glacier meltwater in Antarctica - BON-01 | ecosystem: Environmental > Aquatic > Freshwater > Ice > Glacier meltwater | place: Lake...
CAAAGAAGATGCCCAAGCATATTCACGGAATTCTCATTTGCCAAAAATGTAGAAGAACGTGGAACCGGGATTTTGTTGGTACGTTCAATATCCGCTCAATCTACATTGCTAGGATGGAAGGTTTGGAGCGCCCTGACCGCTTCACTCTAGCATTCTGGAAGAACAAAAACAAAAAAACTAATCAGATCATTGCGGAGATTGGCGATATTTCTGTGAACCTATCTACCATATAGGACGCTTAGAGATCCAAAATGTAAGGAAAGTAGAAAATACAATTAAAAACTAAAGCGAAGATAGAGATATACCAACTTCGATGAAACAAGCAAGAAAGCAAACGAATCCTGATGGGACGAGCATCGAAACATTTCCAGACGGGAGGATAGTACAGACTACAGTCGATGGTACGAAGTTAGAAGTGTTTCCTGGTGGACATCGGGTACAAACGAATGTCGACGGTACCACTATTCATACCGCAGTCGATGGCAGTCGAATCCAACGTAATCCTGATGGGAGTTCATTGGAAGTTCGATTAGATGGCTCTCGGCTTCAAACAGTAAGTACCTTGATTCATAAAAGCATTGTTTCACATGGAGCTAGAACCTCGATGGAGTCACCATACAAGTGTTTGAAGATGGAACTCGTATTCAATGTCATCCGAACGGTAGCAGGATAGAAGTGTCCGCTACTGGAGTAACGACTACGAAAACAAATACATCGCCTCCAGGAGTTGCTTTAAAAGAACCTGTGCTGAGAGATCCTCCGCCTTTGGCATCGAACCCTGTTACCATAAACTCTTACGGGTTCCAAGCGCAGGTTCGTGCGTCAGAAAAACTGCCCCAAAAACAAAAAGAATCAGCTAGTGCTCTCCCAGTATCAAACGAAACACCCCCGCATCCAGATTTGAATTGGGAACTTGAAAGGACGCAGAAAGAGCTTGCTAAAACCCAATCAGAACTTCTAAGTCTGAAATTGGCTCATTCTCTATTGGAAGCGAAACTCAATGCAGCAAACTACGACAAAGTGGCACTGGAAGAAGAGATCATCCGTTTTAAACAAACGCCGAATAGTAATGCGGCGCCACAGGAGGAAGTTCTAACATTGAAAGCGCGGGTTGCCCAATTAGAGTCAAGGGAAAATGTAACTGTACCAAACGAAGAAACAAAGTTGCTAGAATCGGAGCAAACGAAGAGTGCTAAACTTAAATGGGACTTGGATAGAATAAAGATTACCTCTGCTGCTCAGTTACGACAAAAAGACGAAACAATTGCTTCTCTGAATGTCCAAATGGCCCAACTGAAAACATCCAGCACCATAGCACCTGATATCGCGACAGTGACTTCTCCATCTAGTGGTTTCCTTGGGAGATTGCCCAAGGCTTCCAGCTAAAGAAGCCATCTCATGTTGAAGAATCTCCGTGAAATTCTTCTAATGATGCAGTAGCCAAAGAACTGGCTAAAAAGAAAGTTTAAAGCTCCACTCTTCATTTTAAAATAATAATCTAGTAGCAAATCAGATTGGGGGATACTTTTCCTTCAACTTTTGAAGCAGGCCCATTTTTCTAAACTCCAGCTTGAGAGGTAACGCGCTAAAGTTTGGCAGTCCGTGTACTAGAACGCCATTGATTGCGATAAGTGCATCCCCAATTTGGATTTTCCCACTGGATCTAGCCGGTCCTCCAAGCTTCGAAAAATGCTTGAAAGCCATTTCACCACGAGAGGTCTGATAAAATATCATCCCGAGGGGACCTTTGTCGAAAACGACCTCGCATGTCACGACATTATCTCTGCCGAATCCTATCTTCATTGGTCTAGGTTCCTTCTTTAATGTATGCACCACTTCCTTGAAAGATCCAGTCACAAGTCGGCCATTGACTTCCATCAAAATCATACCCTTCACCAACTTGTCTCCTGCCTGTCGTTCGGCAGCACCAGCAGCATAAGACATTCCGGTCACCACAATTGTATCCTCAAACTCTCCCATTATCAAATCACTAGGTAATTCCTTTTGAAACTCGACGTAATAATCAGCAGGTTGACTAAACGAGAGCACTAGTGGTCTCCGGTTACTTGTACTGATATCCCCTCGCACTTCGGCAAATGACTGACCCCGTGTGGATTCGTTGTTAACACCCACTACCACCATACCTACTTGCACGTTATGGAGTTGCGCTGGTCCTAATGAACCATCTGGTCGAGATCTGAAGCCTTTAACGGCTACGGAGTAGCATTGTGGATGTTTCCTATTGTCATCGTCACCCCAGATAGAACCAATTACCAAGAGGAGCTTGGGTTCATCAAAACTGACGTCGATAATGACGTCTTCTGACTCTTTGGTAGACACTTGGTCACTTTGGAAAGTCAAGTATAACGGTCGATCTGAACTCTTCATTCTTGCAATAACCATTGCCAATGGCAGTGAAGTCACATCTTGCCCGTTATACGCCACGAGCACGTCACCCACGCGAATCTCGCCACTCAACTCAGCAGGCAGCTTTTCCTCTTTCGAAGATCTAGGAAACTGCTTCACAGCCACATACTCGTCTTTTTGTATAAACGACAGACCAATTGGTCCTTCATTTTCAAATACTGCTGTATATATATCCCGTCGTACGCCAAGTAACTTTCGAAGTCGACCTTCGTAAACTGCTTTCTTGGCCTCTTTTGCTTCAGGAAGTTCCTTGGAGTTGAATTCAACAAACCGAGATATCAAATCAAAATGTTGGAGAAACAAAGAATTCAGAACATAGGAGTAATTGGACATTTTCCCTACTAGTGTTTCCTGCAACAGCGATTGAATATATAGCCGAAGTCTATCGGATACAATAACTGACAGTGCATTCATTAACCATCCAAAATTAGTATTTCTTACTTCCAAGTCCAATACCCCAAGAAAAACATCACAACTGGAGACAAGCACTTGAGGACACCCACCTGTTTTGCACAGTTGCACTCCAAATTGAATCGTACAATCCTGCAGCAACGCATCAGCTACACCATTTCCTGACATATACGGAAAATACTCTTGTTTGAAAGCCCATTCAATATCTTTCAATCGAGCATGAATATCTTTCACGGTGACTTGAAAAAAGGTATCCCCACGAGCGACAGCAGGAACACCAAGGAACTTCAATTGTACGCTTTTTTTGTCAATTTCGAAGCGTTCCAAAGTCAGATTACCAATCTCATAAGCAACCTCATCGCGAACTCCGGTAACTGGATCTACACTTATGGTAGGCAATAAAGAGATCAGGAATAGGAGGGTTTCCTCTTTAACCATATCTTTGAAATTCAAACGTTCTTCTTGATCATCAAACTTTTCTTTAAAGTGCGTACACAAATATGGAATATCTAGATTCGACATATAGTCAGCTAGCTGTGGATGTTTCTCTTTATGAAATTCAAACGCACTGAGTGATTTATTCACTATCTCCTTATTCCTACTCAAAATTTCTCTCAACGCTTTTAGCTTATCTACAATAACAGTCGCATTACTCGAGATCATATTCCCTTTTTCTTTCATCAAGGATGACACTGCATCAGAAGATTCAGATGACCTGATTCGCAGGAAATCGCCGCTTCTCTTGTTAATAAAAATGATGACCTCTTCGAAGAATACAGTTTTATCACCGTAAATTTTCTCGTGCGCTTTCCGTACAGTGTTGGGAGCGTGTTCACTAAGCATTCTAGCCACACCCTCCTTGTTTTCCGACACTTTTTGCTGAAATCCTAATTTGAAGACCCCATAGTCTTTTTCCCAGCCGGAAATCGCATTGAAATCATTCCATAGTGCAAACAATTCTTCAGAAACCATTTTCTTTTCCTCCTCGTAACCCACAGCATTCATTTTGGCACTAGTAATTAATTCCAAGATCTCCTGCATCATCGACACCTCATCGTCGTTTATCATTTTTTTTTATTGCCTTTTTTGGAAATCAGGGACACATGAACTGATCATTGCAGTATAGGCTCTGTATCTGCTTGATAAGCCACCTTCGGCATGGGTATCGTTCTCTTGCAAACCAAATATTCTTGATGATTTCTGCCCGATTATTGGTTGGCTTCCCTGACTATGTATTCTTGTTTAGGAACACCCTCACATTTACCTGCTATTGAGTTAGATGAAATATTGATATTTACATAGGCACTTACTACCTACCGAAGTATTCTTTCTGATTCGATGCGGGGGTTCTTGTCCCTCTCCGAATCATTTAAATCCCAACCAAAATCAATTATTTAAAAATACTATAAAGCAATGGATGGTCTCCATTTCTCGCAAATTTGACTCATTTTTTATTCTGATAATCAAAATTTTAAATGCTGTAAAAAGGAATCTAGTGCCATGTTTCCTTTCGAACGTTGGCACACACCTCTCTGCACACACCTCTCTGCACACACCTCTGTTCGAATAATTTAGAACGGAACACGCGTATCGTTTACTTATGTAAAACTCTACCATGATCTACAAAACAGTGAAAACTTTTTAGTATATTAGGAAACGACGATGTTGAGCTTCGTTTGAGCTTCGTTTTGATCTTGGCTATTGCAGTCGTATTCATAGAGTTTACTGATGCCTCATGCTCATGTGATGATATCATTGAAGGCATATATCTTTCATGCAATGATCGCGGACTGTCAAGCATTAATTTCAGTGATTGGACTTGTCAGAATCAATTGAATGAGATTTATTGGATGGACTTGTCCTACAACGAGTTGGAAACCCTTTCGTTTCTTGCCGGATTCTCGTTTCCGAATATGTCATCCTTGTATATCGGTAATAATAAACTCAGTGTGTTTGACACCAACGCGACAATGCCAAGACTTGAGTTTTTGATCTGTCCGTCGAACCACTTTGCTCAATTGAATTCTTTCCCCACATTTGAGAATTTGTTTAAATTCGATTTGAGATTCAATTTGATGAGCGCAGTGGATGCTAATGTAATCAATGGCATTGCACCCAACTTAGCGCACCTTTTCTTCGATGGAAATCCGTTAACTCAAATCTGGAATGCTTTCGATTTACCCAACTTGCGTATACTTCACTTGGTTGATAACAATCTCGCTTCATTGGAGTTTTTTGATTCGGGAAACATAACAAATCTCCAAGAATTGAGTTTGGACGGCAACTTATTGACGTCTTTGGATACTGAGTCGGTGTTCCCCTTTCTTAAAGAGGTCTCTATAAGAAATAACTTGTTGAGCATGATTGATTTTGAGATGCTCACACTCCAAATGCCGCAATTGCAAAAGTTGAAACTCAGTAAAAACAAGTTGGCTCTTGTGAAGGGTCTAACAGATTCTAGCCTTCTTTTTCTGGAAGAACTGGCATTAGACAATAACCAGTTGAACAATCTTCCTGGTATTACCACTGCTTTTCTTCCTCGATTAAAAAGTATTGAATGCTGGGAAAATTCGTTTGAGAATATGGATTTCTTTTCGGGTGGTTCATTTCAACAAGTTGAAGAGCTTTTTTTTGAATTCAACAACCTATCAAATATTGAAGGAGTAGTACAAGGACGCTTTTCCAATTTGAAGTACTTGGGTTTGTTGGGCAATGATCCTCTTAACGATTTGGATATTCTATCAGAATATCGTTCTCCTAATCTCGTTAAACTTATGGTCTCTCCAGAGTCAGTGAGTGGTTCCTCCTGCAAAGCTTTTGATTTCTTCCGTAATTTTATAGTGGACGATTCCACATATAGGTGCACAGCTGCTGTCTTCCAATACGTTGAGGAGAATGATGATTACGAACAGATAGTTCAGGGAAAGTGCGATCTTAGTGGAGTGAGCAACACTTGCGCACCAACTACCGCATCTCCTAGCCTTTCTCCCACGTTGGCTCCTTCTACGTTGGCTCCTTCGACGTTGGCTCCTTCTACGCTGGCTCCTTCCTCTCCCACACAGGATGTTTCAGCATCTTCTGGTTTGTCTATTGGAGCGGCTGTAGGTGTTGGATTAGGGTCACTTGTTGCAGGCTTTGCAATAGCTTCGCTGTTGATGGCACTTTTGGGGTTCAAGAAAGCATCCAGTGATGCTTTAGCCATCGCAAAAGTTGAATCAACAATTTAAAATTAAAAGATCATAACTTAGATTTCAAATATCTAGCTTTGAGCTCTTCTATGGTAGGATGACCAACTTGTTTAAATTGGAGGATATTTGGAATCAAATCCTCTTTCAAAGTAAGACAGGCTCCTAAGTTTCCCATTGCTGAGAAAATAAGCAATTAATTCATAAAAAAAATCATTCGATAACAACTTACAGTCACAATAGTTCGGGGCGGAGAATATCGTCATGAGTCCTTCGTGGTCGTTGGAAAATCCAGCATCCCGCACTTCATGAGATCGCACAATTAACTTTAATTTATTGCGAATCAAGAATGACTCTGTAACATCAGGACCAAACACCAAACCACCATTTCTTTGAGTGTTGAAATGCCGTCCTGGCGCTTTTCCGGGATCACTCCACAGACAATCATGCATCAATCCTCTATTTGGTGGCTCCGAAAAACGGTCGATGTTCTTCAAGTCACGTATTGTGACACCTATATCAGTGAATAAACCTCCGTGTAATACGAGAATAGATTCATTTATTACAGCTGCCAGCGGTAAAGCTGTAAAGACTTCGTAGAAGCTGTCAAGAACTTGTTGATTATATTTGAATAATACTTCTTCGGCAAATCCATAATTTGAAGTCATCGCTTTGGATTCGTGGTTACCACGCAATAAGAATACATGGTTTGGAAACAGCACCTTATTCATCAATAAATAAAGTGCAAGTTCGACGCCAAAAATCCCTCGATCCACGAAATCACCATTGAAAAGATAAGGGTTCTGCTCACCAGGGTGACCGTTTAAATTATCGAACAGATTCAGTACATCGTAAAACTGGCCATGAGTATCTCCACAAATCGTTCTGTATTTATGATGACATGTCTATAATTTGCAATGGATTGTTCAACCTACAGCTTCGGCAATTTTCCCCCGCCTATAGACATTTCCACAACCGTACTTTCTTTTGAAAGAATCTCAAACGCATTGTCAAGGATCTCCAGGACCCTGGGAATACTTAAAGGCATTCCTTGTTTTAACTCAGCAAGGTGGTCATTCTAAATAGCGTGCTAATACAATGGTACTAACTATTGAAATCGAATTTCAACCAATTCGATGTTCGACCGACTTGCTGGGACAACTGTGGATGTCTTGGGTATCGTAATGGCTTGGGCTGGAGCTGTTATCTTGTTTCTAATGGACCCTGAGAGGCCTGCAATTGACTTGGAATCTAACGCGGAACAAGATAGATTTGATGAGGTAGCTACTAGAGTGGAAGAATTACTGGTTCACCAAAAGAGGCGGCAGCACAGTATATTGTCTCTCGGTGTCATTGGCTCTGGTAGATCTTCTATGCTCAATTCGTTAGTTAATTTTCCTGAAGGGAGATTGAAGGTCAAAGGCGGTGAGTTATCTAATGCATTTGTTTATAGTAGCTATCTAACTGTCTCATTAGGACAAATTCAATGCACATGGGGATACGATGTGATTTCAAATTGCGTTTTCAAAGGACGCCCTTCAAACGAATCATTCAAAGTGGTTGATGGGCAGGGTCTTCCTCGTGACCGAAACATTAGCGCTTCGGAACTGGAACATCATTTAAGAATGCAGCTTCAATGCTTGGAGGAATTATCCTATCCCCGGGTTTTTGTCACTCTTGATCTCGGTAACCGATCCAACTTGGCATCAATAAGCAACTTGCTCATATTATGCAAAGTGTTGAATTCCATCCGAAGCTCGTGTTGCTTGTGCGTCACAAGGTGGAACATGAACTCAATTGACTGGAACCAGGACTTATTAAAATGGTGCAGAAAATATCGAAAACAGCAAAATAGTTTCTTAGACCCCCCGCCTACTCCAGATAAGATGCTTCATGACCTCATTAATTTCCTCCAAGATAAAATGGGCCAGGACGAAAGTCAATTGAATCAAATTCTGGAGTTTATAGAATTCTTCCCAGTGATTCTATGGCCTTTCAGCTTGGATCAAATTGAACTTGAGGACTTTGACAATAATGAATTACCTGACCACCTTTTGTATTTAAACAAATATTATAATGACCAGGTAGTCAAGCAGCTATGTGAGAATGATCCTGTGATTCCTGTATCCGATTTCCCTCATTCTAAAAAACAGTTGAACCATTTAATTCTGGATGTATTTCCATGCTGATGTTTTTGATATCAAAATTTGATTAATTAATAATAAAATTACGAGTAGAAATTCGTCCCCTGGTACATTCGAAAAAAAATGAGCCGTTTCAAAGAAATAGTGTTCATAATAAGGCATGTCCATTATCATACAACAAGAATCGTTGGCTGACCAAATTGACAGTATTAAATTTGACGAGTTGCCCCTAATTCAAGTTGCATCTATTGTGAGAGAAGTACTTCGATTTCAAAAGAGAGATTTAGTGCTGGCCAAATTGCACCCAGAATGGATAACTGCAGAAAACATCGATAATTTCCTTGACGAAGATTCAAAAGTAGAACATTATTCTTTGTTCAGTGCACTTGATGTAGATAAAAGCTCGTCCATATCCTTCAAGGAGCTTTACACTGGTTTTGAGGAAATGGGGCTGCAGGTTGATCAATTTGGGAAAATGTTGGAAAGATTCCAAGGGAAAGAAATAGATTATAAGGAGTTCTCTGCCATCATATTTATGGCGGATATTAGCATTGCCAAGGGTAGGAGTAATTCGTTGTCTAGATCTTTGACAGTACCGATCAAAAGGTTAAGTTTAACAACTAGAGTCTGGACTTTCTTGGAGTACCCAAGGTCTTCGAAATCAGCAAGATGTTTTTCGGCTCTGATTATATCGCTGACTATTATTTCTTCCGGAGCATTTGTCATCGAAACTTTGCCGTATTTTCAATCAAATGAAAATGCCGTGTTCGCAATTGTTGAAGGGTGTTGCATTTTCTTTTTCACTCTCGAGTTGATATTCCGACTAAGTTCCTGTCCCAGTTATTTCTGCTATTTCACCTCTATTTTGAATTGGATCGATATTTTAGTTGTGGTTCCATTCTATGTGGAACGGATTCAAGGTCCTTCTGGAGGCTCGTCCCTACGAGCAGCACGACTCTTCCGCATTCTACGACTACTGAAAGTCGGAAGATATATACGGTGGATTAAAATATTCGGAGCCACCTTCTACGAAAGCCGTGTACCACTGGCTATTTTTCAATTGTTGTTATTCATACTGCTTGTCTCTACATCCAGCGTCATGTTTTACATTGAAAGAGGGGAATGGAATGGTTACCAATTCCATGTCCCAGGGAATACTTCTCGATCCTTTGGTTTTGAAACTATTCCTGCCTCCATCTGGTTTTCTATGGCTACTCTTACCACAGTGGGATTTGGAGACGTGTATGCATTAACCTTTGTTGGTAAATGTCTAGCTGTGGGAATAGCAATATCAGGCATTATATTGTTAGCTATTCCAGTTGCAGTATTGGCTTCCGAATTTAAATCCCAATACAATAACCTCAACTCGACCAAGAAATTGAAGGTGAAGCTTAGAAAACCCAAAATGAGCGATGAAGAAATCACGCACGAAATCACTCGCAACCCCGTTTTGAGGAAATTCGAAATTGCAACGCAGGAAGAACGCATCTTTGCTCTTTCCACCTATCACTCGATTAGAAAGGCTCAAAGAGATCTTTTAAATAATTCTAAAAGGAAGGAACATGACAATAGATACGAGCTCATTAAGCAGTTTAAGAAACTTCAACGCAGCTGGCAATAATTTCAAAATAGTAGAGGACAGTCTAAAATAGAGTCTACCATATCGCTAAGTTTGTTGGAGTAGACACAAATACCCGTTTTTAACGTGTAAATTGTAACATTGGATAATGATAGGGAGTCGAATGCTGTTTTGTACGGCACTTGTTTCGACGATCTCAGCACTTGATTCTTCAATGGTTTCTTGTGCTGATGAGTCTATTGTTGATCTTAGTGATGAAACATTTGAAGACTTCATCGCAGCCGAGCACGTAGTTGCAGTTCTCTTTTATGTCGACGAGGATTCGTTATTGAAAGTGTCCAACATTATTAATGCTGCTCATTCATTATTGCTTTCTAGTTCAGAAAACGTGACGATAGCCACAATGGAAATCGGGAATAATCCTGTTACTTGCGGTATGGTAAGCGCAACTGCCCCGATATCTTTGATGATTTTTGATTATCGCCGACGAACGGAAGAGAAAGTGGAACTGTGGTTCTTCAACGGCCAAGCAAATGGTCAGTTTTTTGGATTTTCTGCGGAGTCATTAGCTGATATTCTGAGCTTTTATTCAAATATTTCGGCTTTGAGACCTGAGTTAGATGACTATGTTGATTTCATAGCGAATACAATGGAAATTACAGACGACCATTCTAAGATTAAAGCGTTAGTGGATCCTGTTCTTCAACGGATTAAGGAGGAAGAAAAATATCCTAATTCTGAAATGTACGTGGAAATATTGGATCATGTTGTGACATCGGGAGGATTGCAATTTGCAGCGAGGGCGATCAATACTTATAACTCGGCCCCAAAGACTTTGCCTGATGGTAATATGAAAGAACGTATTAGATCGATCGCCTATAGTATTCTTGCCAATGAGATATGTTTGAGACTTGTATCAGCTGCCATGCAAGGTGCTATGAATAATTTTGTGTATCGTCGACCCGATAGCTCACCGGTTAAAAATTCTAAAAGTCGTTCCTGTAAAGAGGTACCAAAAAAATCAAATGTTAAATTCCAATCAGAATTCTAATAATAACAAGAAATGAAAAAGAAATTAATTATA
>Ga0105053_10011512_pt1 | contig 10827 bp, 6 predicted proteins | sample BON01_FD_78093 | JGI IMG/M metagenome (GOLD analysis project Ga0105053, IMG submission 78093) | Freshwater microbial communities from Lake Bonney liftoff mats and glacier meltwater in Antarctica - BON-01 | ecosystem: Environmental > Aquatic > Freshwater > Ice > Glacier meltwater | place: Lake...
GTCAGATATACTTAGCTTCGTGAGAGAAATAAAAAGAGAGGGTAGCGGATCCCCCTTCCTTGATTGATCCACTCGATGGTTGAACCAACGGCGATTATCAAGCTCGTGCCGAGTTTTCAAATATGTCCGAGCACGAGTGGAGCCATCTTCTTCTTCTTTGTCTAGCCATTTGGATCTCTTCTTGGCGCTCTCCAGTGTGTCGAATAGAGATTGTTTAATATCTTCATTCCTTTGTCTGGTTGTGTTCAACAATGCAAGCATTTTAGAAGGACGTGGGGGGCTGATTTCTTTTTTTCAAAAACATTCTCAGCAATGGACTCGATACTTAGTAGCGTGTCTGATGCAGATCGAAATCAACTTCTGAAAATGTTCAACGGAGATGTCAGTAAGGCAGTGAACCACTTCTTAGATCATGGTTTAGAAAGCACTCCGGTTATATCATTGGTTGATTCAGACGATGAAGATGATGTTGTTCAAGTACACAAAACACTCGCGACCTTGCAGGTAGATGCAGAATCTACTGTGAACTTTAATGAGTCTGAGATGCTTTCCATTTTGACGAGTGAACTTGAAGGACTGCATGTCGCTGCCGAAGAGACAAATAAGAACCCATCTACTGGGAAAAACACCAAGAAAAGGGTTTGGCCCGATAAACAAAAAGTGACGCAGACAATCGTCAGACTTTCATTCGTAACTAGAAACTCTGTAATTACTTTTGGAAGACTGCCTAAACAAGTTTCTAGCTTTTTGCATCCGTTAGTCGTTAATAATATCATCAAGATATCCGCCGCCTTTGCTGGGGGAGCATTACCTGCAGAAATGCGACCATTCACCAAGATACCAGTTCAAATCAAAATTGATTTGACATCTTTCGAAATATTTGACCAATTTAAGTCTGAGGCGCTCGACAATCCATTCGTGTTGAATTTTTTCAGTATGTTACAATATATTAACGGTGAAGAACCAGTAGCCGACACTGAAACAGCATCGAAAGTATCAGAAGAAGAATTAGGAGCCAATGTCGTGTCTGAAGTTTTATGCAAAACTGATTCCGAGCACGAAGAAGCCAACGATCCAGAAGGAATGACAGTAGTTTTGCGCCAGCACCAACGAACAGCACTCAAGTGGATGTTAAAGCAGGAACAATCAATCAGTGTGTACGAGAATCCTTTATGGAAACGATGCGAATTTGCCGATGGGACTCCATATCACGTGAACAATTACACCAAACAGGCGGTTGTGGGAGATGCTCCAAATCCAGATCCGTTGTGTGGTGGAATATTAGGTGATGACATGGGATTGGGCAAAACCATTTGTTGCATCGCCTTGATCCTTGCTTCGAAACAGGTTGAAGGGAAGAAAACGAATCTCGTTGTATGTCCTACCTCGCTGCTGGGGCAATGGCAAGCCGAGCTCGAGTCTAAAACGAATCCGAGGTTGAGGATTCTCGTCTACCATGGAACAGATCGCTTGAAGAAAAACTTGCCATTTGCAAAGTATGATTGCGTGCTTACTACGTATGGAACTTTAAGTTCTGATTTTGTGCTCAAGTCGGCGTTGTTTGACAGAAGATGGAAACGGATCATTCTTGACGAAGCCCATGTGATCAAAAACCGAAATACGGAGGCAACTAAGGCAGTTGCAGCCATTGATGCAGAGTGCAGATGGTGCTTAACAGGCACACCTCTTCAGAATTCCATCGACGATCTATACGGTCTCATACACTTTTTGAAATTTCAACCCTGGAATTCTTACGCGTGGTGGTCGAAAACCATCCGAGTCCCTTTCGAGCAAGGAGATAAGCAAGCGCTGCCACGTTTACATGAGCTTCTAGGTCCATTGATGCTCCGTAGGACGAAAGAATCGATTGGGTTTGAGAACAGTCTGCCTGAAAAAAACATAGAACTACTGTCCATTGACTTCTCCCCAAGTGAAAGGCAGTTTTATGATTCGCTGCACTCGCATTCCAAAGCAGAATTTAATGGTTTAGTTGCCTCAGGTGGAGTGAAAAACCAATATGCGGCCATCTTCACATTATTGTTAAGACTCCGTCAGGCATGTGATCATCCTTTTCTAGTGTTGACGAATTCGAATAAAGGGGATTCCAATAATTTGAAGACATCAAAACAAGACTTTGTGGATGGTTTAAAATCAAAGTTTATCAAAGAGGGCTCTTCATCATCGACGTATGTTGAAAAAACCATCGATTCTTTACTTGTGTCTCCCAACGACGCGGAAGAGTGCCCCATCTGTTTAGACCCTCCCGCACAGCCAATCCTTACAAAGTGCGGCCATGTTATGTGCAGCAGTTGTTTCCACACTTGCACTTCACAAGGCCCGAAGCTATGTCCAGTTTGTCGGGAACGATTGCCTTTGAAATCTGATATTTCTTCCCTCGAGTCGCTTTGCAGTGAGTCATTAGACTCCGAAATAGTAATTCAACCCGGTAAAACCAGTATCATATCAAGCCACTGGCGTCCTTCTTCCAAGCTATCCATCCTTTTTCAAAAACTGCATGAAATTTCTCGTTTAAACCACCGATTAAAAAGTGGTGCGTTGAAAAGTTGTGAAAAGTATGATTTGAATGATTCGAAAAAGCCTGTGAAGGTTTTGATATTTTCACAATGGACGAACATGTTGGATTTGGTCGAGCACGAATGCTCCTCGAACAAGATGCGATTCGCAAGGTTGGATGGCAAACTCTCGGTGTCAAAACGCGAGCAAGCAATCGAGTTATTCAATAACAATCCTGACGTCAATATATTTCTTATCAGTCTGAAGGCAGGGTGTTTGGGTTTAAATCTTACTACAGCGTCAGTTGTGTTTCTCTGTGATCCCTGGTGGAATCCTGCAGTTGAGAGACAAGCTATCGACCGAGTTCATAGAATAGGCCAATCTCGTAAGGTCAAAGTGTATAAAATGGCAGTGAGAAATACGGTAGAGGAGAAACTGCTGGCCCTTCAAGACAAGAAATCAAAAATGAGCAACGATGTATTGGAGGAAAGCTGGGCTCAAAATGGAAACAACGCTGGAAAATTATCACTCAATGATCTATTAGAATTGTTCAAGTAGAAATCGAAAAATCACAAGCGATATGTCTCGAAATTCGAAATTTCAATTGATTTTCAATTTTTTTATGGTTGATGTCGTCACCACCTGAAGTCCCACTACGTCCTCGCAAGAGTCAGTACCCCCAACTGGATCTATTACGTGGCATGGAGAACTTAAATCAATTGGTCGCTTTGGTTATGAAATTCCTACACGATAAAGACCATGACACGCTAGCAGCTTCGCTTCAGCCGATTGCGAAACAAAACGATCTAGAATTTAGATCCGTTGAAGAGGCTGCATATACCCTCGAAGGTATTTTGAAAGAAGCTGTTGAATCGAAGCTGTCGAAGAAAGAAGTTGTTAATAAATTCACTTCGAAATATGGATTCACTGCGATGGCAGCAAGCATGCTTGGCGAAGAGTACCAGCTGCAGCTAAAGCCGGTGTTGAGCTCAGTTTTTAATAATGGCTTGAGCTTAAATGGTTTTGCTAATCTAGATTGGAAGCTAGGTGTCAGTGTTGCAAGCAAACAGTCGATGAGTGCACCATCGCCTTTTGTACAACTAAGAATAGGGGTTGAGAAGGGAAACAGTGCAATTGAATACCACGCAATTGAAATGTCTATCCCCCAGTTTTATCATTTGCTTGCAGAAATGGAAATTGCAAAGAGACATATGACTCAGGATAAGCTTTGAATTAACTTCGAAAATGATTTTTTTTTCTGGCTTTCAAAATGGGAAAGGATGATGAAACAGATGATGAAACAGACACCTTACTGGGGTCTTCATTTCGGGGTGGAATTGCAGGTGGTTTTTCCCTCCCGGCAGGTTGGCGCCCAACTCATCAATCAAATGGAACGGTGACTCTTACTGATGGTTCGGACATCGAAGTACGTGTAAATACGAGACGACATCGTAAAGGAAGACTCCCGAAGATTTTCTTCAAAGGAAAGGTGCAATCTGCGCTCACATGGCGCCCTCTATCTTTCGAACCCTACAACATTTCGTGGTGGGTTGCTTGGATATCGTTTCTTGCAGCGACTGGTTGGTTGATTTCGAGTATTTTGGAATTCTGGGACAAAGATTCTGATAAAGTTATCGATATTCTGGATTTCGTTTGTGCTTTGATTTTTGTCTTGTCGGCTTATTTGCAACTATTGGAAGCTTTGAATGAGGAGGATGTCGCTTTTGAAGACACTTTTTTGGTTTCTAACAGCGATGATCTTCTGGGAAGTAGCTACCCTCGTCAGTCTGCGTATAGAAGAGATCAAAATTGGAAATGGTTTGGATTTAGATGGACTCGAATCGGTCAATATGCAGCTAATTTTGATTTCTTTGGTGCGGGGCTATATGCGTTCGGCACATTTTTCGCTCTTGTGACCCGGGAATCGTTCCTTCATTTTGCGCTGGTGGGACTTGGAAAGATTTCTGGAAGTTTCCTGTTTGTAGCAGCAAGTATTATGTTGATGGTCGAAGTGCAAGACCGATGGTGTGTTCCGCAATTTGACACCATTGCATGGTATGCTTCGTTTTTCAATTTTATTGGCGCTTTTGCATTTTTTATTGAATCCATTTTTGATGCCCTTGAAAGAAGCGACGATAATCTTGGTGCTACATTTGGATTCATTGGATCGATTGGGTTTTTCATTTGCAGTTGCATGCTTATTGTTGAGGTGGCAAATAAACATTAGGTTATTTTTTGGTTTGAATAATTACCGAATCGTCGCCGATGACTGTGATTTCAAATCTCGTTTCTGTCATTTGTTCTGCAAGTTTGATAGCTGAGGCAGTGTGATCTGTGATGGGGTTGCATGCTCGCATGGAGCAGCTTTTCGTAGCGAGTGCCATGAACAAAATAAGTTGGTCTTGCATGTATTCATCTACGCCATATTTGGAATTATACATCATTCTATCCCATGCCGAATTCACCAACTCCTCGTCGGATATTTTGGGATTATGGATAGTACTATCACTACCCGACACGATACATCCGTTTAGAGTTTCAGCGATAATCAATACACCCTTATGGGGCCCTGGAGAAGCTTCCACTTGAACATCTGCTTTCTTATTGAGAAGCTTTACCACGTTTAGACAGTTGTTGCCGTAGACTTTGGCTGTAACATTTTTTATGACCCCTGGATCCGTGAAATTTATCGAGATATGATCGTTTATCGGTGACACAACCACTTCCGCGATACCACCTCCTCGAGGGTAATAGCCGCGCTTCAATACGGTTGTATGGATCTCACCCATTCCTATTTTCGAAATGATAGGTGAAAAAACAAATCTGAAGTAGTCAATAGGCGGAGCGAAGTCAACGTCGGTGCCTCCAGTGCAAAGGATCTTGCTGTGTCTATTCTTTTGTAGGAGTACAACTGGGATGATGGCTTGCAACAGCAGCGTGATGCTACCGGCTGTATTAATTTTAAACCGATACGTCACATCCTCCGCCTCCAATGTAGAGGGTTTGGGCAGGAATGCAATTTTGTCGGAGGAGATTGCAGCTCCATTCAGTTCACCCCCATTGATCTCAGCTATGGCATTGCAACACATGAGGTGCTGCGCTCTCAACCCAGGCTTCGGTCGCGCTTGTCTGATATTCTGAACCTCCACCGGTTCGCCTGTAATCGCAGCATAAGCCAGCGTATTACGGAGAATCTGTCCACCCCCAATACTTCCATCAACGGACTTCATGCTTCAAGATGAAATGGAGTTGAACCTCGAAAGAAATCGGTTTTGAATCAGTTGGTCGTATTGCAAGAAAATACAAGAACAATGCACGAACATGCTTATTCTTTTTATAGACAAAAAGTTGCGGGGGTCGTGTAGTGATCGCAACCAATGACGAGTGCTGTGGATGGATTGGCTTATAGCTTGGATGGGTTTTTTTTGAATGGCCAACTGGTGGAATGTGGTGAAGGTTCCCGCAAGGAATTGTATTTGACCATTGCAGGGCCTCAAGAGAGTATTGACTCAAGAAGTGTGGAGGCAATACTGGTCCATTTTACAGGTGGACTAATTATCACGGAGGATATGAAACCGTCTTTGATGGAGTCATTGCAAGGATGCTGCTTCATTATAGCAAGGGATTTAACAGGCAAGGATATTGTGATTAGTGCTGCAGCAGAAACTCCAAGTGCCTTAGTCTGTCGAGCCTCCATTGGAAACGCCACCCCAGGATGGATCAATGTCCCCTCTATGCAAAAACAGGTGTCTAAACTCGTCATTGTTCCTGACGAATGGAAAACTTCAACTTTCTGGGGCCAATTTTCTGAACCAATGGACCAAGTAGACGTTGAAGAAGACGAAGATTCCTATGAAACATGTCCGCAATTCGTGATTTCTGTTCCGGGACCTCAAGCCGTGAATGCAATCGTCTCCTTAGAGCTATTAGACGATAAGCCATATGCTGATGATTTTGGGTTTGATATATATGGTGTACCTGGTGAAGAGTATGAAATGATAGATGATCCTCGAGAATTTTGGAATGCGGAATATATGTGCAATAGTTGTGAACCGGCATTACAACGGAGTTGCACTACTGGGTGCTCTATCATATTTAGCTCTGAATTGGTTTATATGGTGGTCCCGAGGTGTTCACAACCAATTGGTTTTGTTTTGAGATTTGCATATGATGATGATCTCGAGATTGTTAACTTCGATGACGCGTCTTCGATGGAAGAAGATATGTATTCCGATGAAGATTCTGATTAATAAAATTAAATTTTCGTTTGTTATTATTTATTATTAAGAATCGATATTCAAAGAGAGGGAGACTCCTTGGAGAACCCATGATGAAGGATGATCTCCAGTTGATAGATCCGCTTCAAATACAAGTCCCACACCCATTGCATTTCGTCTTGCCTGTGTGACATAAACTGGGGTGCACAAAGTGTCTTGCAGCTTCAGCTTAGCTGCTTCAATCGGAATGACTCGCAATATCGGCAGTTCTTGAACTAACACCTTTGGCTTTTGTCGCACCAAACAACCATGATTGGTATCCCAGGCAGCACCTTCAAGATACATTCCCACAACGTAACAACCATAATCAGGTCGCTTCTCCACTTCAGACTCCTCAATGTAGTTGGATACTTTAGTGTACAAAGTGGACTTATCTAGAGGCCAGTTCTTCAGTCGGCAAGTTGCTTGAACCAAAGCAGTCAGATAACTCTCAGGGATATGAAGCCCAGAAAGCCATATCACTTTGGGCTCTCCTGTTTCTATCCACGACATGTATTGCTGATATCTGTTTTCAAAATGTTCCATCCAGCTACCCAGTCCCTTTTGTGTATCGGGACATAATCGCCGCCACATACCAGGCAGGAACCCGTTGAACATGGATGTAGCTAGTTCATCTAAAGACTCGCTCATTCCAATCTCACCCTTCAAAGCCCGCTTGAGATCCACAAGGGAACTATTCATTTGGCTAACTAGGGCGTTCCACCGCTCCAATTCTTGTAACAGAACAACCTCGGTAGGGCTTGGCACGCCTAGACGCTTCTTGACAACGAGCATGTCTACTAACTCAGGAACCTTGGACTGGATGCTGGAGGCGGTTTGCTCAATGACTTCTTCGCGACTCATACCTCCACCTGAAGAGGCCGTTCTAGGCTGTAGATCAATTAAATCCTTCCATAGTTCACGAGTTGCGCTGTTCAAGTAGCCTATTTCTGCATTAGGATGGAGACCAAATACGGAAGGTCCGCAATTTAGAGGGAGTTGCTCAACAGCTTCTTTATACAATTCGACTGGACCATAAGCTGGAAGGTCATAGTCAAAACCTGCTCTTGAAAAGAAGAACTTCTGACAGTCATCGAACAGAAAGTCTCCCATATACTCATTGACGTATGTTACAAGAATTCTGCGATCAAAATTGTCGGACACTCTGCCCCCATACATGGCATCACCAATCAGGTATTTCAAACTCCCCCAAGGAATCATCTCGTCATTGTTTTCCACCGCCTTGTTCAGATACAGACACAAGAGTCTACGAGACACCTTGAAATCGGATTCATTGAAATCATACGGGACGTTCCAACCTATCTTACCGTACTTGCGTCTCTCTTGTACCACTGCGTGCAGGTACGTTAGAACGTAGACCAAAGGACGATAGGCGGGATGATTGCACTCCTCCAAAATAGACTCGTCTATCTTGGCCATCGTACTACGCATGTTGAGCTTGAGCCCATCTGGTGGTTCCGTCACCACTTTCAAACTCCTTTGAAGGATACCCATTGGAAACCTATCAGTAGGATCAGTGGTCATCCACAATCTGAAGTTATCATGCACTTTACTCATCGTGTCAAGAACCTTTTCGAGTTCCTTGAGCCAGCTAATAAGCAAATGACAATTCTGCAACAGTACCCAATGTCCTCTACTGGCTCCGGTTTCTAGCATTTGTAACGCTAATGGACCCTGTCCTTGCCCCAGTGATACAGTTTTAAATTGATTGCCAGTGAATCCAAGTTCCAATCCGAGTGCTTGAATATCGGATGCAGGATCAGCACCAGGACTCAGGATGAATACCATTGGAGAACTAGAAGTGCTTTGATTGTAGATGCGTTGAAAATTTAGCACCGGCGGTTGCACAAATTTTTCACCAAGGTTTGGATGCCCCATGATGAAGAGTTTGACTGCATTGTAAACTCTATCCGGGCGGAAACATCTTGTTAACAAAAGTCTTTGAAATGGGGCCAATTTTTCAGTCCATCCATGAGGAAACGCCTCAACTTCAGGAGTTTCTAATTCATACCATTGATTCCAGTCATTTGGATAGCTTTCCACAGACTCAACAAGACCTTGAAAACTAGGATTTAAAATAGCAAGTTTTAGCAAATCTTTCCACCCCGAGTCACTAATCCATTCATTTGGGTTCTTCTTACTCTCAGAACTGATAGCAGTGTCACCCTTTAAGAAGAAATCAAGTTCCGAGCGGTCCAGTTCGTCGTCCCCTTCCATGATCATACAAGTCATCTGAAAAGAAAACATGAGTTTGTGCCTCTCGAAGATCCCAGTACAAGTGTAGTCGTATACTTGACGAGTAGCCTCTTTGATCATGTTCCTCAGTCGGTTTTCAAGGATATTGTCTTTCTTAGCATCATCTAAACTCTTTTCAAAAACCAGCAAAAAGGAAGCCAAGGATGTTTCGTACATTTTCATGATTGTAGAAAGACCCGAAAGCGCAAAAAACAAGATGGACGCTCTTTTGGCAACCGGTGTGTATTGCTTTCTAGCTATCTGAATCTCGTCTCTGGTGAATGTTGCGTTTTCAATCTGAGCATGTATATCAACTGCTTTCGTCTTGGCTTCTTCTAATGTTGCAATGAGCTCTTCGTTATCCAGTATGTTACCAGTCGAGGAAGCCAGAGTTTTCAAAAGGGTGTCTTCCAATTGAGCGAGAGCTTGCGTGTTGTCACTCATTTGCGTGACGATCTCAGCGAATTTTTCTTCAATGTCACTTCGCTCGTGTCCCACTACCACGTTGAGTAGCTGATCTGCAAGACCTGCGATTGTAACACTGTAGTTGATTATCATGGTTTTACCCATTACTTCAGGAGTGTAATGTGGGTTCGCGAGTTTTGTGGTCAAATACAATCTGAAATTTGGATCCCAATCCACCTTTTTATCTCCAAGGAGAATCATTCGCTGACCATTTTCAATCACTGTATTTTTCTCAAGGACTGGCTCGATCATTGGATCCAAATCTTCATCGACGTTTTCAAACAAAAATGGATTGCCGAATTGAATCGCGAGTTCAAGATGCTTCATAAAATCCGCATCGCTAAATGTTCGAACAGTTAATTTATGCTTGGCTTCTTTTTTCTTGATCCATTTAACAGCTTGTTGCTGCGGATCAATACAAAGAGGGAATCTAGAAGCGTTGGTTGTGAGAATACCGTTTTCAATAGAGTGATCATCTGCTGGTAGACCTTCGCCATTCCACATCTGAATTTCGACATCGTTTGTCAACAAGGTCTCTATCTTGAAGTCTGAGCTTAGCGGAATCTCTCGCTGCTTTAAATCTACAACCCACGTATCCGCGAGAAGTTCTCGTCTGTACTTGGCTGTAAACACACCGAGATAGGATAGAAAAGAAGCTCCTAGTAAACAATCCCCTACTAACTGCACGGTTTTACTCTCCAGAGTCTTGATGTCATTACCCCATCGAAGTTTCTCGGAACTCAGACCAACAATCAACTTACTAGCAGCTGTCAATCGCTTTTCCATGAGTTGTGCTTCACCTCTCAATGCAGTGAGTTCTGCATTCGCTGCACTGAAGTTCTTATTGAGCTCTGCCAACTCTATTTCCAATTCTCCAAGGGTTTGCATGATCTCTCCTAGTTCTTTCTCTGCTGACGCTTTCTGTTTCTCCAACTCACGAACCTTCAGTTTGAGAGGCTCCACATTGCGAGCAACCTCGTGGTATTTTACAATGGCTATAACCCATTGAAACAGCCCAGCACCGGCTTTAGAAACCTTGCGCATAACGTCCATGTTGAAATCCGGGTCACGGAAATACACTTTGACTTTCTTAATCATCTTCTCTGTGATTGCATCCTTGTCGTAGGCTTTAAGCGCTGCAAGGAAGTTACCCTGGCCCATCATTGCTTTCGCTGCTTTCCATCCACCGCTTTCATCTTCCGTGCCAGTTGGTCGCAAGTACAAAACACAACCAAGTACTGCAGCTACAGCAGGAGGAGGAGATGCAAAAGCCTTGATTTCAGTGATATCATTCTTATCAAGGCTATCCAGTGCTTCAGCTGCAGCTTCTAAGGCA
>Ga0105053_10011521_pt1 | contig 10821 bp, 11 predicted proteins | sample BON01_FD_78093 | JGI IMG/M metagenome (GOLD analysis project Ga0105053, IMG submission 78093) | Freshwater microbial communities from Lake Bonney liftoff mats and glacier meltwater in Antarctica - BON-01 | ecosystem: Environmental > Aquatic > Freshwater > Ice > Glacier meltwater | place: Lake...
ATATATATATATATATATATATATATATATATATATATATATATATATATATATATATATATATATATATATATATATGTATATATATATACATATATACATATACATATATACATTTATGCATATATATATATATATACATTTATCTGTATATATACATACATACATACATGTATACATATATGTATATATACATATATATATATATATATTTATAATACATCCCTGTGTATCGATTTTTGAATATATATATATTTATATATATTCACAAAATAAAACCCCGGTGGATCGAGTCTTCTCAACAGAAAAAGATACCAAATCGGATGTGGATACCACCCCCCTCAAAAGCCAATATACATGGCATACTATTCAGCTGCTGTGTGCGAAGGATTGAGCCACGAGACTGACGTGATACGAATGTGGCACGTGCAGTGTGCTCGACTGTGTGTATGGACTTCTGCTAGCTCCAGATCCCGGCGACTCTCTCGACAGGTATGTGCGTGTATACGTGCATACGTGTGTGTGTGTGTGTGTCACATGCACGTTCTCTGTTCCGTTTTTGTTCTCTCGCTGCAAGCTTGTGATTGTGCTTGTACACATGAGGCTTTTCCGATTGAATGTGCTTGACTGATTGTCACACACGGTGCAGCAAACTAGCTCTTCTTGCATACCGCGATTTTGAGGCATACAAGGAGCTAGTACAGCCTTCAGGAGAGGCTATTTCCAAAACTAGGGCAGTCTGGCTTAGTGAGCTCGATGCAGGTTTTTTGGTTTCACATTCACGTTAAGTCTCACACCCAATTTTGTGTGCTCATACATCTGTGCTTTTTGACAATCTAGCGACATTCACGCGCAAGAGTACAAACACAAGTACACAGCTCATTCATGTGTGTTCTTCGACTTGTTTGCCAGAAACTCTCACCAATTACGATTCATTGTTTTTTTCCTTTTAAAAATGCAGATCTAGTTGTCAAGATGGAGGCGAGGGACTGAATGTTATCGTAGATTACTTAATGCATTCAAGTACCCTGTCTTGAGGCGGTTTTGCATCAGCTACAGCCCTTCTTCCTGGGCACAGTGCTGATACGTGAATTCGATGAACGAGAATACTTTTGCTTCTGGTTCCGACCGCGACACCAATGAAACAAACATACTGCAACACTTGAGACGCCTGCAATGCTCACTCCAGAAATAGAAACATGGACGTATGTGCACATAGTTGGTGCTAGTACCTGGTGTGCTGGTAGATTGATTCTCAACCGCATTACAAGTAAAGTCTGGAATTGACTCTGGCATTTAACCTGCGGCGGCTTTTTGGTAACCGACATCGAAAACCTTCTTTTTCGGCTCTTGTTGGACAATTGCACAGACAGTCTGTTTTTATTACATAATCGTACAGACTTAGATGTAGGATTGCTCTCTGGGAAGTATCCCATGGACTTCGATCAACCCAAGAATGAAGAAATCACACTGTGGCCGAACGCACGTGAAGTAAAATGTGAGTTTATATTCCACAAACGCCAAGCGAGTACAGCAATAAGAACCATTGGTACAATATTTCAGACTCGTTTTGCATTGTAATTCAGCGTGAGCCTACAGTAGACTCATAAATTTGTAGTCAATAATCTCAGTAAAGATGGACATACTACCAGCCAATACTGTCGCGCGGCAAGCGGAGGGGCTTTAACCCCGGAGCCGCCGCGCACCACAGGGGTCGGACCAGAGTCCCTACGCATTTATTTATAGTGTTTTTTCTCGCCTTCATTGTAGCGAGCCCTTTCCTCCTCTACTTTTTTTGCTGTTTTTCAGATCAGACATCTCCTCGCTTTGAGATCGGACTTCATGTCTCGGGAAAATATGGCGGGAGACGTCCGATCTCAAAAATCAGTGAAAAAACACAAAAAAAAACGGTGGAAACTCTTGTCCGACTCCAGTGGCGCGCGGCGGCTCCGGGGCTAAAGCCCCTCCACTTGCCGCGCGCCCAAATTCGGAAATCGACCCGTTCGTTGTCCAGTAAATTGTTGGGAAGGCAGGCACAAGGCCTTTCGCACGATTTGATACGCCGGCCACTGAGTCAAAAAGAAGAACGGAGAGGACATTATGTGAACAAATATGTGTATTTACATGTGTAATATACAATATATAGTATATGTATAAAAAAAAGTTCCCACTCTGTGTCCTGGCGTTTCGTGGCCACTTCTATCAACCTTTTTTGCCTTGCTTCTCAAATGATCTAACTACCGCATTGTGCCTCCAATGCTCGCTGCAATACATTTATGTATTGTCTTGTCCTGCTGATGCGAATTCATTTGAGCTCCGTGAGTTGCTGGTGCCACTGTTGTTCGTTAATAAACCTTGTATGGCAATAAAGTAGTTCTGCTGCTTTGCCACGTAGTGCGGAAATGCTATTGGGTTCTGCTGACACATCTTTCAACGTGCGCTCGCAAGAAAGAATCCGGGGAGCCATCTGTACGTGTGAATTCATGAATATGTGCTTGAGTTTGGTAGCCTCAATCAGCCCATCTGGTCGTTGGCTCGATGCGACGTCATCAAACAATTTGAAAAGATCACCCAGTTTTTGATTTGGTGCCCATGTGCTGTGGGTGCTGACTTTGAAATCTTTTGCATTGGCAAGGATTTCTATCCTGTGGCTTATTTCTCGATTTTTGTACAATTTTTTCCGCGAGTGGCCGTGGAGTGGCCCTTCAATTTTTGGTCAGCATGATTTGCCCAGTAATCTGGCCTGTCTCATTTCTTTTCTCCGCATACACACCCAAACGACCCAATTAAATGATTAAAACAAGATTGCTATGTTTGAAAGATTCAGAATCTAAGTATGTTTTCCAAATATTTTCAGTTCAGGTTGAATTTATCTGGTACCAAGTCTCAGTTTGCTGAAATATTTCGATAGTGCATTACCGAGACAAAAATCATCCAAAGGGTTTGACACTGTCTCCCTGTCTCTTTTTCTGTCCTGTCCAATAGGATGATAGCATGGTGTGCAGTGTTTTGGGTATAGTACAGTCTTGCGTGATCAAATCTGAATTCGAAGTCCCCATGCAGGCAATGGCGCGGGTATGAATGCGGCAGGAGGTTACGGCAAGCTTCTGCTTCTCAGTCAGGAAGAACGCGAAAAGGCTGTAGAAGTCCATACACAAACGATAGAGACTAGACGAGCTCAGACTGACGCAGCAGGAGTGGACTTTATGACAAATTTACAGACACACGGACCAGATATGTTCCATCGAGAACGAATACCATTCCCACAAGACTTTGACATGTGGTTACGTGGCGTACGCCCCCTGTACATCATTTCCAACGACGAGTACAAGAAACTATTTACAAAATCCAAGTCACAGTGTTTCTGGGTGATCCGGAAAGGGGAGAATGTGGTAGATGCCAATAGACATCGTTGTGATAAGAAAAAAATATCATTTGTGGCGGCCATGGATCGCAGTTCACTTGAACGTACTATAACACCAACGGTATGGATAAGTTTGTTCTGGCACCAATTCAGAAACGACCAGATAGTTTTCAGATCCAAAGCCTCGAAACGAGACAAAAAGCGTGACAAAGCCCGAGATAACCGGGAAGACACAGAGGAAGGAGACATGAAAGACGTTAGTGACTCGGAGTGAATACAACATGAACCCAAATAACAAATCACAAGTTTGATGGTACATAAACCACACTCGAAATTCAGCGAAATTCTGTATACAGATTGCAAAATTGAGATACCATACCCACAATACCCATTGTCAACTCTTTGTACTTTCGTCACGTTTTTTTGGGTTTTAGTTTTGATTGTGAGTCCCTGAATACAAAAGGGGTCAGCGCGCCTCATGCTTGACAGCCCGTAGTTTGTTTGGGGCACAAGATGCGATAGTAGACACTACTATGAGAAAGAAATGGATTGACACACAGCACAGAAAGGATGAAAATTAAGGTGGCATGGTTGGTGCCAAATACCAGGCTCAAAACAGGGAGAGGACACAGATCAGCAGCACAAGGAAATCTGATCCAACCAAAAGAGTTTTAAAGTCACTTTGAGAAGTACTTTTACTGGCCTGTCTTAAGTAGAATCTTTGATTCTAACAAAGGGAGCCACCTGATGTACAAACAGCTCACACATCACTGTGACTCAGCCACATCCGCATCGCCCTTCGTCCCACTGAGCACGCCGTGTCGTTGGATTGATCTATTACACCTGATTTTGAATTACTTTTGCTACGTTGTTGTGCGTTGCTTCATGTTTCTTCGATGAGTGAGGTGGTAGAGAAGTTGCTGGTGAACAAACTTTGAATGTTTTGTCCCCATGTCCGTGGTCGCACTTTGCAGCAGCGGTGAAACCCCATTTCTTGAGGTTTAGCTTGACACTAATAGGAGATTTCCCAGCGTGAGGTTGAGCATCTAGGCTCGTACTACCTGATCCTATATGGAGCGACGCAGAAGCGCTACGCCTAGCTGTGGTCGCGCTGTGTTCGGCCTTTCTAAGAATTCTTCGGTGTGGGTCTTTCGTGATCTTATACGCCATGCCATCTTCTCTTTGTGCGCTTTGTTGCATTTCTTAACTGTTGGGCACCGAGTGTATGATTTTGTCTTGCATGCGTCATCAACCCAGTGGAAACCACCTTCTGGCTTTGGCCACCTGGATACCGAATGTCTTCATCGTCGCTCTCTTTGTTGGCTGCTTTCACTGCCCGTCCATCCGCCTCTTCATGGAGTGGCTTGCCAGAGTGCCATGAACCTTTCAAACAGGGTGTATGACGACACTTCTAATAAAGACTGGAGCTCACACAAAATGTCTTGAATGATACCGTAGTCTTTGACCTTGTGCTCGGCCGAAAGTGGTGGCTCTGAAACCATCAAAGTCTTTATATAGCAGCAGTGCTCTCAATAAGGATGGCTGGATCATCAGCGCCATCAGCGCAAGGGGTTCATTGTAGCGACACTGTGACCATTGCTGCTAGCTCGGCTGGCGTGCTGGAGTGTGGGCTGCCCACCCGTTTGGATCTATGGCGCATGCCAGGCCAACGCCGTGCCACACGACCCCCGTTCCCGGGTTGAATGGCAGGCTCTTCTGCGCTAGATCAATTTAGCCGTAACGATTCATCGATTGATGTTGCTTTTATTACTCCATAAGATATAGTATAGTAGATTTGCTGGAAGCTCTATTCAAGTTTGCTCGACAGTGGCTACCACCTGATGAATTTTTCTGAAGTACTCTCCATTTGGGAGCCGGTCTAGATATCGTTACAGGCATGGTGAGGCATCCATGCGATCTGGCATCCAACAGAGATTGGGCTCAATACCTAAAGCCTAGAAAGTAGCTCACTCAGTTTCGAGAGATGTGCTCACCCAAATTTTGTGCCGTTTGCCACCAACTCTTTCTCAAACTTACCTTCGCGCTTTTATCCAGCCGATGTAAGCAGGAACCGTGACGTTGCAAATGTGATTTTAGCACGCCATGTACTTGTTCTGCTTGGATAATAATAACCCAGGTCTGAACGTTGGCATCGAAGCATTTAACAAATCCTTTGGTTTCCTTCGCTGACATCTCGTAAACGGGGATCAGAACCCGTCTGCCAGTTGTCATGGCCTCTGGCGACCAGCTATACCCAGAGAAGGAACGGTCCACTGTAACAAACTGCGTTGCAGAGATGGAGTAAAGTCTGAAATTTTCTTGTAACGATGAAGTGATCGACCAATGTTTGTGCATCCATATTGATTGATGTTGCTTTTATTACTTCGTAAGAAATAGTCTAGTAGCTTTGTTGGAAGCTCTATGTGCTCGTCTGTGTTGAACCCTTGCTGATTCCAGTTTGCGATGGCTTCTGAGGAGGAATGCCAATGTTTTAAAGCTCCCATCATGGTTTCTCAATGGGTTTGCTGCCCTGGGGCTTTCGTCGCCGGGCACCCACCGTCTTAGAACGTACTGTTGATGCCATTGAGCCGTCGTGTTTCTGTTGATTGACGAGGGCTAATGGGGCTGGTCACCTCTCTTTATTACCTACACTGTTCTGCCTTCAACGGATGAGGCCATGTGCTATCAGTGACATGTGATGCTCTGAAGTCTTCTTGAAGCTGAACTGTGTCTGCAAGGTCAAGTATAGCTTTTGGTTCACGCATGATAGGATCAGGCGGCAGTGCTACGGTCTAATCAGCACTCGACGACGATTTGATCTTTCCATGCTTTTGAAGAGCTTGGCATGGCCGAAAATTTCTGACAATATACCCTCTTCTGCACCAAAGAGGCTCATCATGAGCACTTCTCTTTTGAGACCACGCACAAGCACATTTTCTGTTGTTTTCAGCCATGGAACATGTGCAAGAAAGTACACAAACATACACATACGTACACACATATACACACACATACACGGCCTATTTGGCTGAGCCTATTTGGCTTCCGCGGCCAAGGCCCGCTCCAACAGCTCCAACACAAGTGCCTCTTGATCTGCCTGTGACTATTGTTGCCGATCCTTTCCTTGAACCCATATTTTTCAAACCTTTCTAGTTCCCATTCCACCGTTCTGCCATTTTTGAAGAGCACCAAGTATTTTTCTGTCTGCGCATCATATGCTCGGATGAAGCCAGCGTGGAAATACTTTGACTCGGACTTTTTGATATAGTTGTTTCCTCACGTCGGGCTTCCCCTGTATTGCCTGGTCGTATTATTTGTACTCGTTGCATCTGGCGATTTCCAACAAGCTGCACATTTCATCCAAATCTATTTGATAAGGACAACGTCGCACGGGCCCTTTCGGCCCATGTGTCTTTAGGTGTGCAGGAGACTGTTTTCTGCCGCAGTGTGGCATTGTCTCTGCAATTTTGGCGTCCTGCGCCTTGCTCATCATAGACAGCATGTTTTGGATGTCGAGTGGTAGTGAATATCTAACACTACACTTCTAACACGTTGATGTCTTGGTCTATATGATAGGACCAAGAGGCGTCGGAAAAGGAGTGCAGAGAGTATAAACTGTGTTGAATACTGTATGACCCTGGACCTGAAAAACTAGGCATCCAAGGTGTTGGAGCGGTCCTAAGCCACCGAAGCCAAATAGGCTTCAGCGGTGTCAAAGCGAGTGAACAAGAGAGATCGAAAGAGAGTGTGCGTAGGCATGGGTAGTGCGTGTGTGTGTGTGTGTGTGTGTGTCCGTGTGTGTGTGTGTGTGCTTTCGTTTGTGTACGTGTGTGTGTGTGTGTGTGTGTGTGTTTGAGAGAGAGAGATTCACAGTGTGTGTGCGCACGCATTTTCATCTCACCCTCTCCTTTTTTTTTATTTTAAAATGGCGCATGTCTGAGTTTCGTTTCACACGCGTGCACGCACACACGCACGCACGCACACTCTCTCTCTCTCTCTCTCTCTCTCTCTCTCTCTCTCTGTCTGTCTCTCTCTCTCTCTCTCTCTCTCTCTCTCTCGCGCTCTCCAAGGCTCTCTCTCTCGCTTTCTTTCTTGCTCTTGGTCTCTCTTCCTCATGCACACACGCACAAGCACATTTTCATGTGCGAAAAAAGTACGCAAACATACACATACGTACACACATATACACACACATACACAGCCTATTTGGCTGAGCCTATTTGGCTTCCGCGGCCAAGGCCCACTCCAACAGCTCCAACACAAGTGCCTCTTGATCTGTCTGCGACCATTGTTGCCGATCCTTTCCTTGAACCCATATTTTCCAATCCTTTCCTAGTTCCCATTCCACCGTTCTGCCATTTTTGAAGAGCACCATGTACTTGTCTTTCTGCGCATCATATGCTCGGATGGTGGAATTACTTCGACTTTTTGATAAAGTTGTTTCCCCACGTAGGGCTTCCCCTGTGCTGCCTGCTCGTATGATTGGTACTCGTTGCATCTGGTCTGAGAGCAGAGAAACTTCTTCGGTCCATCGAACATCTCGAATCTGGTCCATCGAACATCTTGAGTGAGTGCGGCAAGCTGCTGTCTTGATAAATAGTGTCGCAGGGGGGGTGGAAGCAAACCAAAATCTAGAATTCTGATCCCTCAGAAAGAATCGCTTTTGGGGTACGAAATGACTAAATGCTCGAAGTAACTTTACTCAAATTCAAATCACAGGTCTTTTTTGGGTTTGGCAGCAATTCACGAATATCCAGTGGAGAGAGCCATCTTTAATGAATGTGGCACATGTGGAAAGATTGCCCTGGCGAGTAAGCACACTGAATGATTAAGCACCGATTAACGTCGACTTCTTCACCCCTAGATGCCCGTACCAGCCTGGTTCTTTTGACCATCCGGCCCAGGCCTGGGTGGTTCAAAAAAAAATCTTTTTTCTTTGTCGCTGTTTATGTTGCTTCCACCCCCTCGTTTCGCCCATGCGCTGATTTTAGATTTCAACTTCGTCGGCAAAACTAGGGTCGTCCCATTCATGACAGATCCAATTTTGTGCAGACCCATACCTGCAATTCGTTGTAGCCGCATTCGCACTTTACACCAATCTGCTTCATTTGATGCTGTGGTAGTGGAGAGAAGCATCAGATTCATGAGTCCGTCTGATGATGATGATTACATTTACTAGATGATGATTGTATTTACTATCACTCTTGGAGAAATAATGTAGTAGTTGCTTTTCGATCTCGTCTAATCTTACTTAGCTTCACTTAGTGATTGACGTTTTTTGTGTTGTTTGTCCTGTTTGCCGGTAATAAAAGACTGAAAGTATTCATGTCGATCTAGCATTATTGGTATGAGTTCCTTCCCTCCTTGGTACCCACACTCCTCTGCCTTCCATCAGTTCAGTTCAGTTCAGTTGATTCCCATTTTATCCCCTCTTTTTTCCCCCCCCCTTTTTCTTTTTTTCTTTCCCCCCCTACCCTTTCAAGTTTTTGTCTTTGTTTGTTTTGTTCCTTCTTTTTTTGGTAGGTGTTTTTTTTGGTTTCCTGTGTTTGAATCTTTGTATGTATGTGTGCACGTATTTGGCCACTCTTTTCTTGTATGACGATAACAATGAGACCCACGTGTGTCTGCCATGGCTAAAGTTAGATATGTAGGAAATTGAATATTAAACGCGTTTTTCACAAGGAAATAAGTAAAATGAAATAAATCTGAATTCATGTGTATGAGCACATAGAACATATATTCGCAGACCAACAAATGAAAAAGGACCAACAAACAAATAAAAAGAAGAGACCAAAAAGACCGAAAGGAGACGAAGAAAAGAGACTAGTAGTCATATCAAAAGAGACATGCACATAATGTCCCCTGTTTGGAATGCGTGTTGCGGTGTACACTGCAACACATATCCCAAAATAGACTTGCCAAAGAGACGAAGAAAAGAGACCTGTGTAATCGAAAACAAACCCACAAAAGAGACGTATCAAATTGAAGACAGACCCACAAAAGAGACCTGCGAAACCGTAAACATTTCCAAAAAAGAGACCTACACAATCAAAAAGAGACCACTAAAAAGAGAGGGGGACACACATGCACACACACTCACACAAACATGCGTACACATACACACACACACTCACACACACACATGCGTACACATACACACACTCTCTCTCACACACACACACATGCACGCACCCATGCACACGCACACACACACTATCTTACCCGATGCCAGCCATGCGTCAACGGCAGCGCGAGCGCACACACACCTCCTTCATCGAGACAGAACGCAGAAATACATGAGTAATTTTTAAAACAAACATGGCGGTGAAGGCGAGCGATGGCCCCTCACCCTTTTACCCTTCACTGCAACTTGGCCTTGCAGCCCACCATCCATCGAAACGCACCCACGCCCAGTCCCTGCTGGGCTCCTCGTTGCATGACCCGAAAATGCCTTGAGTTTTCGGATCCCACCACAAGCAAGCTGCGCCTCTCTTCTGCCGCGATGGTGAGCGACGACATGCTGTCAGCTCCCACTCCGCCCTTGCACTGCATCTCTATCTTGCAGCCTGCACCCCCTCCTCATGTTGTCGTTTTTGAGTCTTGGACCATCTCTGCTCCAATTTTCCTCAACTGTGTGCCATCCGAGTCGTGATTCACGTGTGTTGCTTTGTTTTATTAACCTGAGGGTGAGGAAGATTAGAAACGATGCCTCCAATTGCCCTGGATCTTCTCCAGAACTCTCCGCTTTTACTATGTCGCTAGCTCCCCCGGTTCACCCCTCCCCCATCTTCTTGACGGACACAGAAAACTTGTAGGATGTAGTGCACTCTTGCTTGCTGATATTAAGATCAGATTACTGTGTCATGATCTTCGCATATGCGTTGCACATGCGCGGATAGAATCTTGTCCATCTTTCCTGCATATGCACTAAGCCTTTTGTGCCCGTTATAGGTATCGTCTTCCACTACTGCACCACGCCTGCCTTTCATCAAACTCATCTGTTTAAACCTCCATCCCGTGGCAGCCGCTTTGAGCGCCTTGATAATGCTTTTGTGTTGCTCATTAGCCTCATCTTCCTTTACCCACACAAAATCCTCATTTTATGTCAAACAACCTTTTAAACTCTAGGATGTGTAGTGTTCGATGATTTTTGTTCATTACTATGCCGTGTGGCCTTCGACTCTAAATACATTTGCATAAATCATAGTCGCGTCGAAATCATGGTGAAGTGAAAATTGCTTTCATTATTGCTCATACAAGAAATAATATAGTAGTTTTGTTTGGAACTCTTAAGGTGCAGTCGTTTATGCTCACCGAAGTGAGAGACTGTGATTTGCTAATTGTCGTCACATCTTCTACTTTTCTCAAAAGAAAAGACATGTTAACAGAAAAAAGCAGTTAGCCCAGATCATCAAAACCCGCAGCCCAGCATATATATAGACAAATGTACTTTGTAC
>Ga0105053_10011523_pt1 | contig 10821 bp, 13 predicted proteins | sample BON01_FD_78093 | JGI IMG/M metagenome (GOLD analysis project Ga0105053, IMG submission 78093) | Freshwater microbial communities from Lake Bonney liftoff mats and glacier meltwater in Antarctica - BON-01 | ecosystem: Environmental > Aquatic > Freshwater > Ice > Glacier meltwater | place: Lake...
ATATATATATATATATATACACATATATATATATACATATATATACACATATATATACATATAGAGGAGATCTTCGACGTGCAGGGAGGCTTGTAAAAAGAGTGAGTCATGTCACATACACATGAGAGACGTGACAAAGAATTTGAATTTTAATGTACCTGTGTGAAGAGGAGCTCTTTGACGTGCATAGAGGCTTGTTGCACTTGCAGTTGCAGCCGCGAGTTTTCGCGCATCATCTCTTCTTGTTCACCCTGTGTTGCAGTGTGTTGCAGCGTGTTGCAGCGTGTTGCAGCGTGTTGCAGTGTGTTACAGTGTGTTACAGTGTGCTGCAGTGTGTTGCAGTGTGTTACAGTGTGTTGCAGTGTGTTGCAGTGTGTTGCAGTGTGTTGCAGTGTGTATGTTGCAGTGTGTTGCAATGTGTTAACATATACGGGAGTCATGTCTCACATTTGAAAGAGTCACGTCACACGAATAGAGGAGTCGCAGAAAGGATTCTCCATTTTTCTCCTTGTCACAGATTGTTGTACTGTCAGACACATAGACTTGGAGGTGATGTACTGACAGTGCAACAATACGTGGAATTGTTGTGTTTTTGTTGGTGTGTGTGTGTGTCTGTGTTTGTGTGTGTGCGTGTGTGTGGATTCTCCTTTCTTCTCTGACTCTCCTTTCTTGGAGGTGATGTATTCCAGGTTGCACTGTCAGTTAAATCTATGCAAGAATAGATTTGAGTCGTGATGAGTCAACACGATTTTGCGACTCGTCTCTGCCTTTGCATCCTATGTTGCAGCGTGTTGCAGTGCGTGTGTTGTACGTGTTGCAGTGTGTTGCAATGTGTGCGCTGCAGTGTGTTGTGGTGTTTTGCTTTCGTGACGCATCCTCTCTCTCACTTCACGTTGCAGTGTATTGCAGTGCGTTGTAGTGCGTTGTAGTGTGGTGTAGTGTGGAGTTTACGCGACTGGTCACTTTTCTGGCACATTGCGTTGAAGTGTGTTGCGGTGTGCTACAGTGTGTGTGTTGCAGCGTGGTACAGTCTATTGCAGTGCTTTTTTCGCGACTCATCCCGTTTCTTTTTGTACCATGCACAGTGATCATACACACACAATGGAGTGACGTCATACATATTAAACACGCAATGGAATTATGTCACACCAATCGATGCGTTGCGTAGTAGAGTCATATCATACCTGAAGCTTGGAGTCAACAGGCATACAGGATCCATGTCACGCATAGAATGGAATCATGTCGCACATATGTATGCGTTATCATGTCAAATTGTCATCTCTCTCTTTCGATCATGGCACCCACACACACACACACATACATATATACACACTCTCTCTCTCTCTCTCACACACACACACACACACACACACAAAACACACAAACACACAAACACACAAACACACAAACACACACACACACACACACACACACACACACACACACGCACCTCATGAATCCAGTCCGTGTTGAGAGGTTGAGGTTTGTGCTGTATTTCTGCAACGTCAGGCTCTCCTCCAAGTCTATGTGTGTTATGTGATGCGTGTCTTGTTATTATGTTTATAATATGTATGCGTAGTTCTGCAACGTTGGGTTCTGCTTCGAGTCTTGTGTATGTATATGCACAAGACATATTATGTACATGTGTAAAGCAATCATCATCATCACGATATGTCCCTGATATGTATATGTATAAAATATATGTGTATGGATGTGACATTGGCATATTACCTGCGAGAATGCTCGGTTTTGAGCAACATCACGTCTTCTTTCTCCTCACGCCTTGACTGCAGCTGCTGCTCCAACCTTGCCTGCATATATCACACATGATGATGCTCTCTCTCTCTCACACACACACACACGTGCGTGCATGCATGCATATACATTACCTGGTATAGTTGCATTGCAGCAATCTCTCGTCTGTGCGCTGCCCCTCGTGCATCCAGCTCCCCTACATCACCACCAAACAATAGCGCGTTGCTTGAATCAAGTTTTTTGCTGTTTTGCTTGATCAGTGAGTAGTTTGAGTCACATTGCGAAACGCCATGGTACATTGCTCTTCTGAGTCTTCAACACAACCAACCGCCCTATGGAGAAATTGCACTTGGTTGCCACGGACAGCTTGAAAATGTTTCACAAAAGACCAATGGTACAATATGTTACTCAACTTTATATCGTAATTCTGGATTAGAATAAATTATGTGTACTCAGTAATCTCAGTAATTGTTTCCGCCCAAGAATGCAGAAATCGCACTGTGGTGTAAAATGTAAATATTGTGTTTCTCAAGATTCAAGGTGGGGTTGGGTATTTTAGATTGTTGCGCGATTAGTCGTCGACTGATTTCAAAGATTCGATTTCCTCACCAAATGCGCTAGAAAATAAATTTTCCATGCGAATTTGCTATATGTTCTTGATATCGAAATGTAGAGGAAACTGAGATCTAGGTCTGTGCATAACTTCTGGACTTGCATTTGGAGAACAGCAGTGCCATGGCAAAATCCGATTTTTCCTGCGTCGAAACACGTTTTTTTCCCGGAAGTCGCTTCTGCGCTGCGGTTCTACAAACGCAAGTCCCGAAGTTATGCACAGACCTGGATCTTAATTTCCACTACATTTTGACATTGGGAACATATAGCAAATTCGCACGCAAAATCAATTTCCTATAGCCTCGCACACGACGTCCGCGCCATCGCGCAGCGCTCTTGCGGATCGTTCGGATCTTTCTGCCTTGCTGATCACAAGGCTGAGTAAAGCTGACAAAAAAATCGGCAAGGTAGATCGCCGTCGATTTGCCGAAGTCAGTGACCTGCGGGAATCAAAATGAGACACTGAAGTATCCTGGGAGATTCCATAGACATAATGAAAGAGATTTTCGAAAGACAGCAACATACAGAGGAAAGTGGTAACAACGCTTGTGGTGTAATACTTTCTTTCTTTCTTGGGTTTCGAAGACCCAATACAAAGGTGGTGGATTCGACTATCTATGAAGGTATGGTACGGTGAGGGACACTTATACTCATGGTCGTGTTTTTTAGACAAAACATGACATTTGCATCACCCAAAAATATATAATGTTTACGGAAAATCTGAGTTTCAAGAACAAATGTTGCCACTGGGACTCTATCTGAGGACCTGCGGGTCAGACCTGCGGGTCAGAAAGTGTCATAATTACCTTTGAGATTTAATGTATGCGCTGATATAGATGTAAGCTTGAATTTTAAAGTCGAACCTCGGTCATTTATATCTACGACTTATTGTCGATCAAAACAATTCTTTTCGATATTTTAGACTTTTGATGTCAACTTGAAGAGATTCGATTTCTGAAAACATTTTCGAAACGTCGCATGTTCGTTTCATTGATGAAAATTTCAGCGTGTTGATTACTACACCGCTTTATCAAATTCAACAAAATTTGTTGAGAAAATAGACCTGTCAAATCACGGCCAAACCTACGGACATCGTTTTGGAGACGTGATTTGGAAAATACCCAGCCTCACCTTAAAAACTCCTCCGCTATGAATTTGGTCCGCCGAAATTCTTTTCCAAATCTTTCAAATTTTCCATAATATTTTGCTCAACTTGGCAAATTTCGGGGGGAGGCCAATGAGAAAAGAATCGAAACAGTCGGAAATCACGTGAAAACAGTCGGAACCTGTTTGTTAGAAGCATTTCTAACATCGAGAAACAAAAAGAATTCGTACGGGCATTGTGATATGAACAATGCCCGACGATTTCTTTCAAAAGGCTCTACACTCTGAAGGGGTTGCTGGTTTTGGTCGAAAAAGCTTCATTTTCAAAAGAATTTCGGTCGGAATTTCATAGCGGTGGGGGGGGTGAAAGCCAGTCGTACAACATTTTCCTCACTTTTATGTTTTAATTTACAGGTAGGCTTTTTTGATGGACTAAAATATGTGTACTCAGGAATCTCAGTAATTGAAAAAAGACTACCTGGCAATACTAAAAAGAGAATAATTGCTCTGTTCGTGGACTGCCAGAGTTTGATTGCTCGCATCTCCGCCCAAGAATGGAGAAATTGCACTTTAAACGTCACGAACTGAGTTTTTGCGGTTTGGTCAGTATTCTTATGGTACTAATGGTGCCGCAAAATGAATTTACTTTCATTACTGGTACAGATCAGTTATTCTACTATGCTTGTACAATTCAATTTGAATAAAAAATTAGCTAAATTATTGTACTCTTGGCTCTAATTATTGGACTCATTTCGTTTTTGTGAAAAATGTTTTACTACACATCCACGGTTCGTGGCCAACAAGAGTGCGATTTCTCCATTCTTGGGCAGTGGGCAGATTGACTAGAGTCGGGCATACTGTGGAGGGAAAAGAAAAGTGTCCAGAACAGATATGTCTCATAACCGTTCTGAACGTGAACAAAATTTCTATTTTTACACTTGATCAAAATCGAGGATGCATGCCAGCCCACCAACATTGTGATCTGTTTTACCCACTAGTCGGGGATTTGATTGGGTTTGCCATAAACTGGGTAATGCTCCGGTCCTTTGGTCCGGGACAGGTTCTTGGGTCCTACATGGCTAATCAGATGTTTGCCATGCGCTTAGTCCAGTGATTAGATTGGGTCTTCGAAACCCAAGAAAGAAAGAAAGAAAATTGCCGTCCAGGCAGATTCCTAGAGGGCAGGGAAGGTGTCAAGAGACACTCAAGGGTACAAGTTATGGGATGACTCGAATTGTACAAAGAATCCTTACGCGTTTCTGGGCAATATAAGTAATGGGTTTTCACAGTATATATAGGGTCCTGAAGGGTCTTCAGTGATGCATGAATCACCATAGCTCAGTGGAGAAGAGCGCGGACCTGAACAAATCTGTGTCATCCGCAGGTCCCCAGTTCGATTCCGGCCAAAACCCCGTCAACTCAATTCAATATGGATTTGAGCAAATAGACCTTTAAGTCAGGGTTCTAAACTACTGTTTCCAGTAATAAAAGCCAATAAAATCGAAAATAAACGACCAGTTTTTGATCAGTCTGTTTGCCATGTGGGTATCGTCCCATAACTCATGCCCAGTTTCACCAGACACTGAAGGGTACGAGTTATGGGACGACTCGTATTGTACAGGGAATCCTTACGCGTTTCTGCGAAATATAAGTAATGGGTTTTCACAGTAGACGACCCGTTTTTTATTAGTCTGTTTGCCATGTGGGTACCGCCCCTTGTAATCAAGGATGCCCCGTCTCCCACCACCACTGTCTCGCCGCTATTCCATTACACTTCGTAAGCGAAGAGAGCGTCAGGGGAGTTTGCGACAGTAGTGATTGGATTTCGAGAGAGGACATCAGCATAGCTAACAGAGTTTGTTGTTACATCAGCTCAACCGTGACTGAAGGGGACGAAAGCCATTGGGGCTGTCATCAGCAGAGTCTGTTCGTTTGCGCAGTTGCAAACAGGAAAAGGGGTGGACAGGGGCCGAGAGGCCTAACAAACTTTTACCGCTTTCTTCATACATTTCTTCCAACAAAGAGAGTGACGACACAGCGGGCAGCCGCAACCACAGTCCACCAGCCACCCGATAGCAGACCCGGCGCGAACAGCGCACGGCCGACGCACTCGCCGCACACGGTCATCAACACTCGCAGCGTGACTGCAATCTAGGCTTCGCTGGCGTCGAGTCAACAGTCGAGTAGGAGCTCATCACCACCTTCACAAGCAGCAACAGTGGCAGGCGTTCGCGCACAAGCGGTGGTGGGCAGTTTCGGACAGCCAGGCAGAATGGTCCCTGTCATGGACACACTGAAGGTTGCACAGCGCGGGATCATGGTATTATTAAGAAGCAACCTCAAGTAAGCATTAAAAAAGTTCGACAAAGTGCCAAACGTAGGCATTATGGACATGTTTACGATGCACCCCGACGAGATCTTTGCCGGCATGCGCGTGCTTGAGGACGTCATCACCTTGGTTGATTATTGTGCAGCTTATGACATGAGACATCTCAGCATGGAACAGAAATTTCACCTGTTTATCTCCAGTGCCTTTTCAAAAGAACTCAGGAAACTGTGGCAGACGGCGTACTCAGCAGCACTGGCTAGCACTAATGGCATCAGGTAGGACAGCAAGATCTACGTGGCCTTCCTCAACTTATTCGCAACCTTTAGCACCACTTCCAACAAGTGCAAGGTCCTTGAGATGGCGGACGATTTCTCGTACAATGTGCGCGTCTTCAAGGCAACGTGAAATGATCTGGTGGAGCTTTGTAGTCTTCTTGCCCACACTGTTATGACCACATCTACCCATCGTTACAGCCGTCACTGTTTGGAGCTGTTTCACAGACGCCAAACAAATTGACTTGGTCATTGACTTGTGCAGCGAGGCTGGAGAAGCAAAGGTGCTCGCGGCCATGACACAGCTGGGAGAGGAGCAGATCACCACAGTGACAGATGCGGGCGAGTATTTAAGCGCTCACGTGCCCGAAGATGGTCCAGTCGGAGACGGTGGCGCCTTACACGCTCTTACGCACGGCTGGCGAGGAGGGCCTGTGCAGTGTGCTGGCTGCCAGAAACCGGGTCATATCATTGGCAACTACCCACACAAGGCTCAGGGTACGAGCGCGCCAGGAGCAACGTTGACCTACAACTGGTCAAACACGCCACACCAGCGAACTGACACCTGTGCGCAAGACCGCACCAGAAGCTTCTTGGTGACGGGCTTTCGACCCCTATAACACCCTTTAGTTTGATTTGTACCATTAGCTCAGAACTAAGTGTTCTTTTGGATTAGTACCAGAAAAGCAACATGTCCTAGCAGCCAGGTCCATCCTGGTTGCAGGGTTCAACACCCGCTGTGTTCCAAGATAATTTTAGTGTGGTATGGCGCGCGCAATGGATGTCAACTGACGCTTGGAGGAGGCCTCAGCGGCGGAACGACGCATGGACGCCAGCACCCAGAAACTTCTCCTCCTGTGCGAGCGCGTCGACTTGGCCTGTGCTCGGATCCCTGGAGTGGCAGCAGTGGAGCGCGCGGCCGGGATGATGCACACTTTGTCGCTACCACATGTGTCACCTTGTGAGCACAAAGTCATGGCAGCCTGCGGCCATGATGATGTCGCAGAGATGGTGCGCGCCATGCAGGCAGCTCGCTGTTGTGAGATAGTAGCGGTGAACCAGAGAGTTCAAAATTGGTGTATTCCTTACTTTAATTTGTGAATTTGTGTATGATTTTAATCTGTATTGTGATATGATTTTATTTAGGGAAATTTCCTGTTATCCTGTACGCAACAATGTGTATATGTTGCGCGAAATTTTTGCGGTTGCCCTGCCTGCGCATCCGGCGTGGATGTAAGTGTGAGAAAGTGTCACGAGACACTCAAGGGTACGAGCTATGGGACGACTCGTATTGTACAGGGAATCCTTACGCGTTTCTGGGAAATATAAGTAATGGGTTTTCGCAGTAAACAACCAGTTTTTGATCAGTCTGTTTGCCATGTGGGTACCGCCCCTTGTACTCGACGATGACCCGTCTCCCACCACCACTGCCTTGCCGCTATTCTATTACAGAAGGCTTGCGTTCGGGGTGGCGCCGGGGAGTGTTGTAGTAGATGCTGCGGGCGCAACAGTCCGGCGACGAGGATGATCAAGATGACGAGGCGGTTCTGGTTGCCGAACAGCAGAAGCAGCAGAAGAGGAGGAACCAGCCGGTTCTTTTTACAAAGGATGATAAGTACACCTACTTTCGCTCTCTTTCTTTCTCTCTCTCTCCTTCTTTTTCTCTGACGCACTCGCTCTCTCGTGTTCTCTCTCTTTTTTCCTCTGTCTCTTTTTTTCTGATATCTCTTGATTAAAATCAAATTTCTTGATATCTCTTGATAAAGGACTCTGTGTCTTTTGATACTTAAAAAGGTATACATTTATTCAAAGACACACCCTCTCACATGGTCTCAAAAATACCCACCATCACACAAATGTAACATGAACACCCCATTTTTGATGTTCAGATGTCAAGTAAAAAAACGCTGAAAAGTCACGCAAACACCTTGTACGACGCGCTATGACATTGTCTCCAAAAAAAAGCCGCCTCTGACGGCTCTGCGAGGCTGCCGCATTAAGTGACTGTTCAAAACCTGTTCAGAACCATTTCCTCAAAACCTGTTCTGAACACGTTCATAACTTTTCACAAACTGTTCCCTCCACAGTATGGAGTCCGGTCCATGAGAATGGGGTTCGTCATACAGAGGTGAAAGTGACAAATCCACCTCCATACAAAGGTAGAGCGAAAATATACAGAGGTGGCGGCGCGCGGGACTCCCGTTTACTTTCGTGAAAACCTGTCAGAAAATTTGAGGACTCCTGTTTTCAAGTTTTAACTGGAGTCCCCGTAATTTCCAAGTTTTCAAGTTTTCATTGGAGTCCCAATAACTTACAGCCGTACAAGTTTTCACGGGAGTACCCAAATTTTCTGACAGGTTTTGACGGCAGTAAATGGGAGTGTCGCGCCCCGCCACCTCTGTATATTTTCGCTCTATACGATGTGGATTTCTCACTTTCCACCTCTGCATGACGAACCCCATTCTCATGGACCGGGCTCTGCCAATACCAAAGAGTGGACAATCGACAAGTTTGTGGCGTTTGGAGTGTGATTTTTCCATTCTTGGGCTGCCTTCGCACCAGATTTCCTTCTTTCTTTCTTTCTTGGGTTTCGAAGACCCAGCTTAATCATTGGACTGAGCGGATGGCCAACACCCGATTAGCCACTTAAAACCCAAGAACCTATCCCGGACCGGAGGACCGGAGCATTACCTAGTTCACGGCAGACCCAAGCAGATCCCCAACCTAGTGGGTAAAACAGATCTCAATGTTGGTGGGCTGGCATGCATCCTCGGGCTAACTAATTCCCACAATCAATCTCCCTAAGTACCAAGAAACGTAGCGCCCAGGAATTTTTGCTTTTTTTCCGGCCTTTTATACACCCCGTGAAAACTTGAAAACTTGCCGTACAAGTTTTGGCCACTCGACTCGGCGAACATGCGCACCTCAGATTTAATTTCAATGTTTTCCTTTTTTGGTTTTTTTCTGTGCAGGTGGACCTATTTTAAAAAGTTTCGGCTCTGTGGGGTGGGGGGAGAGAAAGGGGCGGAGAAAGGAAGAAGAAAGAAAGAGGAAGAAGAAGGAAAAGGAGGAGAAGAGGAGGAGAGTGGGCAAGCAGGTCTCCACTTGAATGAATTGTTAAATCAGTCACAGTCAAGTTCCAGTGGGAGAACCAGTCAGACATTACAAGAGTTTGGGGGGGTGTTGAGGTGGTGGAGTGTAGCAAGGGTGAGTGTTTCAGACTTGCACAACCTATCAGTCATGATGTGTTGTACAACTTGGAACAATTTTCAGACACCTGTCCAGTTCAGGCTACGCTGTCTCTCCACTCGCGTTTCCCCAATAATTTTCAAGGATGTTGATTTGTTGTCACGGTACGGTAAGACCAGCGCGGGTTGAGAGCAAGTGAGTTTTTGAAAATATTTGAAAAGGTCTTTCCAAAGATGGACTCTGATCTTGAAGCTCGTAGGTCTCTTTTCAATAAAACGTTTCATAAGAGACTTGCAAGTTTTCGCTGCGACTTTTGGAAAGAGTTTTCGAAAATGTCACTTTAAATTGGATAGGGTGGAATGCGCACAACATAAGAATACTTTTCTTGACCAATCCAGTGCTCTTCATACAGTTACTCATCAACTTTTTTTCTCAGAGTTCACAAGGGTGTTGCTTTGTTGTCAAGGAGCGGTAAAGACAGCGCGGAGATCAGACAAGGGAATTTTCGAAGAACTGTACAACAGTTTAGTGTGTTGTACAAAAGAGAAGAGTAATTACAAGTCAGACAATTATGTTACATTTGTGTTGCAGCACATTGGGTTTTCGAATTTGTGTTTCAGGGGAGCAGTCATGTGTGTTTGCTTTTTTTTTTTGAATGTGTACCTTCCTCGTAAGTCCCACTTTCGGACAAGTGGACTGGTTCAGCTGGGCAGAGACTTGTCCACTGTCCCACCCTGTCCCACCTAATCTGAAGACCCCCCTGTCTCAGTCCCAGCCCGTCCCATCCAATATGGAGAACCCCCTGACTCTGTCCCACCTGTCCCACGGACTCCAACCTGTCCCAACCTGAACCTGTCCTATTTGGTTTTTCAACGTACTATCATGTTGGAGAGGGTCATCAACAAGCAAATTTGCATAGATGCTTGCACTTGGTTCTGGTCGGAACCCGCATCCTCATCCTCAGAACCAATCTTCGACGCAGCTGCAGATGGTTCAGGGGCTTCCTGATCGCTCATGTTCTAACGCGTGATGCTAAAGTGGGATGGGTTGGTCTAGTGAAATCTGAAGCCGATTTTTGATCTCGATTTTGGACCAATTTGAGACCGATTTGTGATAAAGAATTCCCGAATAAGGAATTCCCGAAATTCGATTAGGACCTCTTTGGTTTCTTGATAAGGAAAGATCCTAAACCTGGCTAAGTGCTTACTTTGAAAGGGTGGTACAGGCAGAGTGCCTGTACCACTTGGTACAGGACGTGAACATGTACAGAGGCCACGACGACCTTGCGCACGCTGGTGCTAAAAGCCGTGCCTCTCACCATTGCAGTTTCGATTTTTTGAACATTCAAATATGCATGTCACGACGAGTTAAAACATTCCCGTGTCTTTAGTCAACAATACGTAAGGGAGAAAGGCTCCCGGTACAAAATCTGCAATTACAAAATCTGAAAGAGCTTTGAGCTTTGACAACCCTGAATTGTCACCCCAGGCAGATTAGCTGTATATATATATATATATATATATATATATATATATATATATATATATATATATATATATA
>Ga0105053_10011527_pt1 | contig 10818 bp, 7 predicted proteins | sample BON01_FD_78093 | JGI IMG/M metagenome (GOLD analysis project Ga0105053, IMG submission 78093) | Freshwater microbial communities from Lake Bonney liftoff mats and glacier meltwater in Antarctica - BON-01 | ecosystem: Environmental > Aquatic > Freshwater > Ice > Glacier meltwater | place: Lake...
GTCGTCGGTTCGATTCCGTCTAAAACCCGATACCTCAAATTCTCATGAATTTGAACTTCATAGACCCTCCAACAAGGGTACTAAACTATTTTTGAAAGTAATAAAAGCAATCATCATCATCACATGCGTCACGATGCAAAGTGAGTGCACATGTGTACACGAGTACACGAGTACAACGTGAGTGCACCTGTGCAACATGAATGCACCTCTTGCTTCTATCCCCATCCTATAGTAATAGTGTGTCAAGCTTCTGTGGCCGCGGCAAATTTTATGACATGAGTATAAACTACACAGCACGAGACAAGAATGTCCAGCCAGTGCAGTCGTTTACGGAAACTGGAAACTTACCTGACAACGCATACGGCTGTACCGCCCGCAAGGCAGAGCAGTGTTTCTTAAAGCCAGACATACAAGGTGACGTAGACCCAAGACACACTTTATTGCATGGTGTTTTGCATTCACTTGTACGTCTGTTTTGAATGAAGAAGCCTTGATATTACAAGGTGTTTAAAAGGGTGGGGTATAAGCATAGCCCACAACCCCCCCCCCCCTCCCCCCCGCTCTGATTGTTGTAAGTGAATCTTTATACGGACACAACGGCAACCTCGAAAAAATGTGGACATGGCCGTTGCACTTCAAAGCGCTCACTAGTGAGTTCTTGAAGCAGATCAAGAAGGTGTATGAACCGTCGTCTCCTGATGGGAGAATGTCCCAAGAGACTTTGACACGTAGATTTTTAGAAACAGGTGTACATAATTTATATCAGAAGAGGGAATCATTACTGAAAATAATTTCGTATTCGTCACAGATGCAGATGAGATCTTGTCGTCACAGGCACTGTCGTGGCTACAGACACACCTGCGTCATGAAGAACTGGCCGCAGCCGATTTTCGGTGGGCTCTTTACACACTGTGCCACCAGCACGAGAAAGTCATAAGTCTCAGTGTAGCTTTCACTGTCGGAACACTCAATACACGATTCCAGTGGGATGCTCACAAGATGCGATCCACGACAACAGGGATTCGAAAGGTCCACATTGACGTCACAGAACTCAGCTCTCATTGTAGTTGGTGTTTGAGCAACAGTGCTATACGTGAGAAAATGCGTCTCAACATAGAGCCATCGTCGTGGATCTCTCGTGGACATTCATACGAGTTTTCAGATGCCGAGCTCACTCATATGCGCGCAACCGGGACATGGTTTGACGGAAAATTACACGGAGCACAGTACCTCCTTTCCAGCATGGCTCTTGCCATGTGAAGACTGCTCTCTTCGTCCTGTCGCGCCATTCTATGGGAACATCTCTGCTTGAAATAGCCTTGTCTGCTTGGATGTGGGATCATTCATTTGCGTATTCATCATGTTGTTGTTACACCCCTGTTTGCAAGTACTGGAAGAGTGTACAGTCCTAGATCCAACTCTCCTCTACATTTTGAAGTTGGGAACATACACCAAATTCGTATGGGAAAACAAAATGCCAGCGCTCGGCGTGTGCGTCCCGCAGGCATGCTCGAGTGTTGGCCGTAGGTTTGCCGTGTCAAAGTCATGTTCAAATTACCTCCAACCAATTGGTACGTTTCCACAAAAATGAATTCGATGAAATGCCTTGTAAATTGGATTCCAGTGAGAATCCGCGTTCGTTCGAGAAATACATACCCCAACCTTAAGAATCCACAACCTATTGGTACAAATCATTTCACTCCGCTATTCTCACAGAATCTTGCAAAACAAATATATTGTTTGTTTAATTCGTCTTTATCGGGTCAATAATCGTCTTAAAGTTCGCAGTAGCCTTGACATATAGAAGAGTACTCGCAATCAAAAACTGAGTTTTTAATCCTAGGTAGCCAGACTTTCACCGCCACAGGTGCAACACCTTCATCTCAATACAGAATGGATGTGAGCCAGAGGTGCAACGCCTGCAACTCATCGCGGCGCATATCGTGCTCAACACCCTGCCATATCCGCACATGAATCAGTCAAGACGCAGCTCACATATATGAATGCGTCACGTTGCACACTTGAATGAGTCCTGTTGCACATGTGAATCAGTGCTGTTGCACATGTGAATGAGTCTAGGCAGGCATATGAATGAGTCATGTCACGCCAGCTATGCCCGCATGTTAATCAGTCATGGTGACCTTATGGATGAGGCATCTCACATGTACGAATGGATCATATTGCACATATGAATGAGTCATGTCACGGGTATGAATGAGTCAAGTCAAAAGTACCATGTCCGCATATAAATCAGTCCTGGCGCACATATGGACGAGTCATGTCACACATATGAATGAGGCATGTGGATGAGTCATGTCACACGTTTGAATAAGTTATGTCGAATCTGACAAGTCCGCACATGAATGAGGCATGTCACCCATTTGAATACGTCATGTCAAACATGCGAACAAGACATGGCACACATGTGCATCTTTTCACCCATGAGTGTATTCACATGTGCGACATGGCACACATGTGCATCATACACTCATGTCAAATACACTCATGTCACTAAGATGCACATCAAATACACTCATGTCACTAAGATGCACATCAAATACACTCATGTCACTAAGATGCACATGTGCATGACATGGCACATCTTAGTGATGTGCATGTTACTAAGATGCACATCTTAGTGATGTGCATCTCATGTGCACTAAGATGCACATGTGAGTGAATACACTCATGTCACTAAGATGCACATGTGCATGACATGGCACATCTTAGTGATGTGCATCTTACTAAGATGCACATCTTAGTGATGTGCATCACATGTCACTAAGATGCACATGTCACTAAGATGCACATGTGAGTGAATACACTCATGTCACTAAGATGCACATGTGCACTAAGATGCACATCTTAGTGATGCGCATCTCATGTCACTAAGATGCACATCTTAGTGATGTGCATCTCATGTCACTAAGATGCACATGTCACTAAGATGCATATGTGAGTGAATACACTCATCTCACTAAGATGCACATGTGCATGACATGGCACACATGTGCATCTTATCACCCCTGCCATTCACATGTGTGACATGAGTGTATTCACATGTGCGACATGTCACCATCAACGCGGACGTGGCAGGGGTGATAAGATGCACATGTGTGCCATGTCTGCCACGTCCGCGTTGATGGTGACATGTCGCACATGTGAATACACTCGTGTCACACGTGTGAATGAGTCATGTCAGACACGTGAATGGGTTATGAACGCGTCGTGTATGAATGAGTTATGTCACACCTGCCATGTCCGCATATGAATGTGTCGTGTCACACAATTGAATGACTCATGTTGCACATATGAATGGGACAAGTCACACGTATGAATGAGCCATGTGAACGATTTACATCACACGTATGAATGGATCATGTCACACATGAAAATAGTTCATGTCACACATAGGGACGAGTCATATCACACATACGAATAAGTCATGTCACGTGTACGAATAAGTCATGCCACACGTAGAAATGAGTCACGTCTCACCTGCCAAGTGCGCCAGTCAACCGACACATTCGCAGCTTGCATGCGCGGGTAGCTTGCCTCAGTCCACCTAGATTTCATGACACATAGATGAGTCATATCACACAAATGAATGGTCATGTCACACCGTGTTGTAGCCAGGTCTCTTTTACAAAAACAATCGTAGTTTTGTAGTGATCATGTGCAAAAGAGACATAGCAATTTCGGAAGTCTACGCCACGATACTACCCAATAGTAGCTTCGTGCGCCTTATATATATATATTTTTTGCCTCATCTTATCTCTTTTTTCCATCCTCTATTTCAGGTCCTTTTCTGCAAACTGTATTTGCATAGAACGATCTCATGTCCAACCTCTAGGCGTGTACGCTCAAGCATACACGCACAAAACACGCATTCATACATGCATGTGAGCACGCACACACGCACAAAATACGATTCACAAAACCAAACTCATACACAGGCACAGGCACAGGCACAGGCACAGGCACAGGCACAGGCACAGGCACAGTCACAGACACAGGCACAGGCGCAGGCACACGTATGCACAGGCACACGCACATGCACACGCAGATAGACACACCTAAGTTGAATCATGGGATCCGCTGTACCGTGAAACCACAGGACCTGTGTGCGTGTGTGACATGACTCATTTACATGTGGGACATGACTCATTCATATGCGCGACATGACTCATTCATATGGGTGACACTCATTTACATGTGCGACACGACTGATTCATACGTGCGGCATGCGACACGTGTGCGACAAGACTGATTCATACGTGTCGCAAGTGTGCATATGTGAGTCATGTCATTCCACTGACATGACTCACATATGCACAAGGCATGTCACCATCATAACTCGACTGGATTCATGTGTGACACACGCACAGTCATGTCACATCGATCCACGACCAGCCACTTCATGTTTATAAGACCGTTGCATAACGCATACACAGGCAACTCAGATTGACGTGTAATACTCAAAGCCCGCACCCGTATGCAATTGTATGTGTGACGCGACTCATCCATCCATGAACAGCCGCGTCATATGGATAATGTGATGGAACAACCAGTCGACTCATGTGTGTAGACATGAGTCATGTATGTCCACTTGTTACATACCGAGTCGTGTGTGTAAACTTGTGACATATGGGGTGGCTACGATTAGTAGGCTCCTTAAAATCATAGGTCTCTTTTGCAAAAGAGCCCTATAAAATAGACGATATTCTGCAAAAGAGACCTATAATTTTAAGGAGCCTACTAATCGTAGGCGCCCCATACCTTGCCACAATCTAACAACAAGTCGAGTCATGTGTGTAAACGTGTTACACACCTTGCTCCATGAGTTTATCAAAATGACGCGTTCACTTGTGACTTGACTCATTCATATCTGACATGACTGACAATTATCGTACGTTGTATGAATCCGCCCAAGAATGGAGTAATCGCACTGTGGCCGAACACGCGTGTAGTAAAGTGTAAATGTTATGTTTCACAAAAACAAAATGGGTTCAATAATAAGATTCACCGGTTCAGTATTTTACTCACTTTTATATTTAAATTCACGGCAAGGCTGCCCTGGACTTAAATATGTGTACTCAGTAATCTCAGTAATTGACAATTCACTACCGGGCAATACTAAAAAGTAGGGAATCGCTCCGTTCGTGGACGGCCAGAGTGCGATTAGTCCGTTCTTGGGCGGTATGTAACAAGTCACATAGTGTGTAAGAGGTTTAGGTTTTAGGGTTTAGGGTTTAGGTTTATCAAAACGACTCAGCTCAAAAAAGACTCGGCTTGAGCCGAGCCTTTTTGATCAGCTTGTTACATACTATGTGGCTTATTATATGACCGATACAACGTAAGATAACAATGAGTCATGTCAGATATGAATGAGTCATATCACATATGAATGAGTCATTTTGATCAGCTTGTTACATACTGTGTGACTTGTTATATAACTGATACAACGTAACATAACAATCTGTCATGTCAGATATGAATGAGTCATGTCACATATGAATGAGCCATTTTGATCAACTTGTTATAGAACGTGTTACGTAACTCATACAACGTCAGATCACAATGAGTCATGTCAGATATGAATAAGTCGTGTCACATGGGAATGAGTCATGTCACATAGGAATGAGGCATGCCACGTATGAATGAGTCACGACATACATGATAATGAGTCATATCATATTGTTACATAACTTTGTTACATTACTCATACAAGATCAAATCCAATTGACTTTTGATCAAGGTTCCAACAGCAACCGTACGCACTTGTATGTGCGACATGACTCATTCATCGAGACATGTCTCATTTACCTACGCGACACAACTTAGTAGGCTCCTTAAAATTATAGATCACTTTTGCAAAAGAGCCCTATAAAAGAGACTATATTCATTTACATACGTGACACAACTCATTCATACACATGGCAGGACTTGTTTGTACAGGGTGGCAAAGACACATAGGATCCCTTATCTTTATAGGTCATTTTCTGCAAAAGTGACCTATATTCAGTGGCTCTTTTGTGGAAAATGATCCGCAACTTAGGGGATCCTATGAGTCTTGACCACCCTGTACTCGTGACCCGACTCATACTTATGCCGTGACGCATGCATATGTGTGGCATGACATATTTGTATGGATGACATGACTCATTCCAATGTGAGACAGGACTCATGTATATGCATGACAAGGCTCATCCATTCACATGACACGACGTATTTGTACATGTGACGTGACTCAGGTATATGTGGGACATGACTCATTCCAATGTGAGACAGGACTCATGTATATGCATGACATGGCTCATCCATTCGCATGACACGACGTATTTGTACACGTGACGTGACTCAGGTATATGTGGGACATGACTCATTCGTATACATGCCATGACTCATTCAAATGTGAGACAGGACTCATTGACAGGGCTCATCCATACGCATGAAACGACGCATTTGTACATGTCACGTGATGCATATATGTGATATGACTCATTCGTATACGTGCAATGACGTTTCTCCCTGCGTGCCATGACTTTTTTATATGTGCGACATGACGTATGTATTTGTGTGACATGCCCCATTCACATGTGTGACGTGCCCTGCGTGCCATGACTCTTTCATACGCGTTACATGACATATGTATATGCGCGATATATACATACATATGCCTGATGCAAATGTGTGCCGTGACCTGCGGTGACATGACCTACGCGCCATGACTCTTTCATATGTGCGACACGACACATGCATACACAATATGCCAAATTCGTATGTGTAACATGACTTATTCAAAACGAACTTACTGGAGGTACCCTACCGCCCGCGCTAGTGTGCTTCTTCACTCGTTCTGATGTATGTATGTGTGTGTGTGTGTGTGTGTGTGTGTGTGTGTATTAACAAGAGAAAGATAGGGGATGGGTGAGTGAGAATGCGAGACGTGTGTGTGAGTAAGGCAAAGAAAACACGGGTGCAAGATCACGAGAGAGTTGGAGAGAGACAGAAAGAGTGGCAAAGTCAATGGTATTGCCTGATGTGCACACACATACACATCTTTACTCTCTCTCTTTCTCTCCCTCTCTCGCGCTTTCTCTCTTGGTCTTGCTGTGCGTCTCTCTCTCGCTCTCTCTGTTCCCCCATCTCTCACATATGTCGCTTTCAAAATGGCAGCATCGAGACTATCCTCATTTTGGAGAATATTATGTAAATTTTGTCAAAAATCACCTGGCAGCACAGAGTCGTTGGAGAGAAAAGTGGACATCGCAAAAACTCCCGCCAGTTTTTCGCAGAGTTCTGGATCCGATAGCATGTGCAGCGACTGCAGCAGGGGAAACATTCAGAGAGAGAATACTTAACGCATGTATGTTCATAGAGATATTCGCATTTACTTTCAAAGAGAGATTATTTGACGCCTTTATATTCAGACAGAGATTGGTTGACGCACTTAGGTGAGATAGAATCCAACGCGTTTATACATTCAGAGAGAGATTAATTGACGCATCTTTGTTCAGAGAGGGATTCGCATTCATACTGTTGTCTGAGTGATATGGCTCATGATGTAGCGACGTGTAGTATTTGCAGTGCCACCTATTATGATGCGTCATGATCTCTCTCATTCAGAGAGAGATTAATTGACGCATCTTTGTTCAGAGAGGGATTCGCATTTTTTTTTTTGATGGGTACTGCAGCACTGTACAGGGTTTGCTCGACTGGTTTGAGGTAGACTTGAGGTTCACCGAGCTTTCATGTATTCAAATTGATTTGTGTGTTCTGTGTGTTTTTGACGCATCTTTGTTCAGAGAGGGATTCGCATTCATACTTAGAGAGAGATTACTTGACGCATGTATATTCAGAGAAAGAGGTTACTCCACGCGCACTCGTATGAGACATTATTTGACGCATTTATGCATTTAAACAAATAATCCTCGACGCATGTACGTTGAGAGAGAGGCTCGAATTTATATTGAGCGAGAGAATATATGATGCATGCATATTCAGAGAGAGACTACTTGACGCATGCATGTTCAGAGAGAGATTACTGGATGCACTTACATGAGACATCATTTTTGTGCATCGATACATTTACAGAGAGATTACTTGACGTATGTAGGTTTAGAGAGAGATTCACATGCGCATCTCTCGCTGAACATACATGCGCCAGAGGGATATGACTGGACGCATGTATGTTCAGGGAAGAGAGGCTCGATTAAATGATAGGTCTCTTTTGCAGAATATAGTCTCTTTTATAGGGCTCTTTTGCAAAAGAGACTTATAACTTTATGCATGTTCAGGGGAGAGATGATCTTTCTCTGAAAGATGATCTAACGAATTTACACGAGATTTCATATGATCTAACTCATGGGGAGAGATGATCTTTCTATGAAAGATGATCTGACGCATTTACACGAGATTTCATATGATCTAACTCATGGGGAGAGATGATCTTTCTATGAAAGATGATCTGACGCATTTACACGAGATTTCATATGATCTAACTCATTTTTCTCTGAATATGCACCCATCTTTCTCTGAATATGCATCGAAGATTATCTAACGCACTTACACGAGATTTGAGATGATCTACAGCCGATTGTAGATAGGATCGCACAGAATCTCGAGATTGTTTCAATTTTTCCTCAACAAACCAGAATTCTGCCCATGGGATTTACGATTAGTACCAAGTAATAAACGATAAATCCCATGAGAATCTTGGTACGCTTGGCACTAAATTGAAAGTTTTTAGAAATAATCTCCAGATTCTGTGCCATCCTATCTGCTATTCGCTGTAACTAATCTTTCTCTGAATATGCACTCATCTTTCTCTGAATATGCATCTAAGATTATCTAACGCACTTACACGAGATTTTGCTTGACGCATTTATACATTCATAGGCAGATTGCTTGACGTTTGTATGTTCAGAGAGAGATTCGTAGTTGAATTCAGTGAGAGATTACTTGACGCATTTATGTTGAGAGAGAGGTTACTCCTCGCACTTGTATGAGAAATAATTTGATGCGTTTAAACATTCAGAGAGAGACTATGATGCGAGTTACATCACGCATATACGTGAGGAAAGATCTGAGCGGCACCCATGTGCAAGGGTCGTGGCACACATGGCACACATATGAAATGAGTCATGGCATATTCGAAGTCAGCTATGATATGGCTGTATCATAAGGATCTATTATATCTCTATAGTAGGGACACATGGCATACCTATGAGTCATGGACCATTCATGATACGATGTATCGCGCACATATTATGTGAGTCACGTCACACATATACATGAGACCAGACCTGACCAGCACGCCTAGAGAAGCCACCTATTATGTGGCTGCATCATACGGCTCTATTACATCTCTATTATATTGACACATGGCATACCTATGAGTCATGGAACATTCATGATACGATTCACGGCACACATATGATGTGAGTCATGTCACACGTATACATGAGATGAGACCTGAGCAGCACGCAAAGACAAGCCACCGACCACTCCCTATACTCAAAGCAGTCTACCCCCTACCACTCCCTATACTCAAAGCAGTCTACCCCCTGTCTTTTTTTGACAGGTCTCTTTTACATGGCTCTTTCATAGAGCTCTTTTACAGGGCCTTTTAATAGGGCTCTTTTTCAAAGTTCTATTCTATTACACATACAACGAGGCTTGAGTAGCACCCATTAGAGAAACCACTATGGGGTGGCTATGATTAGTAGTCACTTTAAAATTATATGTCTCTTGTGCAAAAGAGCCCTATTAAAGAGACTATATTCTGTAAACAAGACCTATAATTTCAAGGACCCTACTAATCGTAGCCACCCCATACCACTATCCGTACTTCAGTCTACCCACTATCTAAACCCTATAACAGAGCCCTTTTATACTCCTTTTTATAGGGCTATATCATAGGGCTCGATTATAGGACTGTATCATAGTGCTCTGTTATACACAGCTGTTTTATGGGGCTCTATTGTACACCTTTTTATGGGGCTATATCATAGGGCTTAGTACAGGGCCAATATTAATAGGTCTCTTTTGCAAAAGAGCCCTATACATAGTGCTCTATCATACAGCTGTTTTGTGGGGCTCTGCTATGCACATTCTTATCATAAACCTCTACTATAGAGCTTTATTATAGTGATATGTTATACAGATGGTTTATGGGGGCTCTGTCATACACCTTTTTACAGGGCTGTATTGTAGGGCTCTACTCTTGGGCTGTATTATAGTGCTGTATTACACAGATCCATTGTGGAGCTCTTGTATACGCTCTTTCACGTGCGAGACCTGTGCGGCACCCATCGAAAAGCCACCTACCACTATGCGCTCCAGTGGTACCTGTTGGGTTATGTGTGTATAAGTATATATGTGTATCTGTGTATATATAACACATATATGCGGCACCAATCGAAAAGCCACCTACTACTATGCGCCACAGTGGTTATTGTTGGGTTATGTGTGTATATGTATATATGTGTATCTGTGTATATATAACACATATGTGCGGCACCCATCGAAAAGCCACCTACTACTATGCGCTCCAGTGTCACCTGTTGGGTTATATGTATATGTATGTATGCGTCTATCTGTGTCTAAATGATACATATGTATATATATGTGTACATATATATAAATATATATATGAATGTATATATATATATATATATATGTATTTATACACATACATATATGTCAAGATATATAATATGTATATATATATATATATATATATATGTATATATACATATATATACATATGTAATATTAAGTATATATATATGTATATATATACATATATGTTCA
>Ga0105053_10011532_pt1 | contig 10817 bp, 12 predicted proteins | sample BON01_FD_78093 | JGI IMG/M metagenome (GOLD analysis project Ga0105053, IMG submission 78093) | Freshwater microbial communities from Lake Bonney liftoff mats and glacier meltwater in Antarctica - BON-01 | ecosystem: Environmental > Aquatic > Freshwater > Ice > Glacier meltwater | place: Lake...
CTGTTAGCGCTATTGGTTTCGATGCAAGAGGTTCAGATTTATCATTCGCAGAATCTGTTGCAAGCGAGCTTGGTGCTGCTGTTGGCGTTGGTGCCGATCCTGATCCTGACGCGCTAGACCCAGGCCCTGACCCAACATTCGGCGCGTATGCTCCTGCAACGCAAATTAACAAAATAGCTTTTAATGAATACTTCATATCTTATTGTATGTTATTTGACGGCGCGAAGGCAACGGGGCGTGTGGGTGTGGCATTGAAAACAAGATATGCTATAAACATTCTCGGATCGCTTACTACCAATTCCAATGCATAACTCTATGTACAATTATGATACGCAAGTAATTCACATAAATGCGTTGCTCATGTATTAGTTTTTATCTCGTATTCATATTCGAGAATGTCAAAATCGATATTAAATATCTATCAAGGATTCTTGATAGGCTGATTATACTTGTGCTTTTTGTTCTTTAATTTTGATCATTGTACGGCCTCTGTATGTGCCGCATGACTTACACACATGGTGTTGCAATTTAAATGCCTGACAATTTTCACATTTTGACGGATTTGTAATTTTTAACGCATGGTGCGAACGCCGGGTGTCTCTTCTGGTACGACTTAATCGTTTCTTCGGTACTGCCATGATACTCTCTAATTAAATAGTAGTGCATTATTGATCAAATCTCAAGTTTGATTGAAAACAAGTGATTTTTTGATTATAATTGTTAAAATGTCTAATAAAGATTCACACCCTGAGGCACCGGATAGTCAAAACGAATCACCGGATCAGGAAGCGCTCGATCGATTGCGAGTTCAATATGAGCAAGAGATAAAAAATCTCAAATTGCGCTCATTGGCTGATTTGCAGAATGTGAGAAAAGAGGCTATGAGGTCAGTGCAAGATGCCATTGATCGCGAGCAATTAAAGATGACTAAATCGTTACTTGAAATCCTGGATTCATTTGGTTATTTGACTAAACAAGAATCTCCAGATCAAGCTTTAGTTGATAGCATCAAAACATTGTACGGTATGATATTGTCGTTTTTAAATGTCATTGATGTTTCGGTGATTTCACCAAAAGACGAACCGTTAAATCCATACGAGCATTCAATTGAGGGCATGATGTATGACAATGATTTGCCAAATAATACGGTAGCAGAAGTTGTGCAGTGCGGTTATAAAAAGGGCAGCGTCGTGATTCGACCAGCCCGGGTTATTGTAAATACTCACTGTTCTCATAAATCTTAATTGAGTGTGGTTGCTATTTGAGTTATTGTTGATTCGACTGCCCAGAGTTCTTGTTGATTCGATCAGCGAAAGTTATTGTTGATTCGACCGGCAAGAGTTATTGTTGATTCGACCGGCAAGAGTTATTGTTGATCCTACTACTCAGAGTTATTGTTGATTCGACTGCCCAGAGTTATTGTTGATTCGACTGGCAAGAGTTATTGTTGATTCGATCAGCGAAAATTATTGTTGATTCGACCAGCCCGGGTTATTGCAAATGCTCACTGTTCTCACAAATCTTAATTGAGTATAGTTGCTATTCGAGTTATTGTTGATTCGACTGCCCAGAGTTATTGTTGATTCGACCGGCAAGAGTTATTGTTGATTCGACTGCCCAGAGTTATTGTAAATACTCACTGTTCTCATAAATCTTAATTGAGTATTCACTATTCGCATTTCTAGTATTGCAGTTATAAACAGGGCAGGGTAGTGATTGGATCCGCGTTGGCGTAACGGCCTTGCGGTGATTAATGCAGTGCGGCTTTCCGATTAGATACTGGAGGCGCGCCGGTCAATATCAAAGACGCAATCACAGCAAGTCTGTCTTACACATAAACGCATTCAGGTGATGGATTTCCATGGTGCCGCGATTATTCACTAACACACAAGATCGAAATGACATATCAAGAAACTATATGCATTCAGGTGATGGATTTCCATGGTGCCGCGATTGTTCACTAACACACAAGATCGAAATGACATATCAAGAAACTATATCTGATACATAATGCTGCAATAATGGACGGATGTAGTTTCTCTGGTAGCAGAGCGCAATGCATCAAGAAATGATTTTTGCACTGGTGTTCCGCCAATATCAAAGACGCAATCACAGCAAGTCTGCCTTACACAGAAACGCATTAAGTTGATAAATTCGCGGTACTGCGTAAAGTTTATTTATTCACCCAAACAAGCTCAGCGCCATCGTAATCCGCCACTTACTTGCCCTTTAAACAATTGCATCACGCAATGTGCATCAAGTTTGGAATATCCACATTTCCCGTTCTTTGCATTTTTGCCTTACCCAGACCTATCACTTGCCCTTTAACGGTTGCATCACAGCAATGTAAGCCGAGTTTGGAATTTCCACATTTCCCGTTCTTTGCATTTTTGCCTTACCCTTTTTTTGCTTACTTAGTAATTTCTTCTTTCTTTCAACATGACCACCGTAACATTTTGCAATCACGTCTTTCCGATATGCTGAAATCGATTCACTGGCAATGATCTTTGCACCAATTGCTGCTTGAATCTTAACCATAATATTTTGCCGTGGAATATGATCTTTTAAAGTTTCACAAACCTGTTTACCGTGAACATACGCCTTGTCTTTATGCACAATCGAAGACAATGACGGCTCTTCGTTCCCATTAATTAAAAGCCGCAGTTTTACTAGGTTTTCTACACGATCTGGAATCACTTTGTGATCAAAACTTGCATATCCTTTAGTGCGCAATTTTAATTGATCGTGAAAGTCAAAAATAATTTCACCTAGCGGCATTTCATATGTCAAAACCGTTCGTTCACTTGCAACATCTTGTGATTTCATGACACCGCGCTTCGAAATGCATAAGTCCATAACGCTTCCAACATATTCATGAGGTGTAAAAATCATCGCTTCAATCCAGGGTTCGTATGTTTCGCGGATAAAATTTGCGTCCGGAAAATCTGCGGGATTAGAAATGATTTTACTGCTATTATCAGTCAGATTGATCTGATACGACACGCTTGGTATTGTCAGTAAGATTTCTTGATCAAATTCTTCTTCCAGACGTTGCTGGGTGACTTCCAAGTGCAGTATTCCTAAAAATCCACATCGGAAACCCATACCTAAAATTGATCTTTCTGGCTCAAAAGTAAAACTCGAGTCATTGATGTTTAATTTTTCCAAAGCGAATCTTAAATTATCTAACTCTCCTGAGTCAGAAGGAAATATACCGCAATACACCACTGGAGACGATTTTTTAAAACCAGGCAAGGAATCTGCGCATTGTTTATGTGCATGTGTGACTGTGTCCCCAACATGACACTCTTTAGCGTCTTTCAATCCAGACAAGATATAACCAACTTCACCAGAGGAAAGCTTGCCTGCGGGTGTTTGTTTTGGCAAAAAGCATCCAACTTGAGTAACTTTGTATTTCTTGTTTGTAAATTTCATGAGAATTTCGTCTCCTGCCTTTACTTCGCCATCTATGATTCTTACCAACATAACTACACCGTGATAATTGTCATACCGACTGTCTATGAGCAGCGCCTTTAATGGTTCGGACACATCTCCGATTGGCCCTGGTATTACCCGTTCAATTGTCGCAAACAAATCCTTCACACCTAATCCTGTTTTTGCAGAAATGCATGCAATTTCATCAACGTCAATAATATTTGCTAATTCTTTACGAACTCCCTCTACGTCTGCAGTTGGTAAGTCTACCTTATTTAACACAGGTAAGATTGTTAAGTCTTTCTCAATGGCAGAGTATATATGAGCCATTGTTTGCGCTTCAATCCCTTGTGTTGCATCAACAACTAAAATCACACCTTCGCATGCTGCCAGTGAACGCCCAACTTCATAACTAAAGTCGACATGACCTGGGGTGTCAATAATATTATAAATAACACCGTTGTATTCAAGGCGTACTGTCTGCGCTTTAATCGTGATACCTCTGTCCCGTTCAACTTGCAAATTGTCTAATTGCTGCTCTACAACGTGACGCTCTTTCACACCACCAAGTTCTATTAGACGATCTGCCAGTGTTGACTTGCCATGATCTACATGAGCAACAATGCTGAGATTGCGGATTTTTTTTGGCTGATCCATTAATATCATTGTAGCAGTTATTGTATCTGTGATTTTGGGATTGTTTTCTTTAAAAAACACACAATGCTATCACCATGTATTTCCTTTCTTAAACACTCTAAATGAGCATTGGAAATCTCTTCTCGTTTAGAAGATTTTGTAACAATTAATCCTTCTGGGTGTATTTGATTTGCTATACTAGTCAGTGATTTGTTTAACATATTTTGCTCATATGGTGGGTCGACAAAAATTAAATCATATTGACGGTCAAATACAAATGACTTTGCATCGGTGTATTTAATTGTTAGTTGGTCTTGTATATTATGCTGAAGTGCAAACGTCTGGATTAATCTGCAACACTCAAGATTCTTCTCAACAAGTGTGGCATGAGTAGCGCCTCGTGATATAGCTTCAAAACCAAAGACCCCAGTGCCTGCAAATAGGTCCAGCACATTACCGTGAACTTCTCCTAATATATCAAAGATTTGACGCAACATTTTAGATGTGACAGGTCTGGTGGTTTTTGGATATTTTGGATTAAGAGACGCCCTTTGTAATTTGCCAGACAAAATCTGTAACATAAATTCGATTGTAACATATGCAGTCTATGCAAAGTATGTTTTTCGTAATTACAGGGGGATGGGGGAGGGAGCAAGGAAAGTTATAAGCGCAGTAAGTTTCGTAGCTATCAGCATTCTATGATTTCTCTCGTCTCAAAGATAATCAATCTGGGAAATAACGCCTGCCACTCTGCAATGTATTTTTCATTATTCTCTTGCCTGACCACGGCCTGAAATTGAGCAATTGCCCATACTGGTACATCTTGGATAGAATCTCCGATATATAAAAAATTACCATCTGGAAACTTCTTAAGCAATTCGTGCGCTTTAGCTTGCCCGATACATAAGTGTGATTCATCTGACGCTATAACCCCTGTGATAAATGGCGCCTTTGTTGCCACGTATTCTGCGATTGGCATAGGCGCGCCAGTCGCAAGCAGGAGTTGTTGATCTGTGTTTTGCAGTAACGTGTTTTTCAGTAATTTTAATAATGATTCACGCAAACGTAATATATGATCTGGAATTATACATGCATCGCTTAAAGAATAATTAGCCCTTGCACGTCCATAAAATAAATAATTCACAAGCCATTGAACCTTGGACGATAATGGCGCATGCCAAAATAACGCGCGCGTCACATTGTGCTCTGAAAGAGTACCGTCCAAATCAATTACAATTGCACAATTAGGTAGCTTCATCTCTGGTGTATTATAACCAGATCGAAATTATATTTTCTTTGCACTTGGAAAAAGCATTTTAACCTCATGTTCAAATTGATCGTTTGCTGTTGGTGGGTCGATTTTCAAACCTTGCGCAAGGCGATAGACATACGTTGCTTTTGACAGCACGATCTTTAATATCAATGTATCGTGCAAACCAAATCGAATAACTTCAAATGTATCCAATATCGTTTGCAGCACTGGTACCCATTTAGCAGCGTTTTTATCTTGAGTAATTGTTTGAATTAATTTTATCAAGACATTTACAGGAGGCGCTTTGATCGAGTCAACTGTACTTGAAATCTGTTCATAATCTGCAGAAGTAATAATATGCAAGATCTTGTGTATTTCTACTGTGGACGGTATTTCCAACATTTCTTCGACTTCTTTTATTACTGGATTAATCATCTGGGTTTGTTCAAGATATTTCACCGCATCACGCACAGATCCGTTGCTGTGAGTTGCAATAATGTCAAGAATTTCTGGAGAGGTTTTCAAGTTTTCCTGCGCTGCAATCTTTGCCAAACGCGCAATAATTTCTTGATTTGACACCGAATGCAAGTTTAACTGAAAACATCTTGAGCGCAGTGGGTCAATAATCTTGTTTTTATCTGTGGTAGCAAAGATAAAATAGGTATTGGAAGGTAGAAATTCTAGAGTTTCAAGAAATGCATTATATGCTGCGTGTGACAAAGTGTGAGCTTCGTCAATAATATAAACCTTGTTTAATCCTTGCAGAGGTTGATATTGCACGGTCTCTAATAACTCGGTAATTTGCTTTACCCCAGTCTTGTTTGCAGCGTTGATTTTAATCACACCGGGATGTGCGTTTTGCCAAATTGCCTCATGCGTTTCAGTAGGGTGAAATTGAGTCGCGAAAATTGTTGCCAATGTGGTTTTGCCGCATCCATATGGTCCGTTAAGGATAATTGGCATGTGCAATTTCAGTTCAATATATTTTTGCAACATTTTTACCACGTGTTCTTGCCCAATGATGTTATCGAAATTACGCGGGCGATATCTTTCGGTTAACGCAGTATTCATAAAAGAATTTTACATTAGAATCCAGGGCTATGAATTGCACTAAGCATTTATCTATAATGTTTTATGTTCTTATGTATGTTATGCACTATTACAGGGATGTCTTGGGATATTCTATTTGTACTGGTATCAATATTATTGATTTCTTTATGGTCTGTTAAAGTAGCTGTGCAATTGTTTTTATATTTAAGGGTTTGGCAGGAAAACTCTGAAGACTTTCTTGCTCATTACTCCAAGCAACTAGAGGAATTGCCAAGTGATTTTGATGTGCTAGATCCTGTGTCAGCAACATTTAAAAATGTAATAATCGAGTGGCGTAAATCTGCTAATCTTGAGTATTCTGTTGCGATTGATCGCGCTAAAAGAACTTACGAAGCAGTAAGATTGCAATGGTTTACAGATATCGAGCAACAGTTAGACCAGCTTAACGTTATTACAACGGTTACTCCGTATATCGGCTTACTTGGTACAATTTTAGGCATTATGAAGTGTTTTAGCACACTCGGCGCCGGTAACAATCCAGCTTTACTTGCACCAGCAATTGCTGAATCTTTAATTAGCACAGGATTTTCATTAGCAGTGGCTATTTTCGCTATGGTTGCTTGGAACTTCTTACATGCAAGGCTCGAGAATATTTCACTGAATATGCAGCACTTTTTCAATCGATTATTATCAGATTTGATTGGTAGCAGAGGTGACAAAAAATGAGACCAAGACCTTCCATTAATATACTACCCTTTGTAGACGTTTTACTTTTGTTAGTGCTATCTTTAATGGCAATTTTTACACAAGCTACATCAGCTTCTGCTCGTGAAGACAAGGATCCTGAGCGTATTAGTGTAGTGCTACGTATTACTGAGGAAAATCAATTTATGATGAATGATCAGGAATTCGAATCGGCGCAAGATCTGTTAAATTACATGAATAGAGAGATACCTAAATCTACATGTGTCAAATGCGAATGGAACCAATCATTGCTTATCAAAGACATGTTTATACTATCGAGAACCATGCAAGAGAACGGATACAAAACAATACAGGGACAACAGAAATCATGAGAAAGTATTGGATACAATCGTATATCGCTTCATTTTGTATTCATTCCTTTATTGGTGCAATGTTATTGATCTCGATTGATTCTGTCCCAATTCAAACCAAGTCTGAATCAACACAGGGCGACGATTCGTTTTACTTGCAATTAGACGAGGAGCTTTTTATCGCAACTGATCACGACATATCGATAGATACAGAATCTCCCGTTGTATTGGAATCAGGGCAAGAATCTGAAACTGCACACGAGCAATCCGAGTCAGATACTACTGGCACAGCTGCTCACGATTCAGAATCACAAGGTACACCAACGTACTACGGAACGCGATATACACCTGCTATAGTAGATTGGCGCGCAAAGCAAAGAAGGGCTTTAGTGACCGAATTTAAAAAGAACTGGTCGTACCTTGCTAAAGATTTATCTGTCAAGATTAGAATCCAATCTGTATATGACCGTCAGTCGCAATATATAAAAATCTTGTTTACACCAATTCAAGAACCAGAAGAGATTGCAATTGAGCGAGTAGAATTTATCAATTCAGTCTTGATTGGATTGCGCAAAGCAAGCAGCAATATTAGATTCACATATGAAGATGATTGGGTCTTGCGTGTCGATTCTTAAAAATTAATCAATCATTTGTTTCAATCTTTAGTCAAACGTATCTTTGCAGGTTGTTTCAAGTTAATATATATTCATGATTGAGTATACCGATCCGACTGTAGCTATAAAAGCGCATGAAAAGTTAGTGTTAATTGCATCGGCTCGGTGGTGCGGCCCATGTCAAAGAATGATGCCGACTCTTAATTCAGTTGCATCTGAAACCAAACAAGACCTTGGCGTGCATACATTTGCAGTCAACATAGAAGATCATGAAGATTTTGCCATGCAGCACAATATAAAGGGCGTTCCAACATTTTTTGTTTTTCAGAATGAAAAGTTGATTTATCGAGAATCAGGCTGTCACGACGCGCTTGGATATCAAGAATTGTGCAAAAGATGGTTTAAATGACGGCATTAAGAATAGCGATAACAAGCTGACTTATTGATAATCAGGCTGTGGGAATGCGCTGAGAGAGTGTAAAGAGTTGGGCGAAGAATTTATTTGTAATTTATACCCAGTTTAAGTTTTAGTAGGTTTATGATTATTAAATCTCCAAATAGTTATATATTTGAAATAAATGCAATATGTATGAGTGTTAATATTATCATGATCATCAATTCCCATGCGTGCGCCAATTGCCTCGCGCCGCAATGTATTTAATCCACTCATCGCTCATCCTGATATTTCCAAATAGAACTCTCGAAGCGCATTAAGCTGGTGCGCTAGAAACGAGATATACATTGACACCTCTGTAAATAGGAATAAGTACCCCAAACAGCAACCAAATCTCTTGCAACAAATAGAGTTATGCAAAAAAAGGATTAGGAGGCAGCATTCAGGGGTCTTGCGAACCAGCCCGCACTACACACGAACAGAGCAGGGGGTTCATTGGCGTATGGAGCTATTACTTGCGAGCGCGACTCAAAAATAGAGTTATGCAAAAAAAGGATTAGGAGGCAGCATTCAGGGGGTCTTGAGATACACACGAACAGAGCAGGGGGCTCATTGGCGTATGGAGCTATTACTTGCGAGCGAAGCTGAAGTATGGCAATGCAGAGATCGTGAAATTATTACTCGGGAAGGAAGCTAATGTTAATGTAACCAGGAAATACGACGGACGGACGCCTTTGCATCACGCTGCTCAACATGGCAATGCAGAAGTCGTAAAATTATTACTCGAGAGTAAAGCTAAGATTGAAGAGAAAACTAAAGATACCGCAACGAGTCAATACAAGACGTCTTGTAAGATGATCGCGCAAGTTATAGCGACACAAACGTCAATCGACATAAACAAACTTAACAAGTCAATACAAGACGTATTCTAAGGTGATTGCGCAAGTTATAGCGACACAAGAAGACCTAACGCTGTCAACAACAACAAAAATCAAAAATACCGCAGTAAGATTCCTGAAATGCCTGTTACAATTAACGCATGAAACGCGTTATGTTTATGTTGTTATCCTGCGCATTATCTCCTTCTAGTACCGGCGATTCAAGATCAAATCATACTGCCGCAGATAACAAACATGTGATAACTACTGACAGGCAAGCTGCTATAGTAGCTTTCACGATGTCTGCTATTGCACTTGTTATTGGATTGATAATATGTGAACCATATATCTTTACTAGGACTTGTCCACCTGAAGTTTAGTACAAGACTTTACTGGTTCTATTTGTTTATACTGGATTCAATGGGTTGTATATCCATCAACAATATAGTGCACCTGTAAGTTCTGTTAATAAAAATGCTAATAATATCGTTGTATCTCATTACCCCGCTAGAGAAGAACATAAATAAACCGTGCAAGCATTGCTCGCGCTAGGAACTGATGTTGCAAAAAGAGATTGGCTTAACCGAACACCTGCAAGGACTGCTAGAGCCTGTGGTAGCGAAGATTTGGTGGGATTGATAAAAGAGCACTCCACATCTCAGTCTGTGGCGCATCAACAATGCTTGCATGATTTGTTAAAACTGTTAGATCTGACAGCTCAAGAATCAATATCAGCTAGACAGAAGTGCGCAATTAACGCTAATGATTATTCAGTCAAAGATTCTTACCTCGTGCATTGCGCCGCAATTACCATACGCCAGGTAACGCAAATCTACACACTCATTGCCCTCACATCACCAAACAATATACAATAATACATATGAAGTATTCATTAAAAGCAGTTTTGTTAATTTGCGTTGTAGGAGCATACGCGCCGAGTGTTAGATCTGGGCCTAGGCCTGAATCAGTATCTCGTGCATCTGGGTCTGGATCTCGTGCGTCAGGATCAACGCCAACCACATCATCATCACCAACATCATCATCAAATAACTCAATCAATACACAGTTGGCACTTGCGTCCCCTCTGTTAGGTCTTCATGACGAAACATTAGCGCGGATATATAATTTGCTTGGTCCGCAAGTTACAAGCGCATTGAGCGCCGCTCATAGACCGCAGAGTCAACATGTCACAAAATTGATAAATCAGCATACTCAGTCCGCACTGAATGCACAAAACGTCACTGACTTTTTGAACTGCGCTCCATTGGCAAATTTAGATATAAATGTATTTGCAAACAAACTGCGAAACTTTACAGCTGCTCTGAGCGATGCAGATCTAAATGAACTTACAAGACAACTGCAAAACTTTACATCCGTTCCTAGTGATGAGCACCTTGATGGAATCGTTAAAGTGTTTACGCTCGGACGCGGTGGGCCAGAAGCGCTACCCGCACTAACGCAATGGCAATCAGTAGTTGATTCATTTGTTGATAAGTCAGGCGA
>Ga0105053_10011535_pt1 | contig 10815 bp, 8 predicted proteins | sample BON01_FD_78093 | JGI IMG/M metagenome (GOLD analysis project Ga0105053, IMG submission 78093) | Freshwater microbial communities from Lake Bonney liftoff mats and glacier meltwater in Antarctica - BON-01 | ecosystem: Environmental > Aquatic > Freshwater > Ice > Glacier meltwater | place: Lake...
TCATTACAAGCACATCTTTGAGCATGTCCTTGCGAGTGAGCGCCTTGCCGCGCATGTCGTGATGATCGTGACGATTCACTCCGGTGATCATGACCGGCTGCCCGTTGATCAGTAGCTCACGTTTGCTCGTCTCGATGCGACGGAAACCAACGCGACTCGACGTGTGTTCGACTTCACTGTTCTCGGCATCGATCAGCGTGATGACAGCGGTGTAAAGTTCGGGCGATTCAGCGGACCACAACTGCGGACGTTTCACCGGAATCTCCATAACGATCCGCTTGCGCGGATTGGTGTAGAAATCGGTATCGCAAACAGATAGTTCGACTCGTTTCTTCCAAACATTTTTACCCGCCGAATCGAACAATTGCACCTGTGCGCGAGTGCCCTTCGCCACGGCATCGGGAGAGCCGACGCGAATATCCACATGTATCGTGCCTTTCTTGAGGGTGGCATCGAGATCGCCGCGCACGAAGGCGTCTTCGATATACAATTCATCCTGCGAATACAGGTATACCTCACGGTAGATTCCACCCATCCACCACTGATCCTGATCTTCCACAAAGCTCGCGTCGGACCACTTCACAACGACCGCCGCCAGCGTATGGGTTGATCCCGGTTTCACATACGGCGTCAGATCAAACTCCGAAGGTAGTCGCGTGTCTTTGGCGAGGCCGACGGGCTGTCCATCGATCCACACGTAAAGCACGCTCTCGGCTCCGCCGAAATGCAGAATCGTGCGACGACCTTTCCAGTCGGCGGGCACCTTGATTGTCGTGCGATACAGACCGGTGGGATTCTTCTCAGGCACGAAAGGCGCCTGATCAGAGAATGGCATCATCACATTGGTGTAGTGCGGACGATCATGACCATGCATCGTCCAATTGCTCGGCACGGGGAGCTTGCCCCAGTCCGCAGAGTTGGACGCATCGAATCCGGGCTGCACGAAATCACTCGGCACATTTTCCGGGCGATCAATTAGGCAAAAATCCCACTCACCATTGAGCGAGCACCACCAAGGCGATTGGGTGCGATCATTGCGCTTGGCCAGCGCGAGCGACGGATATGGAAACAAGGTCGCGCGAGCCGCGAGCCGGTTGAACGAAAGAGTTTCGGGGGATTGCCAAGATTTTAAGGGACCGGTTTGCAGTAGCTCCATGTGCCTCTAGGGAAGCAGTTCGCGGAACCTTGTGAAACAAATTCACTTCGGCGTGCCCGATAACTTAATCAACTTCACGAAAGTCTCTCGTGTTTCCATATGCGGATTATGCCCCGCCTCCGCGATGATCTCGATCTCGGCATGGGGAAAATGCGGACTGACTAACTGGTGATCCTCGGTCGATACGTATTTGGATTTACCACCAAAGATGAATTGGGCCGATCCATCAAATCGGTCGTTGGCGGTGAGGTGATTCTTTTCAAGCACGTGTATCGCTTTGGTCAACGCAGGTAGATTGATCATCCAACGCCAGCCTCCCTCGGATTTGCGCTCCAGATTGGTTACGAAGAATTTCCGCATCGCCCAATTTGAAACGGCTCCTTCGAGCTGCTCTTCGGCTTCGGCTCGCGATTGAAGCGGCTCAAGATTGATCGATGCCATGGCCTCGAATTCATCCGGCCGTGAATTCCAGTGATAATCCTTCGGCACGATATCCACCACGATCAGACGTTCAACGCGCTCTGGATGACGACACGCGAGCATCATCGCGGTTTTACCGCCCATGCTGTGTCCGAGCAAAGTCACTTTATCGAGCCCCTGCGCGTCCATCCATGCAATCGTATCGGCAACCATCACCTCATAATTCATCGCATCCTCGTGCGGCGATTGTCCATGATTTCGTGCATCCAAGGCGAAGACATGGGCTTGTGACGACAGGTCGCGCCCGGCGGTCTGCCAATTCCGCGACGATCCGAGTAATCCGTGCAAGATTACGACTGGGGGATGTCCGCTACCGCCAAGTTCTCGATGGAAAAGTGTCATGCTGATTACAAGCAATCTTTGCCATACGTGTATGCAAGTTATCCTTCTTTTTACTCCTCGCACACAATGGGTCGTCGCAAATTATAAGTAAACTAATAGATGACGTATAATCCATACGGTGTGATTTACGACTCGGAGCTTACTTCTTCCATTGCAAACTCCGGAAATTGTAAGCCGCTCGCTGCCTACGTTTGAAACGAAATAGGAGTTCCCTAATACACTTTTTCCTTTGCGAGAAGGCGTGTTTCCCTGAGCGTTTCTGACGTCCATGAGCAATGAAAAGAAACTGTCCCCGATGATGGAGCAATACTTCGAGGTGAAGCGTGGATTGCCGCCGGACACCCTGCTCTTCTTCCGCCTGGGTGATTTCTTTGAGCTGTTCTACGACGATGCCGTCACCGCCTCGCGCCTCCTCGGAATCACGCTGACCAAACGTCAAAACTACCCGATGGCCGGGATCCCGTTCCACGCCGCGGATAATTACATGAGTAAGCTGCTCGCGGCGGGACGCAAAGTGGCGATTTGCGATCAGACAGAAACGGCACAAAAAGGGAAACTCGTTAAGCGCGCACTCACGCGAATCCTCAGCCCTGGAACTACCCTCGCGGCCAATCAGCTCGACGCGGATCGCAATCACTACCTCTGCGCAATCAGTGTCACCAAGACCGGTATGCATGCCGCATGGCTCGATCTCTCGACGGGAGAATTTCAGCTCGCGTCGGATAAACGCGTCGAAGATCTGCTGCCCGTGCTCACCGCTCTCGATCCGGCGGAATTGATTCTGGCGGAAGATGAATTGGCGCGTTGGGATGCCGCACCGCATGACGCAGTGTCGTTGCATGAGCTGCACCAGTTTTGCCAAGAGCGCCTCTGCACGGAAGTGCCTGCTTACAATTTTGAAACCGCGACGGGTGCGAAGACAGTGATGGATACGCTTGGGGTGTTGAATCTCGAAGGGTTCGGGCTTGCTCAGGATCATCCCGCGCTCGGTCCGGCCGGTGCCCTCGTATATTACGCGACTGAAAATCTCTGTGCGAAACCGGAGAACCTACGCGCGCTTCGTGAATACCGCAGCTCGCAAACACTCCTGCTCGATCCGGCGACCTTAAGAAACCTTGAGGTCTTCAGTTCTAGCCGCGGCACGCGCGAAGGTTCACTCATCACTGCGATCAATCGGACCGTATCCTCAGCAGGCGCACGTCTGCTTGAACGCTGGTTGTCGGCTCCGACCTTGGATATCGACGAAGTGCATCGTCGGCAGAATCTGATCGGCGAATTACTCGCGCAGCCTACTCGTCTCGCGGAGTTGCATAAAGGTCTCGGCCACGTCCGTGATATCCCGCGCATTCTTGGACGATTACAGAATCGATTGCGCAATCCGCGCGAACTCGGTGGCGTGCGTGATACGTTGGGGCAACTGCCCGCGCTTTTACAGGAGTTGACGGACTACTCCGGAAAGCTCGGCGAAGAATATAATCGACGGATCGTCGATCTCCCTGATCTGCGCGAGTTGCTCAGTAACGGCTTGGCCGATGAAATGCCGGCAGATGTGGCGGATGGGAATTACATTCGCGAAGGCCACGATGCAGAACTCGATCGCATGCGTTCATTAATGCGTGATAACAAGACGTGGCTCTCCGAACTCGAGAGCGCCGAGCAACAGCGAACCGGCATCCGGAGCCTGAAGATTAAATACACGAATAATTTCGGCTATTACATCGACGTCACCAAAGCGAATCTGCACCTCGTGCCCGAGGATTACACGCGGCGCCAAACGACGGTCGGCGGTGAGCGCTACGTAACCGAGGATCTCAAAGCGAAGGAGAAAGAGATTCTCCACGCCGAGGAAAACTCACTCTCACGCGAACAGGAATTGTTCAACGCGCTGGTCTCCGCGGTTCTGGCTGATGCCGACGCGTTGTCGTGCACGGCGGAGGCGCTCGCTGAACTTGATGTGCTGGCCGGTTGGGCTGAGTTGGCCCGCGAATGGGATTACACGAAACCCGAGATCGACGAAAGCGATACGTTGGAAATCAGCGAAGGGCGACACCCAGTCGTTGAGCAAATGCTGAAAGCTCCCGGGGCGAATACGGCCAGTGGCGCCAGCTCGGCCTTCGTGCCCAACGATACGCTCCTTTCCGCTAGCGATGCGCAACTCGGATTGATCACCGGTCCGAACATGGCGGGTAAATCGACTTACATTCGGCAAGTCGCCCTGATCAGCCTGCTCGCGCAAGTCGGCTGCTGGGTGCCGGCGAAACAATGCCGGATCGGTTTGGTCGATCGCATCTTTTCACGAGTCGGTGCGAGTGATGATCTCGCACGGGGCAACTCGACCTTCATGGTCGAAATGAATGAAACCGCCAATATTCTCAACAATGCGACCGACCGCTCGCTGATCATTCTCGATGAGATCGGCCGTGGCACCTCGACCTACGATGGCCTGTCGATCGCATGGGCCGTGGTGGAGTATTTACACGGGAACGCTGACGCCGGCCCGCGCACTTTGTTCGCCACGCATTATCAGGAACTCACGCAGCTTGAAAAACATCTGCCGCGACTTCGCAATTTTTCAGTCACAGTCAAAGAGTGGAACGACGAAATCATCTTCGTGCGACGCGTTGTTCCCGGGGCGGCGGATCGCAGCTACGGTATTCAAGTCGCCCGCTTAGCCGGTCTACCTCTCACAGTCATCGATCGCGCCAAAACGATACTAGCCAAACTCGAAAGCGATGATGCCGATGTCACCCTCCCCTCGGCCACCACGCCGAAAGCGCGACCAAAGAAGAAGATTACGGTCACTCCGGAAGACGACTCGCAGATGAGTTTGCTGTGATTTCCCGTGCAGTTCTACTCAATTAAAGGAATATTCAGCAACCTCGCCGCATCCATCATTCGTTTATCTTTGGTAAACAGTGGGCCGGTAATAACCGACAAATAGGTAGCGAGGTGGATCGCATCCAATGTGCGCAGTGGCACATGAGGGTGAACGGTCAGCATGACTTCCTGCGCTTGTCGAATCACCGCTCCGTCCAGGCGAGCGAGATAGATGCTTTCCTGTTCTACCTGTCGTTCAAACTCAGTCCACAATAACGCTCGGTTTGCGGCCGTGAGTTCGCCTGTGCGCTCTTTCCGGAGTAAAGCAGAAAAGAGCTCTCCGTAGGCGAGTTCAGAGGAAACGATTACCGAGCCGGACACGAGTTCTAGGCAATCCTCTGAATCCGATTCGCGAATAAACAGTTTCGCGAGCACACAAGTATCGAGATACATGGGTGTCAGTTTCCACTATCTCTCTCCGTGCGGATCGCGGACGTGGAGTCCTGAGTCATCGGCATAGAGCGCAGGAGTTCTAGATTAGGAGAAAAGGGCTTTCCACGTATGATTGGTTTATAGCGCACGATCATCGCGGTAGGCACCCCGCCGCTTGTAATGACAATCTCCTCCCCATTTGAAGCGCGTTGTAAGAGAGACGATAATTGATCTTTCGCCTCGCGCACGCCCAGCACATCCCGACGAAGACCAAAGACTGCTGCGTCTTCTTTGATTTGCGCGGCGCTGTCTTTCGATTCCGGATAAACGTGCTTGGTGGGCTGGGATTTCTTCTTCATGGCGACAATGTGGCCACGCGTGGCCACATTGTCAATCATGGGTTAAGCCGAGACGGTCATTCCCGGCGAATTGCCCAGAGCTGCTTGGCCTGTTTGATCAGCTTGGTGAGCACTTCCGGCGTGATGGCTTGCTTCGGATCGTCGCCGATGCCCTTGGAGGGGTCGATGTGACTTTCGATGCAGAGACCATCCGCGCCGTAGGCAACTGCAGCCAGTGCAGCGGCGGGCACGTAGGCGGCCTTGCCGACCGAATGCGAGGGATCTACGACGACGGCAGCCCAGGTCTTTTCTTTCAACAAGGGCGTGGCGCTTTCGTCGGGATGATTGCGGTATCCGTCGAGAGTCGGGGTGGTGCCGCGTGGACACAACATGATGTTGGGATTGCCGAAAGCGGCGATGTATTCAGCGGCGGAGATGAATTCGTTTAGCGGCCCCATATGCACACTGCGTTTCAGGAGCACGGAGGTTTGCGGACGGTCGCCAATCGCTTTGCCGATGGCGCGGAGGAGCGAGTAATTGAGCGCATTGCGCGCGCCGACTTGCAGCATATCCACACCCGCTTCAATCGCCAGTTTGAGGTGTTCCTCGTCCATGACTTCGGTATCGACCGGCAGTCCGGTGCGACGTGAAGCCTCCATCAGGATGTCCAGGGATTTGTTGTCTCCCTGAAACGTGTAAGGATTGGTGCGTGGTTTCCATACTCCGCCGCGCAAGACATGGGCACCCGCTTCTTTCATGGCGGCGGAGGTTTCGTAGAAGAGATTTGGATTTTTCGGATCGATCGTGCACTGCCCCGCAATGATTAAAAGTTCTTCGCCGAGGGTGACTCCGCCAATCGTGAGGCGGCCATTGGCCAGATCGGAACGACGGTCCATCAATTTGAATGGCGATTGAATCCGATCAATCCGTTCAACGTAGGAGAGGCCTTCCAATCGATTGATCATGAGCTCATCGCGCTCGTCGCCAACTATGGCGTAGATCGTGCGCAAATCTCCGATAATGGGCTGCACGTGGCAGCCGAATTCCTTGGTAATCGCCGTGATTTCGGCGACTTGCTCAGGATTGAGTCGATTGGGTTTTGGTAGGATCATGTCGGGTCTTGATTGAGGATCACAAAAAAAGCCGCCCTGGATTAGGCGGCTTATTTTGCGATTATAGAATAATTATAATACGCTTAGTTTTCGTGGCAGCCGCCTAGGTGTTTCGGAGCAAAATATGCCCAAAAACCAAAGCTAAAATAATAAGCGGCGAAACGACTCACGGGCCCAGAGGTGGCGGGCTGTATTCGATTTGTCAATCACCCGAATGATTGGGTAATGGTATATTTCATGTCATCGCGAGGTGTGCGGAGCTCGCCGCTGCGATCCACAATCAAGGGTCGATGAAAAATAAAGAGAGTATTGTGGATTGATTCGTCGCTACGCGACTCGCAATGACATCCAGCCCAATCATTCATTCGGGAATTCCGAAACCATCCGGTAATGGCGCGGTGGCCTTGAAGGAATGGCGCTTACCTTTGAGTAGATACTCGAATGACGTTTCCAACGAATGGAGAAACAGCCGCTTAGTGCCCTGCTCTTTCGCGAATCTGCGATTGCGGGAGAAATCGCCATAGGTGGCATCACCCACAATCGGGAAATGTCGCTTGTTGCACTGCACCCGCAGTTGATGACTCCGTCCGGTGGTGGGCTCGAGCTGCAATAGCGCATGCACGGTGCCCTGCTTCAGGACTTTCATTTTGCATTCGGAGGGAATGTTGCCGCGACTGGAGGTGCGGATCTGGCCGCCTTTTCTTTGCACCACCAGACGATCGCGCCACACTTGGGTGGTCGGATGGGCGTGCCCAAAGACGAGCGCATTATAAATTTTGCGCACCCGTTTTTGACGAAAATGCAGGCGCATGATATCGGTTAGATCTTTGTCAACGCAGACGAGAATTACACCTGAGGTCGCCGAATCGAGCCGGTTGAGTAGCCAAATCTTATGCACTTTGCCCTGAGGATCCGTCCACTGGAAACACTCCTCATTGATCGAGTAAGGACACGTCAGCAAAGCGCGACTTTCCTCACTGGGAATATTTGGATGCGACAGGACGCCGGCTGGTTTCGAAAACGCCGCGAGACCATGGCGGTCTAGATTAAGCAAGGTGACATCTCTCCCCCATGGAAGTTTCCGGATTAAATTCTGCGTTGAATCGCTCATTGGTAGTAAAATGTAAACGTCATCTGTTGCTGTTCGCCGAGCACAGATTTCATATCTTCAGTCCATTCGCCATAAGGCGCCCGATTGGTAATCGCGCTGACGCAGTTTTGTTTGGCGAGATCATTACCGGAACCGTCGACGCCAAGGATACGGGTAATGTTGCCCTTATGATCGAGGATAAACGATACGATGACTTTGCTACCTGATTTCGGATAAACTTTGCTCTGGATCAGGATACGATCCCATTGCATCTGCACCGTCTCGATCAGTTCTTGCAGATACTGGCCATAGCTACTCCAACGCGCGTCTAAACCGATCGGTCCAATATTGGAGGTGCCGACATTGTTTTGGGTAAAGATCGCTGATCGCGCGCGCTTTTGGAGTGAGGGGCGCGGGCGAGGGACTTGCGGGTTGATTCGCGGAGAGGGACTGGTGGGACCATCGACGATCGGCGCATCTTTGATGCCTTCCACGTATTCGTCTACCTCGACGTTCCCCTCGGCCAATTGCGTGGCCTTGGTGCCAAGGCCGTCGGACTCTAGATCAGTATCGTCTTCAAATCCGGAGAGAGGGATTTGCTCGCGTTGAGCTTGAGTCGATTCCTCGACGGCGTCAGCCGGTTCTTCTTCCGAATTTTCCGGAGCGCTGGGCATTGGCGGGATAACGGGCGAGAGTTGTCCCGAGACGATTCGATCCGATTCGATCTCGGTTTGTCCCTCCAGAACCGGCCGATCACCGGACATATCCTCGGATTCCTCCTCTTGCGCGACTTGTTGATTCCGATCGCTGAACGCATCGGTTTTGTCGGGCTCGTTGTCCGGGGCATCCGGATTGGTCTCCACAAAATTGAACGGATCCGGTTCGGGCTGGTCTGCTTCGGTGATTTCCGGTCCCAACTCGATTTCGAATGAATCGGCTTGCTTTTCCCGCGGGACGAGCGCCTCGCCATGCTCCATCCGGAGTAGATAGGGGGCTAAGACCAAGATCAGCACATGAGCCAAGATCGTCCCCACCAATCCAATTTGCATCGAGCGATGCTTGGATTGAGCCGCCATTCCTGGAATAGGAACAGGCGAAGCCCGGCGCTTTGAGGGTGGTTCTCGGAGAGAAGTCATTTAATCAAGATGCGGTAGAGTCAGGGCAGCAGACCCACTCGCGTCAAAATTTGTTTCGTTTCATCGAGCGGAAGTCCGATAATATTTGAAAGTGAACCTTCCTGGCGCTCGATGATCAGATCGCCCTCCTCTTGAATCGCATAGCCACCGGCCTTGTCGAGCGTGTGAACTTTAGAGAGATAAGTTTCGATGACCTCATCGGTTAGTTCCTTGAACGTGACTTGGCTCGCGACGCCCTCGTCGATACGGAGGTCCGAAGCGTTATGCCGAAGCGCAAGCCCGGTGAATACCGTGTGGGTGAGCCCGCTGAGTTGGCGCAACATCGCCCGTGCCTCCTGGCCATTGGCGGGTTTGTTGAGGGCGATTCCATCGATAAATACGGTAGTATCGGCTCCGAGGACGTAGGCTTCGGGGTAACGAGCAGCGATCCAGTCGGCCTTTAGCGCGGCATTATGAGAGACCATTTTGCGCGGATCGGTCGTGGGATCCTCATGTTCGACGACATCGGCGGTGATGGCCTGGAAGGAGATTTCCAGTTGGCCAAGCAATTCCTTCCGACGAGATGAGGCCGAGGCAAGGATCAAAGTAGGCGGACACGTATTCATGAACCTACCAGCAACTTCTCTGCAAAACAGAAGGGCAAGCCTTGCGAGTTGTCAGGTTGCGGAAATCCTTTCATTGGTAACCTTTTCACTATGCGCATCGGCCTCGCCCAATTAAATACCATTGTCGGAGATCTCGCGGGAAACCGCCTGAAAATCATCGCTGCTTACGAGACTCTCGTCGAGCAAGGCGCCGAATTGGTCGTGTTTCCCGAGTTGGTAGCGTGCGGTTATCCGCCCCGCGACCTGCTGTTCAAGCGGCGTTTCGTGAGCGATACGGAAGAATCGGTGAATGAGATTCTCAAATCGATTCAAAAGGTTCCGGCGTTAATCGGCACGGTTTTGGCCAACACCGATGAGCACGGTCGGCATTGCTACAACGCCGCGGTATTTTGCCACGACGGGCAAATCAAAGCCACGGCCCGCAAATGTTTGCTGCCGACCTACGATGTGTTCGACGAAGATCGTTACTTCGAACCGGCCACCACGCCGACGGTGGTCGAACATGAAGGACAGCGAATCGGTATCACGATTTGCGAAGATATTTGGACCCACCCGATGATCAGCACGCGTCGGCTCTATCGCGGTCTCGATCCACTCAAACAGCTCGCGTCTGCAGAGTGCGACTTGATGGTCAACCTCTCGGCAAGTCCGTGGCATCATGGAAAGAATCAGGCGCGCCAATCATTGGTCATTGAAGCGGCGAAATCGCTCGGCTGCCCCGTCGTTTACGTCAACGCGGTCGGCGGTAACGATGAATTGATCTTTGATGGCCGAAGTCTTGTGACGGATGCCGAGGGAAACGTCACGGCTGGATTGGCTTCATTTGCCGAGGAGTTTCGCGTGGTCGATACGGCGGATAAGCAACCGGTCATTCACGCGAGTTTCAAACAGGAGGACATGAAGGATGTGCGCGATGCGCTCGTTCTCGGGCTGCGAGATTATGCTCAGAAATGCGGATTCAAACGCGCCCTGATTGCACTCTCCGGTGGGATAGATTCTGCCCTGGTTGCGGTGATCGCCAAGGAAGCTTTAGGGGCCGAGAACTTGATTGGCGTTTCCCTGCCCTCCTCCATTTCATCGGAACATTCCAAAGACGATGCGCGCCTCTTGGCGGAGAATTTGGGAATTCGTTTCGAGACTATTGCGATCGCTGATGCGGTCGCCGCGTGCAACAGTTCGCTCGCGCCAGTGTTTGAGGGGCTTGATGACGACGTGACGGAGGAAAACGTGCAGGCCCGAATTCGCGGTGTCTTGATGATGGCGCTGTCTAATAAATTTGGATCGCTTCTCCTTACGACGGGTAACAA
>Ga0105053_10011537_pt1 | contig 10812 bp, 8 predicted proteins | sample BON01_FD_78093 | JGI IMG/M metagenome (GOLD analysis project Ga0105053, IMG submission 78093) | Freshwater microbial communities from Lake Bonney liftoff mats and glacier meltwater in Antarctica - BON-01 | ecosystem: Environmental > Aquatic > Freshwater > Ice > Glacier meltwater | place: Lake...
TGATATCGAATCTGACGGCCATTCTTCGATGTGCCTCCCCCTTCTCCATTCAGGGGGAGGAGTCACGTGCGTTTCGGCGCATCCACGCCAGGCAAGTATTATGTTTTCGGGGGGTGACGATGGAGTTGCGAGACTCTGGGACATAGTCAAACGAGAGCTCAAAATGTCGTATGCCATCAAGGACAACACCATCAACTGTTCTGATTTTTCTCTTGCTGGCGAGTCTATAGCTGTAGGGCTTTCGAAAGGAGGGTTTCTCGTCTTTGATTCTGCGACATTGCTTCCCAAAACCCAGTTGGTCTTTGAATTTGAGGTGCTCATGCTCCCCCATCAACCGAACGATTTGTTCAAATGTAGTACATCGAGTGGGCCGGTGAGTCTCTCGGAAAAAGAGATGACGAAGAAATTGGATCACCTGACAACGAAACGGGACTATTTGGAAAGAAAATCCAAAGGAAAACAAAACATCCCTGCAGAATTGGTTGCGGAATGGGAGGGATGGTGTGCAGAAATCCAGGTGATGGAGAATAGGGTTGTCAAGACACAAAAATCTTTCTTCAAAGGGAGTTATTTTGTGCCTGAACATCCTTCCACCTTATCAAGGAGACGCCTCCAGATTGAGGAGCTGACAATGCAGCGAGTAATAAACGGTGGACTTACGAAGCCGCAGCAGGAGGATCTGATCCAGGCAACAATTCGAGAGCAGCGGCAGAAGCGACTTTTGATTTCAGAAATTCAATGTCACATTCCGTTGGGAGCAGTGTCCATGACGTTGACTTCCCCTTTTTTGACTCGTCCAACTGGCAGAGTTACTGTTCAGAAGTTTGATGAAGCAGTGAGACACTCAAAACGATCTACTCTTGTTGTCAAGTATTCTCCTGACTGCAGATTCCTTGCGGTTGCTGGCATCGAAAAGCTTGTCTATATTCACCAGGTCCTCTTTGGTTGTTTCTTTCTTAGTTCTCTGTACTTTTATCCAGTCCATCAATTTTACAAACGTACCGTATTTGTGAATTGCTCTGGCGACTGGCTGCACACTTGGCGAGGGCTGGCCTGGAAAAAGATGTAGTACGCCATGAGAATCATGCTATAGACATCATCTGTTAATGCCCACATGCGGATAAAAGTTAAATGTTGTGCAACCCACGCTTGCATGTTTCAAAAAAATATATATATTAAGGAAACAAAGGAGGTTGATATCCGTATAATTTTGTTAATTGAGTGGGATGCGCCGGGCTTCGGTCCTCTGGCTTTTGTCCGTACATTGCATCATTTGAATTGTGATTTGATGTCAGCATTCTGATTTTGATTTGATGAGATCCGATATGTTTGAACGATGTCCAGGTAGCTTGCCTTGGCGAAGTGTCTTTCAAAGTGGCTGGACACATTGGTGCAGTGAGGAACCTTGATTGGGCAAACGATTCAATGTGCTTCCAGACAAACACCGACAGCCACGAACTGCGTTTCTGGAAAATCAGCAAACCAGAACGCAGAGCTTGGTATGCAGAAGAAATTCGTTTCAAGGAATTGCCTGAAAATCTTGGTTGGACTTCATGGACGTGCCCAATGGGATGGCCTGTTCTTGGGATCCAGGCAACCTCAGACATGCTACCCAGAAACAACATTCCGCTTCACTCGGCCTTCACGCACAACGGTGATTTTCTGGTTTTCGGGGACACCTCTCGGCAGATCACGCTGGCTAGGTTTCCGTGCCCATCTCTGAATAGAACACGCAAGGTGTTTTCCGGACATTGCTCTCCAATTAGAGCGGTGCAGTTCATTAACAATTGCAGCCGAGTGGCAACATGCAGCGAAGATGATTCCTGTATCATTCAGTGGAAGGTCGTACAGGAGCCAGAACGCATCGTGATGATGAAGGAGATCAAAGAGCCTGTTATTGTGTTGCATGGCGATGTATCTGCAAAATCTGCAAAACTGTGCGCTGTTTGTCACGACCCAAGTTGCCAGGACTTGACTCATGGTGATTCTGTGCCAGCGAAAGCAATCAAGGACAGTGGGACTGGTGCGGGTGGCTATCAGGGGGATAGAGAAGAGGGCCAGGAGGAGGATGGTATTCCTCAACTACCATGGGAGAAAAGTATGATCGGACCATTTGGGTGGTCTGAACAATCAAAGGCTTGCGCACCATTGGAAGATATCGTTTTGGATCACGTGTACGGGTACCAGGGCTCGGATCGCAAGTGTAACGCGAAAATTCTCAGGACGGGTGAAATGATCTTTACTGCCGGGTGCATTGTTGTTGTCAACAATAACTATACTAGACGACAACGCCACTTTGTGCAGCATCACAGCGCTATCGTTTCATTTGCAGTCCACCCAGACAAATCAACCATCTGTTCTGCAAGTAATGGCGAAAACGCGTCCATTTTCATATGGGACAGTATCACCATGGAAGTGAGTCATAACCTTCGGCACTGCTTCGTGATGGGGTTTACTCTCGTTTCGTTTGCAGGACACGAAGGCGAGAAGATACTGGTGGTGGGAAATGATGACCTGCAGACACTATCGGTAGTTGAATGGGCAGCTGAAACTGTACTCAAGTCTACATTTACGCAGGTGAATATTTGCTCCACATTTTTTTTCCTGCGTTTGATTTTTTTCACTCGTACTGCACGGAGTTTGATACTCATCTGCCACTGCCATTTTTGTGTGCAGTGTGTGTTCTGACCAACCGCGAAATCCATTAACACTTTGATGCCACCTTTTGCGCGCAGGGTGATGCTGTCACAGCACTGGTGTACAATCACTACGTTCTAGATAACTCGGAATTTGTCCCTGCAATCGTGACAATCGGAGAAGAGAGAATCTTTTTCTGGGACTTTCGCTACATGAAAAGAGACAAGGAGTGGAAGATTACGAGAGAGATGGCTAATTTTCGCGGGAAACCCATCGTGTCCATGGCCAGCGGCGTTTATCTAGGACCTTTAACTTTGTTCACAGGCTCGTATGAAGGAACCATTTACGTGTGGGAAGGTTTCAACCTTGTAAAGGTGATTGAGGCTCACTCTGGACCCATATTTGAGATGACGCTCAACGTTATGCAAGACAGTTTTATCACTTGCAGCTCTGATGGCTTGGCCAAAATCTGGTCAACAGTACCTGGTGGCGTTTTGGGTGAGATTTGGGATGCTCTGGTCATTACAGCTGTTGTTGTCCACTTGTCTGTGATGGATGAGTCGAGAGAAGCGTTGGGTTACTTGATGCTCAGAGCAGATGAAACTCTTGGAGATGTCAGAAAACTGATTGAGACCTCCGAATCTTCTACTGTGTACATCGACAAACGTATCAAACAGATGATTCAAAACACCCAAAAGTTCCTATTTGTATCAAATAGGGGGCAAAACTTGGTGCGCCAGGAAAATGAAACACTCCACACGGCAAAAGACCTGTATTCTGAAGTCTGCCTTGTGCTTGGGCAAGATAGGATTGATATGATGATCGACTCGGAGAGTGTCACCGACATTGATCAGTTGGTAATAAAATCTGATGGACTTGTCGACCAGACCAAAATTCGTACGAATTTTTTTGAAGAGCGACATTCTGAAATTCGGAGCATTGATTGGAAAAATGGCTCAATCATTTTTGGGACGAATGAGCACGTGATCTTCGGCATCGAAAGTCTAAAAGGACGACGATCACCTGAGCAGCTTTCAAATGCGATTAGCAGTACACATGTCAATTCGATATGCACGCACCCAGCAGTGCCACTGATCTATACTGCGTGTGCTGACGGGGTCATTCAAATCTGGGATCAAAATAGCAAGGACTGCATACAATCGAAGCATCTTGGCTTTTCTGTATCTTGCATGGATACATCTCCGGATGGGTGCTATTTGCTGGCTGCGACCAGTGCAGGGTGTCTTGCTCTCAAATCTTCCAATCTTGAGGAGGTGCATTGGATCCATTATAGACCTCAGCGAATCACGTCGATCAATGCAGTCAGTTTCTCGCACAACGGGCAATATTTGGCAACAGGCACAAACGAAGGCCGTGTTGATGTTTTTGATGTACATGGTCGCATGCATCTCACAACTTGGGCAAATTCAAGGCTTCAAATGGAGCTTGACGCTGGAGGCCTGGAAATCGACTTTTCTGACGGAGTTTTGCTATGTAAAATGATCGAAGTAGTACTCAAGCCGTTTGGCGATGGTCGCATGATTACCGAACTGAAATCGTACGCACTTGTGGTTGATCGTCCGCCATCTTTGAATGCTTGGAAGAATCGCCCAAAAAGCTACGCACAAAAATTAAGCTTGATGGGTGAAGGTCTCCAGACAGCTTTACTGGCAGCTGCACAAGCGATCTTTTTGTTCGAGAAAATGATGGAAGAGCTCAATGAGGTGAACTTTCAGCCGTGGGAGTCCAAAACTGTAAAGGATCAAATGAAGGATCTGATATTGCAGCGGATCGTCGCAGTAAAGGAGGGTCTGGATAGATTCCGGGCTACAATGCTAATAGGCAATGAAAGACCGGTCGATAGCACAAATCTTTTTGGTTTCCTCCGGTTTTTGAAGGCTATGGATGTCTCGATTATAGAACAGCAAAAAGAAGATCTAGCAGAGCATAAGTCACTGACGACTGAGTTGCAAACCTTCAAGCGCCAGGTTTTGTCAGCAGAAAGGGACATGAAGAAAGGACGAGAAAACATTTTGGAAACTGAAAGACGTTTAATATATGCGCATGCATCTAAGAGCGTGCTTGTGGCATCAAGTCTCGGGATCGATTTAGACATGCAAGAACGACAACAAAAACAGCTTGAAGAACGTTTTGATGAGATCAAGACCTTTGTAGTCAAATCGCAACAAAAATTTGACGAGCTGGTGTACAAGATAGAGCGGTCAAAAGAAGATATATTTATTTTCCTTGGAAGTGGAACCGGGCCAAAACCTCACACAAAACCCATTACTGGTATCGATTGGTCAATAGATGGGCTTGTACTGCAAAGTGTCTCGCTGCATGCTGGGGAGATCAATTTTTGGCAGATGAACAGCTTACAGCAACTCTTTGCTGAAGGTACTGCAAACAAATTGTGGGCAACTCATCGTTCGCCATTTGGTTGGTCTGTGAAAGGCCTCACACGCTTTGAGAGTATGGACAGCCAGTACTTTACCAAACTGGATCGAGGGCCAGTTCAAAGTGAAAGCAGTCATCTACTTGGTGTTGGCGATAAGACTGGGCGAATTCTGGTCACAAATTTTCCTTTTCAGCAAACAGAAGCTGAGATTGAAATGAGCATGGCGGATTCTTTTGATTCTGAGATTCAATTCAAACGCATGACAGTCGAAATCGAAAAAGAGCTGATCTCTGAAATTGCAGTTCTTCTTCACACACCCAAGACGAGAATCACGGTCGTCAAATGTACTGGCCCTACAAAATTCATCGTACATTTTGGGCCACCAATTGATTCTGACGACAGGCGGGCAGCTTTTGAGCTTACAATTGTGGCTCTTGGTTGTCTCGACGCTGGCAAGATGCATCCATTCAACCTACTTAAGCATTGCCGAGGAGTCAAGGGACCATCAAGCTCAACCAATATCGGACACGCTTCGCCAGTACTCGCAGTAGTCTTTGATAGTAAGGGGGAGAGGCTTATGTCAGTTGGGGAGGCTGATCGTACGATATGTGTTTGGCGAATACTGCGAGCAGAAGACGCCAAAAAGGGCCGCAGAATCAGTGACAAAGTTCAGAGCCGCCTTACACAAAGAACCTGCCAAGCGCTCGAGTTTCTGAGGCTTGGTGACGGCGTCCGCATTGAAGAATCGCTTATCAACTTTTTGTATGAATGGGATATTGCCAAGAGCGGAATTATGCCCGATAAGATCGATCCTGTGGTAAAACTGGTCAGTTCGTTCAAGACGAATGAACTACTTTTGGATCTTGAACGACGTGGAATCAAAATTGTCGGACTTACAGAGCGCGACGAATTTGCTGCACGACTCTGCACTGCTATGACGACTCCCGAGAACATGACTGTAGCGGAAATCCGAGCCGAGTTGACGCAAGCCAAGGTATCTTCAGCCAATGTCTTCGAACGATCGCAATTGCTTAAGTTTTTGCAGGATGCAAGGCAGGAAGGCACCGAATTTCCCCGACCCATTCCCTTCGATTTCCAGCGGATTGCACCCAAACATGAGCTGATAATTGCTCGTACCAAAGCCAAGTTGGCCGACGCAGAGAGCGCCAAAAGGCACAAAAGGTCTCTCATAGATAGGGAGAATGATGTGCTGGAGATATTTGATGCTGTATGTTTGCTTGACCTGCTTGAGGCACAAAGGCTAGGAGTGGACCAGCAACTCAGGGGTCTCGTTGCTCTAATAAAGAGCAATAGGCTTGAGATGGCTGCTACATGTGCGAGGCGCAAACCTTACCTAGACACTGTTCGTAAAGGAATCGATATTAATACAACCGTGGTGAAAGATCCAACTGATGTAGACTGGCTTGTTGCTGGAATCCCTGCAGCAACTAGTCATACACATCTTATCAAAGGAGGCGAACTGTATGAAGCAGCTGTCAGAGCAACGGGCGGGACTCTGCTGTCGGGTGAGTGGTATCAATTTAAAGAGGTTCCTGGCAGAGAATTTCAGTACGTTCGCTTCAACGAGAACGGGGACTTTGTGGATCAACTTTTCCAGCACTGGTCGGAATCATCTTCAAAGACAAAACGCCAGCCCGTGCGCGTGCCGGGGCTTAAAAGGGTGCAATGGGGTTCACGGTTTTATGCAAAGTCAAATCGAGACATAATCAAAGCACAGAGTCTTCCCACGCAGCTAAAGCAAGACTCACAGAAACCGATGTCAACAGCATATCTATATCAAGCGCCCGTCGGGATTCCACGCCTGTACGGCAGGGTACTTCCGTCTGCAGTTCAAATTGAAGACTTTTTTACGACATTGGACAAAACACGCGTCGGATTTGTGGAAATGGATGCTTTTGAGGATGCTATTCCAACTTTGCTGCGTCAGTGCGAAGTGTTGGGATTGCCTGTGCAGGATGCAGAGGACGGTGCATTGATAAAAAAGCTCATATTTTCGTATAGCTTTCTTGCGGATTCAGGGTACGGCGTAGACGACATTGGTGACAAAATCAAACTTCAAAAATCGGATCTCTTAGATTTTTTGCTCCCGAATGTAAATGTTTTGGGACATCTCGTTTTCAAAGTCAGAATTATGAAACTTGAAGGTGAGGTCAAAATCGGCTTGGTTGACGTAACACGCATACCTGAAGGAGTCGGACTAGAAGCAGACTGGCTTTGGCCACATTTTCCGGCTTGGTTCATTGATAGTACGGGCGGCCTCTATCGATCCGGGCAAAAAATATCACAGTCCGCGACCAGACTGCTAGAAAGCGATATCGTTGTTGTTGATCTTGATCAGAACTTGGGCGTTGTGCGGTTTTTCAAAGAAGGATTTCCGGATTCCATTGGCTTGATTGCAGAAGTGCAGGGCTTTGTTAGTTGTGCAGTTCAGTTTACCACTATAGATGATGAGCTCGAGCTCTTGCCTTTCTGATGCAAAATAGAGGATTCGCATGCAGAAAAAGACGGGAAAAGAAGGGGAATTGGAGGGAAGGGGGTGCTTGAATTAAAGAGTTTACGGGTGAAAAGGATGGCATATATTTGTGAATGGGCTTTAGTCCGTAAATTCGGATTTTGTTTTCATAAAGATAATTAATGTACATGAGATTCGGGGCAATGGAAAATGAAGAATGAGTTTTCTTTATCAATTGGTAGCTCAACTGAATCCCTCAATCAAATATTTTTCATGTGTTGCACATGCCACTTCTGTCTTCACACGAAACGTAAGCAGCACAAAACTTTCCACCCCCTGCGCACTTAATCGTGTAATAATGAAACGCGTGCGTCGTGCACGCACAAGCTCTTTTCCCTGAGACTAGTCCCAGCCCTCTAACGAGAAAGGAGATTTCTAACGAAAGAGAGAGACGAAAGAGAGGGCTGAGAGCAGAGTTTTTATTGAAAACTAACAGTGGGTATCCCAAAGATGCGGGCGATTTTTTTTCATGCACGATGGCAAACCCTGGGAGTTTCCTTCGCTGTAACACCCATTGGTGAGTTTCACTCAAAAATGCTTCTGTGCGATGCAAATATCTTCCTTCAATTTGCAATGTGTTATGAACTGCAACATCCGAATTGCGTAAGGCGCACGAGTGCTAGTGGGCATACAGTGGCCCTTCCCTGCGCGCGTCAGCACGCACGCTCTGCAAATTACATTGTTACCAAGTCACACTTTCCTGTAGTTTCCTATCAAACGACCACCAGGCGGAGTCTTGGAAGCCTGTACACATGAATTCGTGAGTAATGACATTGTCTTCGTCTGCAGAATTGAACGGACTCAGAATTCATTTTCGGCAGAGAATCTGGGCCAAAATCCGATCACCATTCCATTTTACCGCATTCCTCGTCGACTATCATGACGCCTCATTTACACCGCCAGGGGGCCACTCTCAAGCACCAACATCAATGACAAAGAAGAAAAACGTCAAAGAAGTAAAACATTGTCTCCCGTCCACTTTGGATATGGGGTGGCTACGATTAGTAGGCTCCTTAAAAGGAAAGGTCTCTATTGCAAAAGAGCCCTACAAAAGAGACGATATTCTGCAAAAGAGACTTAAAATTTTAAGGAGCCTACTAATCGCAGCCACCCCATATGTCCTGATGACTCTGATTCCTGCATGTTCTCTTTTCTTGGTCTTTTTTTGTGTGTGCTCTTTCTATTTCTTTCTTTGACCCTTTGTCGGATTTCGAATCCATTTTTGAAAAGAGGGGCAATATCAATGGCCACGGGTTATCAAAAATAGAGTGTCGTCAACAAGAAATTTGGGTTCCTCCTTGTTTTCTGTTGATCAAAACATGTTGTTTGTGTACAGATCCATCAAAGGGAAAGAAACTCATTTGGCGCCAGAGCTTTTGAAGGAGGATATAACAGGTCGACCACCTACACTTTTGACGTCTCCCTGCCGCAGCGCGTCACCAGCAGCATTGACACCCTTACCAGCAACTGACACACCCTTTTTGACCGCCTGCTTGAAAATTCCTCCTGCAAACACTGGCGCCGACGCAAGGGTACCTGCCCCCCAAGAAATGGCTTTCCCGCCCAAGCCAATCACCCGGCGACCTGACATTGCTGCAACCTGCCCCGCACCGCCGTTGCCCGCTGAAGAATCTGAGGTCGAGGTTGTCAATCCTGAAGCGCCGCTTGAAATACTAATCCATTCGTCATCAATAGGGCGAAGCCTTCTAAGATGGCTCTCGCCAGCCAATTGTCCATCTGTCTGCAAGCCAAGGAGGCGATCAGACCAAGCATCGAGGCCCTTGAGCATGAACTTGGCTGTGTAGAATGATTTCTTCAGACTCTTCAGCAAATGGTTGCCAACAAATTCGGAGAAGGCCGATTGAGTGGTAAGCAGGCGGTCACGCTCACAAAGGGGCACGTTCACAACGACATCGTCTATGCGCACTTTGCGAATCAGGCGCTCCAGCGTTGCCCCAGCATATTGGCGTACCACAGCAGCACCACCGCCTCGGCCACCTCGACCCCCACTCTCGCCTGTACTCATGAGAGTGAGGTGCACTGTGAGGGGTCGAACCCTCAGATGTTGCACATACAGCAGCGGGTCCGATTTGGTTGCAGCCCTGTCATATACCGCGCCACGTCAGCACCATCTTCACAACATATTAGCTCCACCATACAAACCAAATCTACAACCCCGACTGTCCACATAACCCTCTTTCCCCCGAACATATCAGCATGAGCCCCCCCGACAAAACACAGCATACAGCAGCAAACAAAACCTACATCTGCTAACCAAACCCCAGACGAAGGAAAATGTGTCGTCTAACATGTTCATATTCAAACATGTCTCAAACATATTTAAATATGTCTCACCGACTCTTGCCGAAGCCCTCTGCGACGATGGTCATTGTGTTGGTCACCAGCGCGCGAAGCTCTGAAATTTCCGGCATAACCCCCTGGCCCAGCACTTCCCAGGCGTCCACTACAGACGTTTGCTTGCCACCCTCTGCCATCTGCACTCCGGCAAGAATATCCTCATCGTCTTCGTCCCACAGAGGAGAGCCCTGCGGTAGCACTTTGCTGCAACAAATAGAATAACAAATCAAAAACAGAGATTCACGGCTAGAGGACCGGGTGAAAGGCCTCCTTTTCGATGTGCAACTGTATGAGCTTCACTGCAAGTCATTGGTTCAAGGCAACGCACTGCATTGACGGGATAGACACGCATAGAATGCACTATAGACGCAGACGCACACGCATGGACGCAGATAGACAGACAGACTGACACAACAAGACACATGAATAAAGAGACAGATGACGAGATAGACAGACAGAAAGACAATGTACAGAGACTGGTAAAAATAACCAAAAAAGCAATATTTGAAAAACATTCCAACTTGCACACAGATGATCACACACACAAAGGCACAAACGCACACACGCACATACACACACGTACACACAGACCCACAGACCCACAGATGCACAGATGCACACACACGCATACGTACACGCACAGACAGACAGACAATAGACAGACACGCACACACACGAATGCACATGCACGTGCACACACACGCACGCACATACACACACACACACATACAATACGCAGCACTACCTGACAAACACTCCAACTCGTGCCAAGCGCGCACGCACGCACGCACGCACGCGTGCACAAACGCACACACACACACACACACGCACATACACACACACGCACGCACGCACGCACGCACGCACGCACGCACGCACGCACGCA
>Ga0105053_10011540_pt1 | contig 10807 bp, 5 predicted proteins | sample BON01_FD_78093 | JGI IMG/M metagenome (GOLD analysis project Ga0105053, IMG submission 78093) | Freshwater microbial communities from Lake Bonney liftoff mats and glacier meltwater in Antarctica - BON-01 | ecosystem: Environmental > Aquatic > Freshwater > Ice > Glacier meltwater | place: Lake...
ACAGATAGAGATAGATGGATATATAGATAGATATGTATATACACACACAATGTATATATGTATGTACACACACACACACACATATATATATATATATATATATGTGTGTGTGTGTGTGTGTATATATATATGTATATGTGTGTGTGTGTGTGTGTGTGTGTGTATAGAGTGAGAGAGCGAGAGCGAGAGCGAGAGAGAGATCTGTGTAAATGTGTATGCATCCCTCTTCTCGGAAGGGGCCAACCCGACACCCCTCCGCACTCCTTTATCCTTTTGCGTTTGTCAGGAGGCAACCCCGTCTGCGCCGCCGCCGGCCTCGCCGTGCTCGAGACGATCCAGCGCGAGAAGCTGCGCGAGCACGCCAGCGCCGTCGGCGCCGCATTGCGCGCCGCGCTAGGCTCGCTGGCGCTTGAGTCGGCGGGCGCGCTGATCGGCGATGTGCGCGGCGCGGGGCTCTTTGTGGGTGTGGAGTTCGTGACAGACCGTGAGAGTAGAAAGCCTGCGACGGCCGAAACGTCGCGCCTCTGCTCGCGGCTCCTTACGGTACACCGGATTCTTACTTCTATTGACGGGCCACACAACAACGTGATCGTGATCAAGCCGCCGCTCTGCTTCTCGGCGGCGCAGGCGTGCCGGCTGGTCGACGCGATGCGGACCGAGCTCCTCGCGATGAAGGGCGTCGACCTCGGCTCCTTCAGCCACACGCCGACCTGACTTGGCCTATACACGATCTTCTTTCACTTGTTTATGTGGGTGCAAGAATCCATCATCCCTTTATTACCCCCGCCCATTTGCATTACTCACACTACGTATACTGCAATACGATTGGGCGACTTTTGCGCAATATATGAACTCCCCCCGACCCTCCCTGGTTATGCCATACACCATACCATATTGGTAATGACAATATTGTGTAAAGGCTAAGACCTGACGGACGCGACACTCGGGGTGGCGCCTGTGGACCACCCTCGCATCGCGTCATAGTACGACACTAAACACGCACTTCATGATCATAATGACACGACGCGTGCTGGGTGGTGTGTGGCGCGTGGGGCGCGGTGTGTATGGTGTGATGGCATTGTGTGTCTGGAGTGAGTGAGGAGGCTGTGAGTCATATAGGCGACACACCCTACAGGCTGCAGGCACAGCGTCTCTTTTTGTTTATTTGTTGGCGGGTGTGGGCTGTGGCTGTGCTGTGGGTGGGCCAGCGCGGAGCCACATCCCACGCATTGACGCATCCCACCCACGCACCCTCACGATCCACGGATGGAAACAACCGTTTCACGTTTCACCCCAATATCCAATACTAATATAACAATAACCAATGATTTTGATATAGCTGTATCTAGATATAGACCTAGCATCTAGATATAGATATAGAGTAGATAGCTATACAATAATAATATTCCTTCTATAATATAGATATAGTTAATAGCTGATAGCTCTCCCATGTGGATATGGATATGGAAGCGCAGCTGCGCAGCTCAAGGCAAAAAGGCGGACTCGCAGAGAACACTCACGAAGCTGAAGCTGAGCAGACTGCCCCTGTGCTGGGCACACGCTCATTACAGCGCGCCCACATGGTACACGCTCATACGCAGATAGACAGAGAGAGCCGTGTGACGGCGGCGGCGCTGCTACGCGCCCACCACACGACACAGCACAAGACGGCAGCTCACGACCGCTCTCTAGCTGTCACAACCACACAGTGCCCCCGCCGCCCCGGAAGGGACTCGAAACACGGCGCTGTGCGTACGTGCCGGCCAGCGCGCTACGGGCGCGCCGCCGCCGCAGCGAAGCGTTGGAGCGCCTGGGTGACGACGGCTCCGTGCTGCACCTCGGCCCGCTGCAGCGCCTGGCGCAGCCGGGCGCGTAGCTCGGCCAGCGTCGGCTGACTCGCATCCTCCTCTTCCTCTGCGGAGGGCTGCGTCTCTACGAGCAGCGTGGCGTGGAACGAGACGCGCGACTGGAGACTGAGCGCGCCGCAGTGTCCCGCCGCCTCGACGGCGTCCGCCAGCTCCACCGCCGCCGCGCGCGTCGCCGGCGCCGCCGCAGCGCCGAGCGCGCAGCGAGCGAGCGCGGCGAGGAGGCCGGCGGAGAGGGGGCGGAAGCGGAGAACCAGGTGGAGCGCGAGTCGGCGCACGGCGGGCGGGAGCGCGACGAAGGGGCCCGCGATGGGCGGGCGGCCGCTCCTGCCGCGCGAGCAGAAGAATGGCTCGAGCGAGGGCTGGAGCGCGTCGAGCAGGGCGGCTGCGGCCGAGCCGTCGCGTGCGTTGGAGAGGCGGAGGAGCGCCTGGAGCAGTCCGCCGCTCAGCGTCGGGTGGCGGTCGTGCAACTGCCAGAGCAGCTTGGGCACCGTCTTGGCCCACGCAGCGAGGACCAGGCCGCCGGCGGCGTCCCGGGAGAGGGAGGCTCCGCACCCGTCGAGGGCGGGAAGCAGGGTCTCTTCAAAGAGCGCCAGCAGCGGCGGCCGCACCGCGCACATGGGCGGCGCGCCGCTCCACATCCCAAGCAGAGACTCCAGCAGCGCACGACGCTCCGCCGCCGCGCCGCCACGCGCGCACGCCGCGAGCAGCGCGCGGCACGCCGCGACAAGCTCTTGCGCGGGCTTGGACCTCGCAGTAGCCCCGGCCGAGCCGGCGGCCGGCTCGCCGGCACCGTAGTTTCGCTTCTCGCCGAGCTCGGAGCAGACGAAGCCGACGAGGCGGCTCCGCAGCGCCGCCGCCGCCGCCTGCGCCGCCTGCGTGTGGGCCGCCGCCGGTGCCGACTGGTCGGCGGCTTCCAAAGAGTCGTCGCCGGCAGCGGAGCGGGCGCTCGCCTCGGCCAGCAGGTGGCAGATTGCAAGGTTGAGCCGTTGCCAGCGCTGGGATACACCGTGCGCCGGGGTGGCGATCGGCGCGTGCGGGGCGACGTGGCGCGTGAGCAGCGGCAGGAGGAGCGAGGAGAAGGAGCCGGCTTGTGATTGGTTGGAAGAGGAGGGGGGTGGGTCGAGGGAGAGGAGTTGGTGGAAGAGCGCGATGAGCGAGCTGGCGCACTCGAGCGCGCCGCCGTCGCCAGAGGTGGCCGGCAGCCAGATGCCCAGCTCGAGCCAGCAGTGCGAGAGCACCGTCGGCAGTGCCTGCAGCTGGCTCCGTAGCGCGGACTCCGACGAGGCTGCGGAGGACGTCGCCGCGGCGGAGACGGAGGATAGCGCAACCACCGCGGGCGGCGGCAGCGGCTCGGACCGCCACCGGGCGTAACACGTCGCCAGCCCGGACCCGGCATGCAGAGCGGCCCCGTCGGGCAGCGCCGCCTCTTCGGCGGTCAGGCCGTCTGGCGCCGCCGGGCCGAACCCCTGCGCCGAGAGCAACGCGCGGATCACGTCGAGGACCACCGTCTGTCGCTCGGCGGGCCTCTGGCCGCTGCTGGCCGCCGCCACGCCGTTCTTGCCGCTGGAGCCCTTGCTACACGAGCCCGCACCGCTGCTCCCCGCTGGAAAGGCGCCGCCGGCGGCCGCAGCGGCCGTCTGTGCAGCTGAGCCGAGCAGCTCGACGAGGGTTGGCAGGAGGAGCGGTGGCGCCGGCGCGAGGGCCTCGGGCCGCGTGCGCAGCAGCAGCGCGAGGAACTCGACCGCGTCGGTGCGGACGGCCGACTCCTCGTGCGACAGCGCCGCCTGGAGATGGAGCCGGAGCAGCGACTCGTGCGGCATCAGCGCGGCGGCGCTCTCGAGCTTCTCCAGCACCGTGCCGAGGAGCACAAGCAGAGCCTTGCGGACCCGGCCCGAGTTGTCGGCGACCAGCGGCGTCGTCGCGAAGAGTAGCTCCGAGGCGTGCGTGAGGAGCACCGCGGGGTAGTCGGCGAGCAGCTCGCAGATGCCGCGGATCGCGTCGCGCCGCACGTCAGCAGAGTAGTGGCGCAGCTGGGTGAGCAGCTCGGACAGCGTGAGCGCGCGGCGCGACTTGGCCTGCCCGTCCCGCTCCTCTGCATACTGCGACTGTTCGAGCAGGACCACCGACTTGGCCTTGAACTGGGTCGAGGTGGTCGAGGTGGGAGCCAGCTTCTTCTTGCCCAGCTTCTGCTTGCGCTTCACGAAGTCCTGCGCCTTGCCGCTCTTCGGCATGGTCGTGTGGGTCCACGTGGAGCGTGAGCGGTGGGGCCAAGGTAGGAAGCGACGTCACCGCGAGGAAAAAGATGATCGGATCGGCGGAAGCTGTGAATGTGAATGAAAAATAAGACTATGAGTACAACTGCTGTATCGGGGGGGGGGGCGCCTACAGACTGGGCCTGGGCCCCCCATGATATTCTACGTCGTATTTTGCTCTTATCCTCTTCGACAACAGCAGCAGCTCGCACGGCTTGCGCTATGTGGGGAGCTCCTAGCGCTGCAGCGACCCTGGCGCCGCAGGCCGATCCGACATGGACCGGCGCGCCGTCCGATATCGAGCAGGATGCGATGGGTGCCGTGTCGCTTGCGGCGTCGCTGGCCGGCGTTCCCGACCCGGTAGCTGAGGCGATGAACGGCATGGGGCTGGGCGGTGGCGACGCCGGCTGGGCCGGCGCGGGCGGTGCGAGTGCTGGCGACAGCTCGCAGCCAGATGCTGGCCAGTACTACCACGCTGACGGCTCGGCTGGCGCGGCGCCGCCTCCGCCAGCGACGGCGGTGTACGACGGCCCTACGGTGACGATGGCGGCGCTGTCGATCCGGCAACCCTTCGCTTCGCTGATCCTGTACGGGGTGAAGCAGCTCGAGTCGCGAACGCGGCCGACGCTCAAGCAGGTGCAGGGGCCGCTCGCGATCCACGTGTCTCACAAGGAGGAGCCCTACGACTCGCACCTAGTCGCGATGGCGATCGCCATCCTGCGCCAGCGCTACCCGGACGAGGCCATCTCGCAGCTCTTTCAGCTGCCGCCCGCGATGGCGCAGGGCCACGGCTGCGTGGTGGGCCTGGTCGATGTCGAGAGCACCTGGCACGCCGACCTCTTCACCGAGCTTGAGCAGGGGCAGCTGACGGAGCAGGCCGTCTACCCGGCCGCCTCCACCTTTCTCACGCAGTTCCGCTCGCCGCGCTGGCTCAACTACCCGGTGCGCGCGACCGGCTCCAACAAGCTGTGGGAGGTGGTCCTGCCGATGGACGCGCTGCCCAAGGGGACGGAGCTTGGCGCGGAGGGCGACGTGCTCTACGTGCCAACCTCGACCAACGTGGACCGCTCGCCCTACGGCATGGGCGGCGGCGGCTCGGCGGGCGGGCTGGATCACGAAATGCTCGGCATGCTGGGCGGCGACTTTGTGCGCCAGCTTGGCGGCGGGAACGACGCTGCGGGGGAGAGCGAGAAGAAGAAGAAGAAGCTGCTCAAGGCGCTGCGGCAGATTGAGCAGCTCAAGGAGAAGCGCGCGGCGGGAGAGATGCTCGAAAAGACGCAGGAGGGCAAGATCGAGCGGGAGGCGGAGCTGCTCGCCGAGCTGGGCGCGCTCGAGGCGGAGGAGCAGGGGGGAGATGGCGCCAGTGCGCCGGGTCCCGAACAGGAGGGGGAGGGGATGCCGCCTATGGCGTTGGACGCGCAAGGGCTGCCGACCATTTGACACACACCATTGGGTAGACGTGGCGGTAAAGTGTAAGTGTAGCTGGAGGCGTGGGCAGCCAGGGCGCGGCAGGCTGGCCCGTGGCCTCGTGGCGGGGTGCGCGCGGATGTGGGTGGGGAGCTCGTGGTGAGGTGTCGTCCTCGTCAATGCACCCACGACACCAACAGCAACAGCACGAGCCACGAGCCGGTGCACATGCACATACTGTATACGGATACGGTCCAGCACTCCACGAACACGACACACCGCCGACCGCGCCCGCGCGCCAATCACTCAATACGCATTCATTAAATTATATCTCTATATCTGTATTCTCATTCTCAAATAACATTATATATTATATTATATTATTATATTATTTTATTACTGTTATTATATATATATATATAATATATATATATATATATAATATATATATATATTAATTAATTAATATTAATATTATAATTAAATTATATAATTATGAAAATATGAATAACTTATAATTATAATATTATTTATTATCTATTATAGCTAATGTTCAAGTTCTTAAGTTCTCCCTTACCCCTTACCCTTACCCTTACTCGTGCACTCGTAGTGTGTAGTGTGTAGTGAGTAGTGTAGTCAACTCACAGACAGACTGTCATAGTCACAGACAGCGAACACATAACATTAAACTCGTCCACAACTCACAACTCGCAAAACAACACAGGTGCTAGATGGAGATGGTAGATGTAGATGTGATGCACATGATGCAGATATGGCATATGATATGCTCTCGTGTTTGTGTTTGTGATTTGTGTGCCTGTGTGTGTTTGTGTTTGTGGAAGTTGGTGCGTGCTCGGCTTCCACACAACATCCCCTTATTCCCTTATAGCCTTATAGTTAGTAGTTAGTACGAGTAGTTAGTGGTAGTCGTCGCGTAGTCCGTAGTCGTCGTGGGCCGTGGGCCGTGTGGGGGGGTGGGGGGGTGTGCGGAAAGCGGAAAGCGGGAAGACGAACACGCGAGCGAGCACATACTCGTGCTCGTGTCTCATACCTACCGTACGAGTACTACACAGGTTGTTGATGATGATGATGAGTTTATCCCTCGGAATCCTTCCCCCCCTGGCGACACAACACGCACGCAGCACACCAGCACACCACGCAGCACGGTCTATATAAGTGGGCTGCCGGTATTTGGGGGGGTACAATTGTCAGATTGTCAGGCCAACTGATCAATTAACTGATCCGCCATTTGCAAAACAGGTAAACTGAACCTCCTCGGATGCAGAAGGCTCTGCTGGAGGAAGCGGCTCCTGCGCCGGACACGCTCGTGTCGACGTGTATACTGTTTGCCAAGGGCCTGGTCGTGTGCTTCTTACCGTTTCTCGTGCTAACGATCTTCTCTCCGGCCGTGCGCGGGTCGCCGGGCTCCATCTTCGCTGACATGTCGCTCGGTAGCATGACGTTGACCTTCGGCACCTACATGCTGTCCGATTTCCTCTCCAACTTTATCCAGCACCCGACCCAGAAGATGGACTACGGCTTCTTCAACAAATTCATTGGCCGCGAGGCTGACCAAGTTTTTTGGGGAACTCGAACCTCACACATTGTGGGCGTCGCCGCCGGCCTCGCCTTGCTCGATGAGTTCTCAGAGGGCTTTTTTGGCGTCTTGCTTGGTGAGGACCTCTCGTTCGCCGCCACGCCCGGGGGATTCGTCGCGCACACCGTCTTCTTCATCTACACTGGCGTCGCTGTGTGGGTCCTCGTCGCCTCGGCCTTCGACCCAGGCATCGCCCCGGCCGAGCGCTGGAGCGCGTTCATGGGGGAGGCCTACGCCACGTACATTGGCGCCAGCGCCGCCTGGTTCGAGCCGTTCGTCGGCGTTGCGGTCGCCAGCCTGGTGGGCGAGGCTGCGGGCCACAGCTGGCTCGGCGGCTCCCTCCTCCCGGCAACTTTGGCCTACGCCGCTGTGAAGGGCTTCGGCTGGAACGACTGGGGCAACTCGGGACTCAACGATCTCGAAAAGAAGTTGAACGACATCTGAAGCAAGAGCCCACATCAGCATGCCACCATGGGGCAACTCGTATGGCGCGGCGACTACGTAGAGGCATGCGGGTCGTTTTGATGCCGAGGAGACGCAGAGGCGCCCACCGCGCGCGGATACTATTGGGTGGCAGCTGAAAGCAAGCACCACAACGGCCACAGCACGCCGCACGTGGCATACGACACAAACAGCCTCCCTCCCCAAGTTGCGCTCTTCAGCCTCTCCCTCTCCTGCAGATTAACATAAATCTCGTTGTATAATTGCTATTCGTCGTGTTTGCGCTTTTGCGGTTCATTATTACGACCGCATGGGATTTGTAGTGCTGTAGTGGTGTGTGAATGTATATTTTTGTGTGCCCGTAGAAGAGTATAATATGCGTCTCTGTATAATGTGCTCGTGTGCTCTGCTTTGTTTATTAGCCATCTGTGTATATGTTTCTCATTTGTAATAAGTGCAAGTAGCAAGTAGAAGTAGCAATTAGAAGAAGTATAGGTTTATTTTGTGTATTATTATATGAATATGGTGTAGAGCGTGGAGCTGGCTGTGGAGCTGGTTTGAAACCCTGGTTTTATAGATATGAATAAAGATTATACTGTGAAGAAGAACTCAAATATTTAAATATATGATGTTGATGTGTCGTCGCGTACGTACCACATGTATATGTGTGTGTATGTGTGTACATTATGTTTATGTGTATGTGTTTAAGTTTTTGTATATGTTCGATCTTGGTTATGGTTACGGTTAATGTTGCTGTTACGGTATTATGTGTACGTATGCAATGGTTGTATGTATGTAGTCTACACTGTAGCTGATAGCCTGATAGCTGCTGTGTAGTAGTAGTAGTAGTAGTAGTAGTAGTAGTAGTAGTAGTAGTAGTAGTAGTAGTAGTAGTAGTAGTAGTAGTAGTAGTAGTAGTAGTACTTAGTACAGTGCGTGTGGAGAATACTCCAAGTACTCGAGTAATGAATATGAATCGAGATAAATCTGCAGTACTCACCTCATGAATAGACATAGATCATGAGTATTCATACTCATGAGTGCGGCACCCGCAACGTAGTACTCACTTTATGAATAAGTAAGTACTCGAGAGTTATTGTCTGTATTTGTATTGGCCGAAACATGTTTTCACCTTGTAAACCACAGCTACCGCCAGTTCTCACTCTATACTCTATACTCTATAAAAGCTCAATATCATCTATGTTACTACAATATAAACGGTATCAATGGCACATCAGATTCAAATTTTAAATACACTCCTTCCGAGACGAAAAATCCAGTATTATTCGTTTTATAGTTCAAAAAAATCTCGCACCACAACAATATAAGTTGCCCGCCCCCCCTCAGCCCCTCCTCGCCCACACATGCACGCGAATTGGAGCGATAATGCACCCCCCCCACACACTCCAGCCAGGAGGATGGCAGGGTGCAGAAAGGGAGGCTTACACCACGACACACACAACACACACAACCGCGTCCTCCGCAGCAGACCAGCGGTGAGGCGGGCAGCGGGTTATAGCCCGCGAAAGCGTAGTAAGTCGTAGGTCCCACCGCATCAACTTGTGGAGGATGTCGTCGCTGTCGTGGTACATATCGTCGATCTTGCCCTTGACCTGCCTTCGAGAGACTGCTGAGGGGCGCCATGACGGCCTAAGCGCGCCGCCGGGGCCGGGGCCGCCGGGGCCAGAGGGGGCGCCTTTTTTCCTAGTTCCTCCTAGTCCTAGAGTATATTAGACTGATGCTATGTTGCTATATTCTGAAAACGATAGTGTATCAGAAAAAAGGTTTACCCGGAAGTCGTTACTGGCGGGCCACACAAAAAAATTCTTGAGTAAAAGGGTTTAAACCCGGAAGTCGTTAACGTCGTTATACTGGCGGGCCACACAGAAAATTGCTTGAATGCAGAAGAGTTAGAAGGATCTGTACCCGGAAGTCGTTGCACTGGCGGGCCACGTACCACGTACACAGAAAATTGCGTGATTTTAAAAAAACGTCTTTTCACCTGGGGATTTTCCCAAGCTCCCAAAAACTGGGTGTCCAGGTTCACTGCCAGGTAACAAGAAAAGATTTTTTCCGGAAGTCGTTTGGCGGGCCACACAGCACACATATTATTGCCTGAGCTTGATGTTTTTGTTTTTTTGTATATGTATATAATAAACTACTCGAGTACTTATTAATGCGAATAGTAATAGAAACGTAGTATTCACCTCATGAATAGTCAATAGTGATAGTGATAGCAACGTAGTACTCATACTCATACTCATGAGTAGGGCTCACAACACATAGTATTCACATCTACTTCATTATTCTATTCTCCACACGCACTGACTTAGTAGCAGTTAGAGAGATAGAGTAATATTTTTTTATTATAAATATATTATAAATAATATAATATATTATTATTTGGTTGCTTCGCTACTTACTTCTTACTCATACTCCTACTCCTACTCGTATCTCGTATTATACGTACTACTGTATAACTACATATAGTTATAGTTATAGTTAGTTCGCATATTGTGTGTCTCTGTACTCTTTCTCTCTCTCTAGTCTCTAGTATAGAGTCTTTATATATTAGAGTCTCTAGAGAGAGTTATGTAGCTAGCTAGACGACAGAGACTATGGATATGAATATGGAGCAATATTACTACTACTACTACTCTCCTATACATATACTTTCACTATTTTGTTTATATTTTTACTATAAGAGGTAGCCGTGTGACACAATACTATTATATATATATAATACTGCTATATACTGTACATTACTTCCCCCCCTGTATATATACTGCTCACTCCAAAAAAACAAAAACAACCCCAGCTTCCGCCAAATCATAGATCACATATCAAAAAAATGTTTAAGAAAATATAAAATATCACTCTTCATTCACTCTTCGTCTTCGCGGTCGAGGTAAATATATAGCTTATAAATTATATATACAAGATACACAATACTATTATAGTCTAACAATACACACCACTACACACTAACACTACAAAATACATCAAATCGGAAGTAGAAGAAGGGCCAAACAAAAATAACAATGCACAATGCACACAACAGGAATCCTACTCTACGACTAAACAAACACATGCGCGTGCAGCAGGTCCACATGCCGACTTGACGGCGTGTGACGGCGCTACACGAAGTGCCACGACTGCACACTACTTCTCTCTCTCTCCACCTCCTCCCGCGGGGCCTCAGAGCATATATATATATATATATATATATATATATATATATA
>Ga0105053_10011544_pt1 | contig 10803 bp, 11 predicted proteins | sample BON01_FD_78093 | JGI IMG/M metagenome (GOLD analysis project Ga0105053, IMG submission 78093) | Freshwater microbial communities from Lake Bonney liftoff mats and glacier meltwater in Antarctica - BON-01 | ecosystem: Environmental > Aquatic > Freshwater > Ice > Glacier meltwater | place: Lake...
AGCCGTCGGACGCTGTGGTGGCACTGGCCGAACAAATCCTCCTCAAAATGGACCAAGGACACAAGACCGTCGTGGTGGCCTGCGCCTCGGTCATCGAGATGAAAATCGCCAAGTTCTACAAGGAAAACGACCCCTCCAACGACTATGGGCATATGTTCTTGTACACCGGCCAAGTCAGTAAGAAACAGCGCATGGCTGACAAGGACGCCTTCTTGGCGAGCGAGAGAGCCGTCATGTTTCTCAGTATCAGCGCAGGAGGCACTGGACTGCATCTAGTTCCGGGGTGCAACTGTATGATGTTCTTTGGAATTCTGTCCTATAGTCCCGCTGTGATGCAGCAGTGCATGGGGCGCATTTATCGATTCAGCCAGACCCAACCCGTCACGATTGTCAATGTCCTCGCGTACGGGAGCCCCGAGTATGCCATCGGGTTTCTGCACGCCGACAAATCAAAGCTCATGAAATTCATTCAAGACGACTTTACCAACGTCATTGGCATGCAACCCGCTGGAGCGGTGTGGAAACAAACGCTCCAAATCGTCGACAATTGCTCTAATTTGTACCGCTGCACTTACGAGTACGGTGCTCCTATCCATTTCGACTTTGACCAGCTCTCGAAAGAAGTGGTTTTGGTCGTCACGATGGCGCATAACGAAAGGCTGGGATACAACTCAATACTCGCCAATATGCCGATAGAGTTGCTATTGGGTCTTTTTGGTATTAAGATCAGGATCGTCTATCACTCTCTCCCTTGCATGCCCCCCGATGCCAAGATGGTTCATTTTACCTAGGACGTTCGAAATTGACAGTAGCATTCGATTTTTCAAAGTGTTGAACAAAAGTGTTTATTAAAAATTGGCATGTTCCTGTCAGTCTGTAGTGCTGTCCACGCAACACGTAGAGTGCATTCACCAGTCTTTCGACCTTTGGGGACTTTTGCTACGTGCACTATCATAGGCAATCTTGGGTGTCTTACGACTATGTGTAATATACACCGCTCGCACCAATAAGACTGCAACTACACAAAACATAAACACGTATCCGTACATGGTCTAGTAGGGTTGGGGTGTGTATCACGAAGCTTCTGTCAGACTTGACAAAAAAATGCACAAAAACGCGGATTTCGTCGACTTTAACCCACCGCAACGCCGCTACACTTTTGCGGATTACGTAGCGGGCCATTCCATATATATACGCCAACCCATCATACAGCGACAGAGGAAGAATGCAGCAGCCGAACCTTCTTTTCAGCGACAACCTGGTAAACATCCTGACACCAACAACACACAACAGCGAGCAATTTGCGTATATGTCGTCTCTGGCAGGTGTGTGCCGTGCTTTCAGGAACGAGGTAAACTCACAGACTCGGAACGGAGACTACATGCACGAAAATTTCCAGAAATTGATCGATGCACAGGCCAGTCTTCACGCCCCAGGAACTCTGAGAGAAAGGCTGAGAACGTGTGAAACCCGCGAGAATCAAGTAGAGGTGTTGCGAGAAACGCGGCAGTGCGTTGCCGACGCATATGTCGACGAGGTTTTTGTGGAAGACATCGTGGCCGAAATTGTGCTGATGTTGGTGCCACCAGACGGGACCGACGAGGAAATCGCGTACAACCACGAACTGTTACGAGAGGTCATGACGGAAAACATGCGTATGGACTGCCAGATCATGAGCCAGCAGTGTTTTTTCTGTCATATTCTGATGGCGGCCAAGAAATTCTTTTACAACGACGCAATTTCAAAGCATGCTTTGCAGATTGTCACCACTCTGCTTACGACTTTCTGAGCGATGCCGGGGTCGACATCATTCTGCGTATTATTGACCGTTTCAGGGGCCATATGTCAATCGTGCTTGCGGGGTTCAAATCCCTGTTGTTGTACTCGAACAATCTCGGTAGTATCGCCAAACTTTCGGCGACAACCCGCGGTAAAGTGGTGAATTTGATTTTGCAGATCCAGGGACAGTATGGCATTTCCCATTTAATGCACCAAGTAATTATTAAAAAGGGGACTGAAATTTTGGCGCTCTTCATCGTGGTCCCGGACTACAGCAATGACATCTTGGATACGATGCTCGTGCAATTCGCAAGCTTTCTAAAAATGCAGTCCACGCGTGACAATATGAAAATCTACTTGAATGTGCTGTGTATGGCCACCGATCAGTTGGTCGACAACGATCGCAACTTGAGAGGGAACGTTGCAAAACTGCTGTCAGAAAGCGAACTCGTGCAACTATTGCTCCAGAACCAGCTCGTTGTGATGACAGACCATGAGTACGTCCACCAGATGCTTCACATCCTCAAAAAATTAGCAACACTCAACAAACGGAATAGACCAATAATATTGGATGCTTCTCGGAAGATCTGCTTTCTGCTAAGGAGTACGGGAGGAGAAACAGAGGTTGCAGTCGACACATTGAAAATGGTGCAAACCTTGATTGCGTTTGTAGGAAATATCAGAAACCTTGATGGCAACGGTATTGTACCAGTACTCCAAAGTCATATTGTTGAGATGGGAATCCTCCCACTTATCATGGCACGACTGATTGGCTATCGAAACCAAGACCCCCTCACATTTGAACACACGGCTCTTCTGTCGGAGATGGCATTGTTGCTCTATGTGCTAGTGATCGGGAACACAAAGTATCAACTCCAGCTAATCAATTCAGATGCCATGAACATATTGCTGGACATTGGGGTTTTGAAGAGCACACAGTCTGCTTCACTGGTCGAATCGCGGACATTGTATCTTGTCTGCTATCTTCTGAACCAAAACTACCAGCACGTGCTCCCCAGAGACAAATCTTTTGTCATGAGGCTACGGCAGTACTCAAATCCATCGGTTACAACCAATTTCGACAATGTGCTTCGAGTCGCGGTCGACCGACCAGACGCGGGCGCGGCACTGCGCTCCATGTTCAGCCGTTGTTGCGGCCAGTACTGCGCGCAACCCACTCGCTGATGTTTCCTCTCGGAAACGGGCTCTGAAATCGTACACTGGTCTCGTGATTTTATTAAATAAAACGGGGTTCTGACCACCCATGATTGTATATTGATGTGTTGTGGATCCTCGAATCGTGTGAATGCACCTCCTAGACAGACCCTGGCAAAATGCCTCTGCACTTTCCGAATTCTGTCTGAATTCAGTCTAAATACGTGTGTTGCGAACCTGCATACTAAACAATTTCAGGAATAGACGCATACCTTACAATGTATCTGGTCAGTCACACCACGGGAATGGTGGAATTTGCCATCGGGACACGACTGACAATCCTTCACCGAAGTCCTCTCTTGATACGGGTTGAACTTGCCAGACCTGCACAAAATACACGATTCTATCCCCCGGTGTGTTTGTAGTGAATTATATGTCCCAGCAGGACAAGGTATGCATAACAATGCCTTGAAATAGTATCCCGGATCACATCCGTGTTCATCCGATGGAATCAAAAACTGGGAATCCCGATCGGTGATGTTAAAAAGTAAACATTCGTTCTGCGATACAAAGCCTCGATTTGGCGTTTTCGTGTTGTCCAGACACGGTCTGCAGTGCGTAATGTCGCGGCTGCCAACGTCCGGATTGAAGGTAGACCGTGGACACTGAATGCATTGCTTTTCGTCTGTCGCACCCACACTACTGCTGTATTTTCCAGCAGAGCAGTTCGTGCATTTCCCGACGGTGTTCAAGTTACCGTTCCACGACCCGCGGGGACAGAGTACGCATTCGTTAGATACATGGTGTCTGTTTTCCATAAACTCCCCAGCCTCACACGAGATACACGTGTTCAACGACGGTGCTCTTGAAATCACAGAGTGTTTCCCGGTCGGGCACTCCAGGCAATTCGAGACAGAAGACGAGGCACGCGTGGACGAATACTTGCCAATGCCACAATCCACGCAAAACAGCGAGGAGTTTGCGGTCAATGTTGTCGAGTACGTCCCCAAAGGACACTCCACACAGTCTGACACGGATGACGCGGCCGTGTCTTTTGAAAATGTACCTCCTGACTGTGTGGGATGGATTTGACTTAGTGTCATGCAATTTTGTGGATTCATGTTCTAGACAGTAGGCGCTGCTGGGATTAAACAGTTTCCAGTAGTGCATGTGTAGGAATATGGGCAAATCTGGTGTCGCCGTGTTGTGTCATGCTGGTGATGCCAGGAGAGCATGTCAAGCGCCTTGCCATGCTGTCGCATGCCTGCAGCTGGCGCCCCTGTCGTCTTCGTCGTGGTGATCATGTTTGATCGAGGTGGAGGTCAATGTTGAACGCGCCAGCGCGCAGAGGGCCGGCCACACAGAGAAAGGCAGCAAGTGCATCTGACTTCCGTGTACTTTCCCAGGCACACCCCACGCGTGGCGGCCAGTCAGGCCATTCCAACTGCTGCCGTGTCCATCCTCCACCGAACTTGGCGAGGTCGCCGGAAACACCGAAAAACGGGGCGCACAATCGACCCGTCACCTGCAACGGGGCAAGCTTCAGCAAGCGCACGCTAGCCGGAGATACGATTGAGCCCATGCATCCAGACCAGCACCAAACAGGGCTGATTGGACAGCGGAGGATTTCAATGCATTTTGACGTGCTGGCACGCCGACTGCGCAGGCCCACCGTATGTTGTGGGATATGCAGGCCTTGCAGGTGGCAGTCGTACAGCAAGTCGCCGATGGTGATGTGGACAATGCTTTGCTGCTCTGTCCGTATTTTCTGGAGGTTGAGCCGATTTTGCTCATTGATGTTGTGTGTTGGACAGAGGTGCACGCATTCTCCCGTTTTGTTTTGGACATACGGGGCGGTGTCGTTGTAAATGGCAAAGGAGGCGTAGTTGGCCCTCTCCGGGAGCAAGAGCAGGAAGCCCTGCTCGTGCCCGAGAAACACGGGAATGGGACCCTTCTGGTGCATGACGTCGACGCAGTCCTTGTAGTGTCTGACCACCGAAATGGCCTGGTGTGTCCGGGCATCCGCGTGGATCTGACACTCGATGTGGTCTAGATTGACCCCACAACATTCGACAGCCAGGTCCGCGTTCTGCTGTTGAGGGTGTGCATACATGTCCATCTTCTGAGGCACCTTGATGCAGAGATGCTGCGCCACGCGCAAGATGAGGCGAAGACGGTTGCGGAGTGCAATATGTTCGAGGAACCACATTTCTTTGCTGGTGCAAAAGTCCGCTGCGCTGATGCTGCTGCCCAGGTCGGCCTTCATGGACAGCACAATGTCAGAGGCGATCTGGTCAAAATCAGAAATGCACACTACGAAGAGATTGTTGCCGTCGCCGGCACCCTGGGTGTATATCCCAATCGACCCATGCAAATTAGGCTCCCACACGCATGCGTCGCGAAAGCTGCAGTCCGATCCCGCCTCGTGTGTTTTGAGCGCATTTTCCGACCGAGTGATGCACGTGAATGCGTCGTAGAACACCACGTCGCCGCGCTTGCCATCGTGCAAGATGGACTCCTCGGTCGTCGACCCGCCCTTGTATTCACATGTTTGGCCCAGCCACCAGAAATCCTGCGCTGCGTCTGTCGGCATGATCTGGTCAAGCAGCATCCCGGCCTGGTTTTTTCGTGCCTCTTGCATGTCGTGCATCAGCCCGCGCAACGTTTCGCCCAGCTCGGGTTTGCGCTGCAATACGGACAGCGCTTGCATGTCGTCAATGTTGCATTTGACCACCGAAACGCCGCGGAACGCCTCTTCCGTGAGCATGTCTGTAGCGTTGAGCAGACTGCTGTCTTGCACCTCGCACATCAAACCAGAGAGTCCCGTAGCTTTCTTTTGCAGGTTGGCGCACGTGTGGATGACATTTGCCTTGTCCGGGTCGCTTGCGGCAAGCGAATGGTACCGCTGCTGCGTCTTGGTGAGTGTTTCTACCGTGTCCGTGCTTCGGAGAGCCAAGCACGGCATCACCAGGCTCGAGTACGACATTGCAGCGGCACCGTCGTGACCTCAGATTTCACCATGTCGTGCGAAGTAGTATAGCGTATATATACCATGCCCGCCATACTCACAGCAAACACATGCACCCGCAAAATTCAAATGCTGTCTGGCAGTTTTATTCGCGGTATTCAAACGCCCCTTACAGCAGCAACAGCCCTACTCAAGCACCAAGCGAAGACCACTCCTTGATGTAATGATGTACCAAGTGTACTTGTAGTGCACTGGATCCACGTTGTTTGGCTGCCAGCTCATCTGTTTCCAGTAGGTCAGCAACACGGCGTTGGCGCACACATGCGGTGGCAACGTGGAGACGGTTCTGTGATGGCAGAATTCGACAGTATCTCCCGTCTTCCAATTGCCTTGCTGCAAGAGCAACACGCGCACGCGAATGTTGCTGATGTTGGAAAATATCAGACCAGCATACACCTTCGGTACAATGATGGGCGAGAGACAGAGGCCTGCCGCAACATCTGGTGCGTTCCGTCTGGTTCGCACGTCCACTTCGTACAAGTCCGCACAAACACGGGGAATCAAGTGTTCATCCTCGTACTTGTACACATGGTCATGTTGTGTCAGAATCATGTTGCAGTTGCTGGCCCGACTGGAATATTGCATAATTCCCGTGGACTGCCTGGAGTTGTTCACCTCGAGTACGGCCCAATCGGGTTCTGGCACGACCATGCTCGACGTGCTGCGATTCGCGTTATACCACCAATCGCTGGTGGTGTCTACGTTGACCTGGAAGCCACCGAGGCACGACGAACACGACATGCGATCGCGATGTACAGTGGTTCCTGGTGGACACACGCCGCACAATGTCTGTCCGCCAATCTGCTCTAACGAAAAGTCCCACATGAACTCGCGCCGCAGGTTCACATGCACCACAACGGAGTGTAGGTTGATGTTTCTCCCATGAACGTGGAAAAATGTGCTGCCGCGACACAAAACCTGCTCTTCTGTGTGATTGCCAGGGAGGTGCACTGTGCACACGTTGCCGCGTCTCACAAAAGACACGTGCAATTCCTGAAGTTGTTGCTGTTTTAAAATCCCGCCCGCTGTGTGCAGCGTGGGAGGATGCTGAGGGGCATGAGTGTTTACAAGTAGCATGCGTCGTGCGTGCGTCCGAGTATGCGAGTGGTTTAGCACCACCACCACCCCGCCGACGGCAAGGCGCAGCTTGGCGTCCTGCGGGTTGTACAGAGAGACTTGCATGAACACGTGAACTCCTGATATAATACAGAGCAACTCAAAACAGAATCTCCAAAAAATTATGATGGCATTGTTTATTTTTTTGGTGGATCATAGTTGCATTCTCTTTTATTTTTTAAAAAGACTGATTGGAAATCTAACAATTTTCTCCATGTAGTACACTTTCGCTCTTTGTTTGCACGATTACATCGCGTTCTTTCCCACTCTCTCTCCCTCTTTGTTTTGATGGAATTGGAGTTGCTGTAAAAAACAAGGGGTCGCACCAACAGGTGTTGTAAAAACCAATGAGTCGAACCCTGTGTTTCGAACAATGGGTCGCATCAAGGTTGCGAAGACACGACTAATTCGAATATGATGTTTCGGTAAATTAAAAATGTTTCTGTTGTACCCATCCACAACTTTCCGCCAGGTGCAGGAAGTTGGTGAATTGGGATAAGAGAATCCCCCCAGTACAAACCTCATTTTTTTGAGATCGACCCCACGGTAGGTATTCCTTTAACTTTCGGTTTTGTCATTTTCATCTTCCAGGTTCCCGAAAGATATGCATGTCTTTTGGGAACCGGAAAGTTGAAATGTATCGACCAGAACTTCACAAAGTCTGGGACCCGAACATGCCTGGTACAAATGATTAAATGGAAGCAGGAATTCGGAAACTTCACTTCCAGACGAAAAAGTTCCGGTTTCTGGAATGATTAAATGGAAGCGGCCTAAGAGACTCTTGAGAGTCTAACTCTTGAGATGATAATGTCTCTTGAGATGATAATGAATCTTGAGAGTGTAAACACACATCTTCAGGCAAATCGAAACTTGTTTACTATCTGTGACGCGTCTCCGTTTTATGGAAATGCTCGCCCGTGCGCTCAACAGAAAGGGTTCTCCTTATAATAGGAAACTCTACAAGCCCGTGACTCTAGAAGTCCTATTCCCCTTAGTGTCTCGTGACACTCCCCGCCCCTTCATTCTGAGGGTGTACATATGGAAGATGAGGAATTATTTACAGAAGTGAAGCGGTCGGATATGAACCGCATGTGTATGGTGTTGCGTCATGGTGTGGGATTGCAGCATCTCATGTTGCATCTCGTGTTGCATCTGACAGTCATGTTCCAACCCTACTGTCTTGTTCGAACCGTCTTGGGTCCCCAAGACGGTTCGAACAAGACAATTTTGAAGAAATATTTAGACTTATTTTAAGAAAATTGGAGGTGTGGCATGTCTTGGGCAAATGGCAAGAGGTGAGGTACATGTATTGGTTGAGGTGCATGTATTGGTTGAGATGCATGTATCGCGTGAGCATGTATCAACCCGAGCTCTGGCCAGGGCTTTTCTTGCATCAGTAGGTTGCATTTTTGGTGACTTGCTTGTTGTGTTATCGAACACCTTGATCAGAGTGATTGCGGAAAAATTCCAAGGTTTTCGATAGGCAGCGCACATGTTGTTGACACCATACGGGACCATACGGGACTATATGGCATTCTCTTGTCACATCCATTTCTTGATTTTTCCAATTTCTTTCATCTTTTCATCTCATGTTTTGTAGGGCTCTCCTGCATTTCTTGCAATACAAAGAAACCGTTCCCGGATAAATACATACAAGTACATACATATAAACTCACATTTTCCCTGTGCTACCTCCTGTGGTGGGATGAATCCCTTGATTAAGATTCGCCATTCAAAAATAGGGGGAGGTCTTAATATGACGCTTTTTGTCGCTGTCCGGCTGGCGAGAGGCTTAGTACTACATGAAAATAGACCTTTCAGTGACATCTCACTTACTTTCAGTCAGGCGTCTTCCCTTTTGCACCGCTATATCGATGTACAAATACACAAAAAGCTAAAACAAAAAAAACGCGAGCCGAGTCGGTCATCGGCCATTCTATTGAAAATTCCAAAAAAAATGTTCAACAAGAAGGGCGTGGTGTGCATGACAGGGTATAATCACAGGGTATAACCCTGTGTTACCCAGCTTGAATCACAGGGTATAACAAGCTGGGTAACGCGACCAAAGACGCGCACATCCAGCGCGAGGGCTACATATTCAACGAGAAGGGCGTGCCGCGCATCACAGCGAATCACAGGGCGGCTCAGAGGGGGGGGGCGGCGCGGGCCACAAAAAGCAGAGCCATTGCAATGGATGAGAATCGTTCGCATATGTGCACCTCTGCACTATGCCAAAGTGGTGCGTCAATCGCATGGCAGGGAAGGAACTTCAGAATGAGGCACTATTGTTACGATCAGGAGCGATCAGGACTGAAAGGACAGAAGACCAAATCAGTGGCTGCGCTTGGCTTGCACATGTGCAACAATTCCTGTGGCAAGGAGTGCCAAGAGGCTAGCTGCGTGGCGCCAGCATGCAGCAACAACAGCCTCGTGTTATGCAGACATCTCCACTACACGGCTATGTGGCATCAACCTTATCAGCAGCAATTGCATTTTCAGCACCAACAGCTTTTAGCTGCCGTGGTCACGGCCAATTTTTGTTTACTTTTGAATCGACATTACACACAATTCTCTCTGAGAGCCCTATCTCTTTTCAAAAGCGGCCTAGATTGCATCAAGAAGGCATCATCAAGTCCTACATGTACTCTTCTTCTAGTGTGTTGCAGTGTGTGGCAGTGCGTTGCATCGAGAAGGCATCATCAAGGTCCTAGATGTACTTGCACTACATGACCATCTGCGTATCATCAAGGTCCTACATATACCCACGAGAGGCCTCTAGTCTCTTCTATCGTGTTGCAGTGTGTGGCAGTGCGTTGCATTGTGTTGCATTGTGTTGCAGTGTGTTGCAGAGCGTTGCAAAGTGGTGCAGGATGTAGTGGAGCGTTGCAGTGTGTTGTTCTACATCGTGTTGCAGTGCGTTGTCCTACATCCACCCACGAGGGCCGAGAGCAAGGCCTTGATGTGAACCCCTCGATTCCTCTCGCCCTTGATTTGACCCCTTGGATTGCTGTATATTCTCACATTCAGATGTTCTGAGATCCTGTATTTTTGTGACGAGAGTCCTGCATATATGAAAGACCTGTCTCTATACCGAGAGACCTCTAAAAGAGGCCTACAAATGAGAATGGTCTGTAAAACAGACGTAAAAAGATTATTTGAAACCACGACACGCTGCAACAGACTGCAACAGGCTCCAACAGACTGCAACTAGAACGTGCTTTCGCACGACACGGGCAAACATGTGAAATGAATACTTTTTAACAACATCTGGATATTCGCTATAGACAGCACACACACTGCAACACGCCACAACACACACACGCTGCAACATAATACGACAGAGTGTCGCACGATATAGGCACATGTCTTAAATGTCTGAAATAGATCTCTTTTAGAAAGATCGGGACATTCTCTACCGACTGCACACAGAACTGCATCACACTGCAGCACACTAGAAGATACTCTAATACACTGTCGCATCACACAGGCAATCATCTGAAAGGCATACTCTGGGCATACACTGCAGAAAGATCTCGACACTCCCTACAGACAGCACCGCACACACACTGCAACACACTGCAAATGACTACACTGACACATGTCTGATATGTATCAGACATGTGTGCGAGTTCAGTCTAGTCATGAGGAGACTTACTTCATAAATCTGCATGTATATATTAAAAATAAGGTATATATATAGATACATATATATATATATATATATA
>Ga0105053_10011548_pt1 | contig 10802 bp, 7 predicted proteins | sample BON01_FD_78093 | JGI IMG/M metagenome (GOLD analysis project Ga0105053, IMG submission 78093) | Freshwater microbial communities from Lake Bonney liftoff mats and glacier meltwater in Antarctica - BON-01 | ecosystem: Environmental > Aquatic > Freshwater > Ice > Glacier meltwater | place: Lake...
CGTTCTGGGCGACCGCTCGGCGTCGCGTGTAGAACGCCACTCCGCCGCACCGCTACTCTCCATCGCGTCCACCCCCCCCCCCCACGCCGGCCCCCCCCCCCTCCCCCCGCAAAGCAAACAGGCGCTGGCCAGGCGCTGCGGGCGCCCCGGGCGCCGCGGGCGCTCCGGGCCCTTCCGTCACTGGTCCACCGGGCATTGCGGGCCCGCCAGGATTGTCCGGCGCCCCGGGCCCTCCCGGATCGAACGGCGTCGCGGGCCCTCCCGGGTCGAACGGCGCCGCCGGCCCGCCGGGAAGCCAAGGTAAGCAGACCGCGCGTGGTCGTTTCGTCGTCCGACGCAGGCGCAGGCGCAGGCGCAGGCGCAGACGCGCCCCTTGTCACCACTCTCACGCCCATTTGCGCCTTGCCCCCATCGCCCCCTGCCCCCTTTACCACCGCCCCCCTCGAAAAACGCAACACTCGCGCAGGCGTCGCCGGCCCGCCGGGCCCCGCCGGCCCGCCCGGCCCCTCGTCCGCGGACACCCCGGCCAGCGTTACGGGCACCGTCGGCTCGGGCAACGTCGTGGTCAGCTGGCCGGGCGCGCTCGGCTCGTGCTCGGCGGAGCTCAACGCGGGCTCGGGCCCGGGCGACGTCGCCTGCGAGGTCAACAAGGAAGACCCGGACAACCCGTACGTCGTCGCCAAATTTTTGTGCCCCGCGGGCTCGACCGTGCTGCAGGGCAGCTGCAACGGCGGCGCGCCGACCGAGTCGCTTTTCGTTGACTCGGTCGACATCGACCTGGTCACGTGCGCCTGGCGCGCGCCTGCCAGCGCGACCTTCTCGGTGGTCACCGTCGCCGCCCTCTGCACGGACCTCGGGATCTTTGGGCCCGCCGCCGCGCTGCGCGGCGGCGGCGGCGGCGGCGGCAAGGGTGTTGGGGCGCCGGAGCGCGCCATGCGGCTGGCGCTGCAGGCCCTGCCCGACCGCGACGCGATCGCAAAGGCGGGTCTGGCCAGGATCGCGGCCAAGCAGGGCTAGGACTGCCGGACTGGCGAATGCAGATCCGCGGACGCTCCACCCGCTCGGCCGTCCTCTCTGTTTTGGCGGCAGAACGGGCGGGCGCCCATTCTCGGCACGATTCCTTCGATCGGCCCGTCGGCGTCGGCGTCGGCGTCGGCGTCGGCGACGGCCGGCGCGCGCGCGCTCGAGAAAGGCGCGACACATCCAAAAATAGATCGACACTGTTGAGATTCATATGCAAGTTAATACCCCGGGAGTTGTGCCGCTGTGTGACGGCAGCAGCCACATTAGCTTTTCTAAGCAGTGCGCGCACTTTGAGCGCAAAAAGGAATGAGAGCAAGAATGAAAGGAGAGGAGGAAAGAAGAGAGAGAGAGGGGGGGCAAAGGCCTGCCGTTGCGCGCAAGGCATTCACCCCCCCCCCCCATTTGCAGGCGCTGCAGGGGCACGCTCACGCCATCGCGACGGCCCCGGCGATCAGCGCCGCGGCCGCCACGCCCGCGCGCAGGAACTTGCCCGCCAGCGTGCCGCCGGCCGCCACCCCGGCCGACGACCCCAGCGACTTGGGCTGCGCCGCCGCCTCGCCGGCCGCCTTGACCGCCTCGGCCTGCGCCGCCAGCGCCGCCGCCGCCGCCTTGGCGGCCGCCTCCTGCTGCACCGTCACGGCCGCCTGTCCGGGAAGCGGGACGGACGCCGACCCGGACTTGCCCGCGAACGAGCCCAGCAGCTCGCCCTCGGCCAGCGCGTAGGCCATGACGCAGCGGATCGAGGCCTCCTGGCCCCCCTGATTCCCCTTCGGGAACGACCCCTCGACGCCGACCGCGAACGCGCCCGCGCCCGCGCCCGCGACCGGCGCGATGCTGATGGCCAGGTTGCTGCCGTGGTTGTACCGGCCGACGATGGCGGGCCCGCGCTGCGCGACCACGGACGGCTCGCAGTAGGTGCCGTCCGAGGCCACGGGCAGCGTCGGCGTCAGCGAGGCGGTGCAGTCGGGCGCCACAGCCACCGCCAGCCCCATCATGCAGTCGGCGACCAGCGGCACGCCCGCGCAGCGGGAGGCGTCCTTCTGGCGAATGATGGCGCGGGCTGGTCATGGTTTGAGGATTGTGGGTTGTGGTTTTTGTTTGGTTTTTCATGGTGTGGAAGGGGGGAAGGGGGGAGGAGGGGGTGAGAAGAAGCGGCGGGAAGGCACGGCGGCGGCGTCGGCGGCGGCGGCGGCGCGCCGAGCGTGTGAAGTTGCGCCGGGGGGGCCTTTTTTTGTTTAATTCCGGACAGCGGACAGGAGAGGGGCGCGTGTCCCACTCCGGGCGGGCGGGCGCGCGCTGAATTGAGACGACCGAGCTCGCTTGGGGGGGCGGGGGGGGGCTCGGGCCGTGCGGCGCGAGCGCGCGAGACAACGGACGTAAAAGCCCCTGCCCGGTGAAAAACCGCTCGACTGATGCAGAGGGCTCCGCGAGTCCGCGCTCTCCGTCCTCGCGCAAACGACGACACCCGGAGGCGCGCGCTGGCGCCAGAGGCTTATCGACGCTTACTCACCAGGCGCGCACTGCTGGGGCGCCTGGAAGGCGCCCTGCAGGGCCTCGTCGAGGCGGGCGGCGCGGCAGCACGAGGCGAGGGCCAGGGCCAGGACCGCGGCCGCGAGGAAAGAGTAGCGGCGCATGTTTCGAGGTTTGTCGGGGGAGGGAGGAGGCCGGGTGTACGTGTGTGACGACTACTTGTGTGTGCGCGCGCGCGTGTGTGAGGCTTTTCGTGTGCTGTGTGTGTGTGTGTGAGAATGGGATGTTGAGAGAGGCCGGACTTGTCCCGCCGCGCTCGCTGGCCACCGCCGCCAAACCTCCCGCGCGACGGCAAGGGAAGAAAAAACAGCAAACTCACACACTCGCCGGTTTCATTCTTCCCCCCATTGGAGATCCGCTACCTAACGATCCGTGTCAGAGAGACTTTGCGCGAGCGTGGGGCAGTCTCTCGCGCCGCAGCAACCGCGCTTCTCTCCTTCCCCCCTCTCGTGCGGAAACTCTGCTCGCGACCTGCGACCCCTCCCTTTTTCCCGAGAAACGACTCGTTTCCTCCACGTCCTCTCTCTTTCGCGCGAAACGCGACACCGACCAGCCAACCGACTCAATGACGGACGCCGGGTGCGGCGGCACGTGCGGCCTACTCTACGCGCTCGCCGCCGCCGACTCGCCGCGCCTGCGGCGCAGCAGGCGGACCAACGGCAAGCGTTCTTGCCGCCAACGCGCCGAGCGCCGCTCCTCCGAAAGCGGCAGCGGCGGCGGCGGCCGGCAAAGCGGCGGCGGCAGCAGCGGCGGCGGCGCGGGCCAGCAGGCCGTCGACATCGACATGGACGGCATCTGCACGAGCGAGGCGCGCTGGGCGTCGCAGCTCGAGCTCCTCGACAACGTCGCCGTCCTCGCGGCGACACACGGCGGAGGGGCAGCAGCAGCGCACGGCGAGGGCGGCGGCGGCGGCGGCAACGACGGCGGCGGCGACGACGACGGCGCGTCGCGCCGCGCCCCACGGCGAGCGCTGCTGCTACCGCGCCGGCCGGCGCCCCACTGCGCGCCGGCCTCCTCCCTGAAAGTCGCTCACGCGTCGCCCGCGCAGCTGCGGCGCGTTTCGGCCGCCATGGAGCGCCACGCGCGCCTGGCGGCCAGCTCGGCGCGCGCGGGCGTGCCGTCCCGCCTGCTGCGGTCGCTCGAGGTGTGCGAGGTGGGTCTGGCGGCCGGCGGAAACGGCGGCGACGGCGGCGGCCACGGCGGAGGAGCAAGCGGCCACGGCGGCGGCGGCGGCTGCTCGGCCACGGTCGCCGCGTCTGCCGCCGCCGCCGCCTATGCCTCTACATCGGCCGCCGTCGCCCTGGGCTCGGCGCTCGAGGCGCTGGCGGCGGCGGCGGCGGGCGCCGAGGAGGGGGAGGAGGAGGAGGAGGAGGGCCGGGCGGCGCCGGCGGCGGCAGCGGCAGCGGCAATGGCCGAGGCGGGCGGCGCCGCGGCGCTCGCGGCCCAGAACAGCCAGCAACAACAAGAACAGCAACAGCGACGCCAGCACCAGCAGCAATCGAGCAACAGCAGCGGCGGCGGCCTCGGCGCGAGCGCGGCCTCCCCGTGGAGACCGCCGCCCTTTTTCGCCCCCTGCGCCGCCGCCGCCCCGCCGCCGCCCGCCGCCTGCCCCCCGCCCGCCCCCCTAGCGCGCCTGTCGCTTGGGGGCATCCACACGGCCGCCGTCGCCGCCGCGCTGGCCCCCGGCGTCCAGGCGTGCGTGCACGTCGGCCTGCGCGAGCTCACGCTCGCGCGCGTGGGCGCCGAGGCGCTCGCGTCGCTCGCGGGCGCCCTGGCCGCCGCCACCGGGGCGGGCGAGGCGGCGCAGCTGCGGTCGCTGGTGCTGCGGGACTGCGCCATGGCGTCGCCCGCGGCCGCCGAGGCGCTGGCGGCGGCGATCGCGGGCACGGGCGTCGAGCGGGCTGCGCTCATCAACCTGCGCTACGCGCCGCCCGCCGGAGCGGCCGCGGGAGGCGGGACGACTGGCGGCGGCGGCGGCGGCCACAGGCGGCTGCTTCTGGTGGGGCGCGGCGGCGGCGGCGGCGGCGGCGGCAGCAAAAACGGCGGCGGCAGCGGCGACGGCGGCGGCGGCGGCGGCGGCTCGACGCCGACCACCGCCACGGCCGCTGGGCGCCGGAGCCAAACCGCCAGCGCCAGCAGCAACGCCAGCCCAGCGACAGCGGCGGCGGCGGCAGCGGCGGCGGCGGCGCCGACAGTCGTTGTCAACCCGGCCGCCGTCGTCGTCGCCGTGGCCCTGCGCGCCCTGGCCGCGCGGCTGCCCTGGTCGCCGCGCGCCCTGCGCGAGCTCGACGTCGGCCGCACGCTCGCGCTGTCCGACCCGATCGCCGCCTCGGCGCTCGGCGCGGTGGTTGCGAGCGCGGCGCAGCGCGGCGGGCTGGTCAAGCTGCGCGCGGCGGGCTGCGGCATCACGGACGAGGGCGCGGCGCGCTTCGCCGACTCGTGCTGCTGCGCCTCGGGCTCCTCGCGCAGCAGCGGCGCGGCGGCCGGCGCGGGCAGGGCGCCCGGCGGCGGCGGCGGCGGCGGCGGCGGCGGCGGCGGCGGCGGGTGGGCCGCGCGGCTCGAGGTGCTCGACCTTTCGGACAACGCGATCGGCGAGCGCGGCGCGGCGCGCATCGCGCGGGCGCTGGCGGCGGCGGCGGCCGCGGCGGCCCCGCGCCTGACGTCCCGCGCTCTGCACCAGCAGCTGCACCAGCCCTCGCCGCTGCAGCAGAGCGGTGGCGGCGGCGGCGTCGGGGGCTTCCTCGACGCCCTCGCGGCGGCGCCCCTGGCGCCCGCGCGCGGCCCGGGCCTCGCGCTGTCGCTGCGCAACAACGCGGGCGTCGGCCCCGCGGCCGCCGCCGCGCTCGGCTCCGCCATGCGCGCGGGCGCCGCCATCGCGCACCTCGACCTCTCGGGCACGCGCGCGGGGCCAGGGGCGGGGGCGCTGGTGCTGCCGGGCGCGGCGACGACGACCGAGCCCGCACCCGGCGGCGGCGCGACGAGGACGACGACGGGCGGCGGCGGCGGCGGCGGCGGCGGCGGCGGCGGCGGCGGCGGCGCCACGTTCAGCAGCGGCGGCGGCGCCGGCGGCGCGTTCGGCGACGGAGTCCCCGACAGTTGGGAGCCCAGCTCGCGGGCCGGCGGCGGGCGGCCCCGGCCCAGGGTGCTCATGGCGCTCCGGTCGCTCGACCTGTGCAGGGCCGGCGTGACCGACGCGGCCGCGCAGCTGCTCGCGTCGGCGATGGCGGCGGGCCTGCTGCCCCGCCTGGAGCGGCTGGCGCTCAGCGGCAACGCCATCGCCGACGCGGGCGCCAAGGCGCTGGCGGCGGCGGCGGCGGGCGACGGCGGCGGCGGCAGGGGCGGCGGCGGCGGTGGCGTCGGCAGCCTGGGCGGCCGGACCACCACAGGGGGGGGGGCAGGCGGCGCGAGGACCGCGCCCGCCCCCTCTCCTGCCCCCCGCCCCCCGCCCCCCGCCCTGGCCGAGCTGCTGCTCGACGGCAACCGCGTCCGCAACGCCGGCGTCGACGCTCTGGTGGACCTCGCGCTGTCGCGGCGGCACGTGCGCGACGTGCGGCTGGACGGCAACCGCGCGTCGAGCCCGCTCCTGCTCTACACGTTCGTGCGGGAGGCGGCGCGCGTGCTGGCCTTGCGTCGGGCGCGCGCGGCGGCCGCCGCGACGGCGGCGCGGGCGCGGGCGCGCGAGGTGGCGGCGGCGGCGCGCGGGTCGCTCGGGGGCGGGGCGGGCGGCCGGGCGCCGCCGTCGTCCCGCGGCGGCGGCGGCGGCGGCGGGACCGAGGACGGCGGCGAGGAGGACGGGCGCAGCAAGATGGCGCGCCTGGGCTCGAGCGGCGGGCGCGCCGAGGTGGGCGCCGCGAGCGCCGGCGACCGGCGCGCGCGGCGCGCGCAGGCCGCGGCGCTCGGCGGCCTGCGCGCCCTGCTGGGGCCCGACGCGCTGTCGCGCCTGCTGCTGAAAAAGCGCAGCGGAGGAGGTGGCCGGGGCGGTGGGGCAACAGCGGCGGCGGCGGCGGCAAATGGCGACGGGTCGGCGACAGGCGAGGGGGCTAACGGCGCTGGGTCGGACGACGGCGGCGCCGCGTCCCTCGACGGCTGGGCGCTCGGCACGACGGCGTCGGTGGAGCAACCCGCTCCGTCGCTGGCGCTGAGGGTGGCGTCGCTGTCGGGCGGCATGGGCGGCGGCGGAAGCAGCTTTGCCTTCGGCTGCGGCGGGCGGCCGGAGGAGCGGCGCGAGCCGGCGAGCGACGACGCGGCGGCGGCCATTCGCCTGGGCGCGCCCGTGGTGACGCGCCTCGTCAAGGCGCGGGATGGCGAGGAGGGGGAGAACGAGTCGCTCTGGGCCGCCCTGCGCGCGACCTGCAGCTTGCGCGACCCCCACCCCCCCCCCCATCATCAGGCGAGCGCTGCGGCCCCGTCGTCGGACGCGCTCTTGCCGCGCCGCCCGTGACGCGCCTCGTCGTCGTCCGTCGTCGTTGCCGCTTCCGCCCCCCTTTCCTTCTCTTCTCCTCCCTCTCTCACGTCGGGCCCTCCAACCACAGCTCACACTTCTCTTATTTCTCACTAATTGTCTCGGCGCTTCCCCGGACACTCTTTGCCCTTTCTCCTTCTTCCGAGGTACGAATTTTGTTGGTTCCGACGGACCAACAAACGTGAAAATGAAAACCATCGTCGTGGTGTTTCGCTGGTGACCCGGCCTGCTTCCTCCCGCGCAGCCTCCGCGTCCCCCCCCGCCCCTCCGCCCCGCGCGCGCCGGAGGCTTTCGAAGACGTGGCGCCGCGACCGGCTGGGCGCGCCCACCTTTCGAGGGAGGCAAACACGGGGCAAAACAAGTTTCTCGTCTTTTTTCGATGGGCACCAACGACCGCGTCAAAAAACCACACCTCTGAACGCGGGGGCCCCCTTGCTTCGGGGCCTCCGCGGGGCCCGCATGGACCTGCTCTTGACCCGACGTCCTGGGACGTGCGAGTTTCCGGGGTGTTTCTCGGGGGTTCGCGAGGCGCGCGCCCCCAAGGAACGGCTTCCGAAGGGGGGGGGGAAGGTGCCGCCGCCCTCGCCGCCCCGCCCTCCGCCCGCGATAGTCCTCCTTCCATCCTCCTGGCACTCTCCCGCCACCAACGGCCTCGTTTGCCTCACAATTGCCCTCACTCCACAACAACAATGAACAAACAGCCCCCCAACCAACAAAAAGAATGGACGCCGACAAGCTCAAGGCGACCGCGGCCAGCGCCGGCGCCACGGGCTCCAAGGCCGTGCAGGACCTGCTGTCGCGCCCCGAGCTCCAGGCCGCGGCCAAGAAGGTCGCGTCCAACCCGCACGTCGCCAAGGTGCTCGCGGACCCGCGCGTGCACGCGGCGTACGCCAAGCTGTCCGACCCGGCCGTCCAGCGCCACTTTCTGACCGACCTCAAGGCGGTGCTGCACGGCGAGCTGCCGCTCAAGGACGCGGCCGCCGACCTCAAAAAAGTGCTGACGGAGAAGCACGTCGACGAGGCCAAGGCGGCCGGCGCGACGGCGCCGGTGGCGCCGGCGGCGCCGCCCGCGCCCGCGGCGTGAGAAATCCCTTTTTTTTTCTTGGGTCGCTGTCGTGTTCGTTCGGCTCTAAGGGCGGGCGGCGGGGGGGAGGGCGGGGGGCGCGAGCGGCGGAGGGCGTGCCGCGGCGCGCTTTTTTCGCTGCCACTCTCCTTCTCTGTTGCGCGCGCGCCATCTTTTCATGTAGACCCGCCGCGCGCCCGTCCGCCGCGCTAGCAAACCTGCCCGCGTTTTTGAAGAAAAAGGACGTCGAGTGTAAAAACCACCAAGCGTTTCTCGCGGCCGTCGGGATAGGACAGGGGGGGCCAGTACGGCGGCCGAGGCGGCGCATCGTCGGCAGCCACATCAACGAGCGCGCGATGAAAGAGGCGGCGCGTTGCCTCCATCGCCCCCATACCACCACGACCACCGCTCCCACCACGAAGCCGCAGACATCCGGCCCGTCCGAGCGCGCGCGCCGCCCAGTCACACACACGCGAACTCGCCGCCCCCCCCCCTCCCCTTTCTCTATCGGCTCTCTTTTTCTCGGGCCCTTTTTCAGCAAGCCACCCAAAACACAGAGGGGCGCGAGATGGACACGCCCGGCCTCGCGTTCGCGGGCCGCCTGCTGCTGCGACAGTTAAAGGCGGTTGCCGACCCGCACGCCGAGGAGGAGCACGGCCACGCCGAGGAGGAGCACGGCCACGCGCACGGAGCAGGAGAGGCACCGCATGAGGGGGAGGAGGAGGCCGGCCACCACGCCGAAGAAAAGGCCCTCTCCTCCTCCGCGCACGGGCACGCGCACGGCCACGAGGAGCACAGCGCCAGGGCCGACGGGCAGCCCACGCTGGACCTGCGCATCGCTGCCATCTTCTCGATCTTCGCGGGCGCGCTGCTCGCGGGCCTGCTGCCGATCTTTGTGCGGCGGCTCGCGTCGCCCGACTCGAAGGCCGCGCGCGCCCTGCGCACCTTTGCCGGCGGCACCATTCTCGGCTTGGCGCTGGTGAGGAGAGAGATAGCGTTTTCCGCCGACCCGTTTGTGCGCGCGCGCCAGTCTTGTGCCCGGATCGGCGGGGGGCACTGGCGGGGCAGGCGCGAGCTTGGATCGCGCGCGCCGCCACACGGGCATCGGTCCGCCGTCGTTTTTTTTGTCGCGTGTACGGGGGCCGTCCGGCCGTCCTCCCCCGTACGTACCGGCGCCCGTGCCGGCGCCGCCGCCGGTGCCCCGAAGAAAAACAAAACGCCCCGCCGCCGCCGCCTCCGCCGCCGCTCAAGTCTCTCTCTCTCTCTCCCCCTAACAAACAACCCCCCCCCCCCCCCCCACACCCCCCCCCCCCCCCCCCATGCAAACACCACCCCAGGTCCACATCATCCCCCTGGCCATCGAGGAGCTCGGCGCCGTCAGCGCCGGCTACGAGCACCTGGGCGGCGTCGCCATCCTGTTTGGCGTCGTGCTACTGCTCATCATCGACAGCTCGGTCACCGCGCTCATGGCGCCGGCGGCGGTCAAGCGCGCGCTGCAGGCCGAGCAGGCGGCGCACAGGGCGGCGGCGGCGGCCGGCGGGGACGCGGCGGCGTGCGAGGCCGCGGACCTCCCAGCGCGCGCGGCGGGCAACCCGTTCCACCACTACCACTCGCACACGTCGCCGCGGGCGGCCGCGCTCGACGCCGCCGGCGAGGCCGAGGCGGCGGCGGCGGCGGCCGAGGCGGGCGGCAAGGCGGCGGCTGTGGCGGGGGCGGACCACGACCGCCACGGCGACGAGGACGAGCTCGAAAAGCGCCTGCCGTCGCAGCAAACGGACGGCGGCGGCGCCATTGGCTACGGCCAGGGGGACGACGCGGGCAACGGCGACAGCGCCGCCCGCGCCACCGCCATCGCCGCCGCCATCCGCAAGGTCAAGCTCACCGTCGGCGCCTACGCCATGGAGGCCGGGTGCATCTTCCACAGCCTCGTCATCGGGATCGGCCTCGGCGTCGTCGTCAGCGGCAGGGCCTACGTGGCGACCATGCTTGGAGCGCTGACTGTGCACCAGGCGCTCGAGGGCCTGTCGCTGGGGTCGGTCCTCGCGCGCACGTCCTTCAGCCGCCTGCACCAGTGTCTCATGGCCCTGACCTACAGCCTCACGACGCCTATCGGCATCGCCATCGGCATTGCCGTCACGGGCCTGTACGACCCTACCAGCACGGTCGCGATGGCGGTGCAGGGGACGCTCAACGGCCTTAGCGGCGGCATGCTGCTGCACATCGCGCTGTTCCAGATCGTGGCGGAGGAGTTCTCGCGCGAGGACCTGCTGGTGCGGCCGGGCTTGAGGGTGGGGCTGTACGGGAGCCTGCTGCTGGGCGCGGGCTTTATGTGTGTGCTGGCCGTCTGGGCGTGATTCTTTTTCGTCTTGTCGTCGTCGCCCGTCGCCCGTCGCCCGTCGCCCGTCGTTGTGGTTGGTTCCGCGGGGAGCGCGCAAGAAATCGCCCCTCCTCCTCCTCCTCGCCACCTCCCACGAAGGACACGCGCTTTGCTGCCCTCTTTCTCCCTTCCTCTCTTCTATGATCTGTATCTTTTGCGCATTACATAACCCGAAACCCCCGTTGGCGCCCCCGAAACCTGTCGGGGCCATTCCGTCATCCCCCGTTATACTGGCCTTTCGAACCCCTTCGAAGGGCTGTTTCGAACCCGTTCGAACCTTAGGTTTGGAAGTTTGCAAAGTCTGGGAAAAAGCGTGTGTTGGGCGACCCCCTTGATTTGGAAGGGAG
>Ga0105053_10011551_pt1 | contig 10800 bp, 10 predicted proteins | sample BON01_FD_78093 | JGI IMG/M metagenome (GOLD analysis project Ga0105053, IMG submission 78093) | Freshwater microbial communities from Lake Bonney liftoff mats and glacier meltwater in Antarctica - BON-01 | ecosystem: Environmental > Aquatic > Freshwater > Ice > Glacier meltwater | place: Lake...
AAAAAGGAGGGAAATGAGTCGGTTACAAACTGTAACCAACTGAAATTGGAATCAAGTGATGGCAAGTTTTATAAAACCGATGTTGCTGATACCGAACAGCTTTTTAGATTAATACAATCTATCCCTTCTCCAAAAGCTGAACCCTTTAAATTGTGGTTGGCAAAAGTAGCCTCGGAAAGGTTAGATGAAATGCAAGACCCAGAATTGAGTATTGATAGAGCTTTGGAAAATTATATGAACTTGGGCTATTCGGAAAGCTGGATTAATCAACGCCTCTAAAGCATTGAAATAAGAAAAGAATTAACAGATGAATGGAAGAAAAGAGGACTGAAAGAAGGGCAGCAATTTGCAACGCTTACCGATATCATTACCAAAGCATGGAGTGATAAAACCACTAAGGAATATAAAATGCTGAAAGGCTTAAAAAAAGAAAACCTTAGGGATAATATGACCAATACCGAACTGATATTAAATATGTTGGCCGAAGCATCTACCAAAGATATTTCAGAAGCTGTGCATCCCAAAGATTTTGACGAAAGCAAAAAAGTGGCAAAGCAAGGCGGCAATGTTGCCAAGGTTGCAATGAAAGAATTGGAAGCAAAAACCGGCAAAAAAGTGGCAACAAGCCAAAATGCCAAACAGCTTAGGGAAACTAAAAATAATACAATTGAAAAAAAAGGATAAAAAGCAATGATAAAACCGCATTTATTTCAATAGAAACCCAAACAGACCAATTGGTTTAACAACTTTACGCACTGACCGAAGAAGAAATAAAAAGTATAGAAACAAAATAAATAGACAATAAGGCGAGCATTTCACAGCCACACGCTTTGCCAAGTCACCCGCTCGTCCTGAGCTTGTTGAAGGAAGCCGACACGCTAGCCAAAACTGGGCAAAGCGTATGCCTAATCAACCGCACAACCGACAGTCAATCAACACGAAAGACAGAACACCAGTAGCTAAAAGCGGTTTTGCGTAATGGCGGGTTCATTGGTAAATGGATCATTCTAGCTCGCAGCAACATTTGTGGTGGGTTGACCGTTTTGTGTTCCGAAATCGGCCACTACACAAAGCCGCAAACCATTAAAACCGCTTGGAAAGTAATGGTTAACGCTTCACGTTATTTGTTCCAATTGGAGAAATGTACTTGTTCCAATCTCACACCCCAAATTGCCGCAAGTGGTGGTCGAGATGTTTGGTTTGTAATTGATTCCACTCGGTAGGGGTCATGGCACCAAAAATGGGATGTGGTTTAGTGCTATAAGCAGAAATGCCCTGCCGACCAAAATGCTGAACCTTTGCTAACAAAGTCTGGCGGGTAATGTCAAAGTCAGGTTGAAATGAGATGACCAGCTCCGGTGCCGTGGGTAAATTTTTACCAAAGGACGGATTTTTGAGAAAAAGACGTTTACTTATCGGCCCGAAAAAGGCCAAAAAACGATTCACCGCCATGTCACGTTCGCCCGCTGCGAGCTCTAATGGCAACAAACAGTGAAGTAACATCTGGTTGACGCTCATTTTTCCCCACAAAGCTCGACTTCCGATATGCAGCTCACCGATACGTTCCAAAAATTGTTGGTTATCCCGTGGGTCGATTAACGAAATGGACAGCGCTGATTTTTTCATTGGGACGTTAATTAGACAAGGCCAATTTCAAAGGTATGCTCCTTTTTGTTTGGCCCTGCTTTTCAGGAGGTATCGGTGCCGAATGTATCTCCGCACCGGTGATAAAGGTTGGTTGCCGTAAATGCTGCGGTGACCAGAAGCCAAAAAGGCAGCCCAACACGCCAGCCCCAACAAAAGCCCATATTCCCAACCGAACAACTCCATACCCATTATCCAGCAAGCAATGGGTGTATTGGTAGCGCCAGCAAAAACTGCCACAAAGCCGAGTGCAGCTAATAACGCCATCGGTAAAGGAATAAAAAGGGACAATACATTACCCAGTGCGGCGCCCATAAAAAAAAGCGGGGTCACTTCACCGCCTTTGAAGGCAGCGCCTAGGGTGAAGGCTGTAAATAGCAGCTTCAGTAAAAAATCCCAGGGCAGGAGTTTTTCGGTAAAAGCAGCCGCTATAATCGATAATCCCAAACCCGCATACCGCAAACTGCCAGGTATCAAAAACAGCAAAGCCAGCATTAAACCGCCAAGTAGTGGTCGGTAAGGCGGGTAGGGGATGAGCGCAAATGTCTTTCTGAAAAAATGGGTCGTGCGAACGAAAAGAAGTGCACATAAGCCGCTGGCCAAACCTAAGCTAATGACCCAAAAAGGCGTTGAAAATTGCCAATCTGGAAGACTTCCCGCGCTATAGCTGCTGTGTTGAACAGACCAAAGCAGACAAACCCCATGTGCCAGCCAAGCTGTAGCCAAAACTGGCAAAATGGCATCATAGCGCATTTTTTTTAGCGCCAGCACTTCCAAAGCGAAGATAGCTCCCGCCCAAGGTGTGCCAAAAACTGCTGCAAACCCGCCACTAATACCACAGAGCAAAAGTAATTGACGGTCGGTTTTTGAAAGTTTGAACCACCGATTCAACTGATCGGCTAAAGCAGTCGACATCTGAACGGCGGTGCCCTCCCTCCCCGCTGAGCCACCACCCAAATGGGTGAGTAAAGTGCCCAAAAAAACCAAAGGAGCGGTGCGGAGCGGGATGATGGAGGCCGGTCGGCTATAGGCTTCAAAAAGTAATTCACTACCCGTATTTGCAGCTTTTCCGTAACGGAAATAACCCCATCCAATCAGCCATCCAGCAAATGGAAGCAAAGCTATAAGCCAGAAATGCTGCTGCTGTGTTTGTCCTACCCAGTCGAGCGCCAATAGAAATAGGGCTGCAGCTGAACCGCTTATTAAACCTAACAGCGTACAAAGTAAGAGCCAGCGGTAATGTATTACCGAGATCAAGCTTTGAAAATGGGTCTTATAATCCATTATCCATGGCACTAACGTAACATCCCCACGGGATACAACTGCGCTGTTCCTTCAAAATTCGGACTGTTGCGGTAAAGCCAGTCGAGTTGGGCGCCTGGCGTGGGTAGTTTGTCTTGTTCGTTTTTCCAAACTTCAAAACGTTGCCGCAAGTCAGGGTTATTGCGAAGCAGCTCGGCAGCGGTGTCCTCATATACATAGGCGCTGAAATATTCTTTTTGTTGTAAAATGCCATCAAAAAATCCCCAATTAAAGTAGCTATCCACAGCGCGGGGCTCGAGGGTTTCGACTACAAAACGGTCGTGCCCTTTACCCGTGAATACCATCACATCCCCTTTTCGGTATTGATGTAAAGCCTTTATCGTGCTGGTTTGGGTGCTATAATGGAGGTAATGGCCTTCGTAAGGGCGACGACTGCTCTGGTAATCCGTAATGAGGTAAAATTCAAGCGCCAACAAGGTATCGGCTTTTAAGCGGGTGAATGGAATTTGATTGATTTCGAGCCTTTCAATGACTTCATGCCAAGCTTGCGGGATGACGTAGCACTTGGGCTTCAGTACCGAATCTACACCTTCATAATGGTTCAAAAAGGGGATTTTTCTCGACCAGGGTTCATTCTGGTCGTAGTATAAGCGCGTTTCGCCATGTACCTCACTGCCTTTGTATGCGGCTGCGTAGCCACGAAAAAGGATAGAATCGGCAGATTGTCTGTTCAACTTCCAATTAAGGGGCATCACTGCCGCTGCTGCAGTTTGAGCGGCCGCCTGGGCACGGGCTTTTTGTAATTCAGGCCCAAGGGTCTGCATTTCCGACAGGCAAATGTCGAGTAGAGCATACGTAGCCGCTACCCGCTGGGGATAGGGCTTGAGCATATGTGTTTCGAGCACATAACTCGCCGTATGAAACAGGGTGCCGTAGCCGCTACTGTAACGTGGGGTTTCCAGAAAGCCAATAATGCCGGAGTCGGGCAATTCCCGTTCGGTATTTACATAAGGGCACATAGGGAAACCAGCCTTTTCCATTTGGGCATACAAACGTGGACTGAATTTTTGCCGCATCCAGCCGCCTACCTCCACCTGCATTTTATCTGCTTGTGATTCGATGAGCGTCATGGTATGTTGGTAGTCGGCACCATTGGAGGTGTGCGTATCGAGAAATAAATCAGGATTCCATTTACGCAAGGCAGTGATCAGGCTTTGTGTATTGCGACTATCGAGCTTTATGAAGTCACGGTTGAGGTCGAGATTGCGGCTGTTGGCACGAAAGCCGTAGGCTTCCGGGCCATTTTGATTGGCGCGACTGTGGCTGTTCCGCCTTAGACTACCATCTACATTAAATACAGGTACAATCAGGACAACGGTATTTTTAAGCCAGGCTTTTTTGATGGGATCGTTTACCAACTCGCGCGCCAAACGCATGCTGGCATCTATACCTTCGGGTTCACCGGGGTGTATTCCATTGATGATAAATACGATGTTTTTTTTGCGGCTGCGCGCTTTTTCAGGTGAAAAGTCCCCATCCCCATCAATCACCACCAAATGTAAGGGCCTGCCAATATCGGTACGTCCGATACTGTCTAATCGAACGCTTTTGTAGGCCCGATCTAGTTTTTGGTACCAGGCGATGCAGTCGTCATAAGTGGTACTTTGATTGCCATTGCCCAATTCGTAGGGGGTAACCAAATTTTGAGCGAATAGGGAGGTGGCGAAACTGACTAAGAGGCCAATTATAAGCAGTGCGTAATATTTCTTCATTCCGGGTTTTGTTCGATAAAATCAGCTACAAACTGTTGTAAATCGGGGAAAAAGGTGTCGAATTCAGCACCAAAGGCTGTTATATGCTCCTCCAATGCATCTGGCGCACGCTCCATACCACTTTCAAAACGGGCGCGGCGACTCATGCCGGTCATTACCCGCCTTATGCCTTCCATACGGGCATAGTTGGTGAGCCAATCGTAACGCTCCATAAACGGTAACATCTCTTGTGCACGTGTGGGCAGCAGCTCATGCCGGCTCTTCATCTCTTCATAAACGGCTGCAGCATAATCGGGTAGGGGTTGGGGATGGTAAAGCAACCAGTCTTTGGCAAGAAAATGGTCATAAAAAACATCTACAATTACAGGCGCATACTTACGGAAGTCGGGTTGTAAACGCGCCTTACTTTGGGCTACTACAGGATGCTGGTCGGTGTAGCGGTCGATGGCATGGTGTAGTCGTATACCCCGCTGTATATCGGCACTGTAATAGCTGATAGGTCTGTTTTTTAAGTGGTCGGCTATAAAATTGCCCAGCCGCAAAGCCGGATTATCGCCCGATAAGTACAAATGTGCGAGGTAGTTCACTGCACAAATAAACGGATAAAGCGTAGCAAAACAGACAGGACATCTCATTGATCTTTTGCGTAATAGAGAACTACTATTTGATGGATTGAGAGAATTGAGTAAGATATTCAGTTGTGGTAGGGATCTTAGATATACTGTACTGCTGTGCGTATGAAGCTTCCATTCGCACGTGCGTGCTACCCATCCAAAAAAGTTGAACGGAGAAAAACTTAAATTATAATTTACCGATGAAGGATGATTACAGTTTTGCAACAGTTGCATGCGTACAGGAGCACCTCAAAGCGAAGTGCCAGATCACCGTTTCGGCCTATTTAGAAGCCGAATAAGCTTTCATCCGGGCAAATATTTCATTTTCTCGTTTAGAAAATCAGCTTGACGTTTTGTCAATTTCAGCTTAATACCTTGCTGGAAAATCTTGCGGCCGATTGTAAAACGAAACTACTGTGCTCCCTTCTGCGGCAAATTCAGCTATCAAGGATTGGTACTGCTGTTGGTAAGATTCGTAAGCCGACCAATTCTGTTGTTTTTCGCTTAAAAACATGTTTACGAACCAATAATCCAGTTGCCACAAGCGGTACAAACTCAATTGTTGGGAAGCTTCCGCCAGTTCCCCTTGCAATCGTTCGGCTTCTGGGAAATTAAATTGTAGTGTGAAGAGATAAATCAACTGGATTTTTGCAAGAAAGATGCGGCTGTCCTGTTTTTGTGCCTGCCAAGATTTGAGGGAAATGCCGGTGTAGTACAAGGCCGAATCAATTTCATGGGCAAATAAACATACCCTGCCCAAATCAAAATGGGTAATTGCCAAGCCGTATACGGCCTTTTGTTGTTGATAAAGGGCCAGTGCACGTTGCATTTCGGCTTTGGCTTCTTTCGGTCGGTTGAGTTGTGCTAATAAATATCCTCTGTATCTGCTGAGATTAGCGATTTCAGGTTTTTCACCTAGTTTTTCCCACAATACCAGCGCGCTATCTGTTGCCGACAGTGCTACAGCAACATCTCCCCGGAACGCTTCTGCGACAAAAGCTAAGTTTTGCCAGTCCAGTGCCGTTTCGGTGATGTCTTTGTATTTCGAAGGGGTTAAAACACGGAGTTGCTGCGCCACAAGTTGGGCGGCAACCAGATTTAAACAGCAGAAAAGAAGGCAAAAAGCGCTTTTGGCATTCATCACTGCATGAAACTAAAAAAAAGCTGGGATATTGTGGCTTATTTAAGTCTGATATGGCCAAAAGAGGGGGTTTTTAGCCTATTATTTCAGCCCTTGTCCTATCTTAGCCAACTGCAAGCCCATGCCACATATGGATCTTTTTAAAGACTTTAAAGCTACCGACTATGCCCAGTGGGAAGCTGCTGTTTTACAGGAGCTCAAGGGTGAGGCTGTCGACAAGCTGCGTACTACAACCGAAGATGGACTTCAGCTGTCGCCCTATTATACGGCTGCCGATTTACCGGCGGGTTTTGCGCAACATCTCCCTGGTGATATGCCCTACCGACGTGGTTTGCGTGCCAATCACAACGACTGGGTATTATTCGAGCGATTTACCCTGGGAGCAGCCGAGGCCACGAACAAAGCCGTACTTCATGCACTCATGCACGGAACCGAAGGCATTATTTTCGATGGTGCAATAACCGAACCCCAGCAATTTGGGCAGCTTACAGAAGAGCTGCTGCCACAATACCTCATTTTATGTTTCCGGCAAACCGACCCTGTGCCGTTGGCGGGTTGGTTAAAAGCTTGGGCAGATCGCCTCGAGTTACCCACGCTGGCTATCCGAGGCAGTGCAGGTTACGATCCACTAGGTGCAGCCTGTTTTGGTGATGCCATCAGGCAATTACCCTTGGGCGCACTGGTCAAACAATACCAACAGAATTTGCCTGCTTTTTTACCCCTCAGCGCTAATGCTGCTCGTTTTCGCGAGCAGGGCGCTAGTCTGGTGCAAGAACTCGGTATCGCCTTGGCACTTGGCAATGCCTATCTAAAACGTTTGCTGGAAGATGGTTTAACGATCGATGAAGCTACACCTGCCCTGCAGTTCGAGCTGGCGGTAGGTACCGATTATTTCGCTGAAATAGTCAAATTCAGAGCTTTCCGGCAGTTGTGGTCGGGATTGGTGGCGGCATATTCGCCTGAACACAGCTGCAGTACCGCCGCTCATGTATTGGCAAGGGCTTCTGGAACGACCTTATCGGCCATTGATCCACATACCAACTTATTGCGGCTCACTACTGCGGCTATGTCGGCAGTTTTGGGCGGGGTGCATGGGCTCGAACTACGTGCTTTCGATGAGCCGGTGAATGGAGGTTCGGGCTTTGGCGCGGAGCTCAGCCGCAATATTCAACTGCTTCTGAAAAACGAAGCTTATTTGGATAGCGTGGTAGATCCTGCTGCGGGCAGCTATTATCTCGAATCCCTAACCGATCAGCTGTCGGATCAGGCGTGGGCATTTTTCCAGTCCATTGAAGCGCAGGGTGGCTTTGAAGCTGCTTGGCAGAAGGGCTGGTTGCCGGAGCAACTCAAAAAGCAGCGAGAGCAACTCACTGCGGCTGTTGCCAGCCGAAAAAAAATACTGGTGGGGGTGAATCAATATCCCGATCAACAGCACGTTGACGTAAACAGCTGGCCGAGCGATTCTTTTCGCCTATCGGCAGATTTTGAGGCGCTGCGCAAACAAACTGCAGCAGCGATAAGTCGGCCGAAAGTCTTTTTATTGCCGATGGGCGATCTCGCCATGCGCCTCGCAAGGGCTACTTTCATAGCTAATTTTTTCAGCTGTGCTGGCTATGAAATAATTGAGAACAACGGTTTTGAGCATCTCGAAGAAGGTACGCAAGCCGCCTTGCGCAGTGGAGCCGAAGTTGTCGTGCTTTGTGCCTCCGATACCGATTATCCGGCCTTAGTGCCAGCATTCTGCCAGCTTCTACAGGGCAAAACGGAATTGGTTTTGGCGGGTTATCCGCAAGCCGATATCGAAGCCTTTACGGCAGCGGGCATCCAACATTTTATCCATGTGAGGTCGCCTTTATTGGCCACGCTGCAGGCATTCCAAAATCGTATTTTGTCATGAGGCAACCATTCCCTGATTTTACCCAGCTCAGCTACCGTGTGGCGCCCGAACAGGACTATTACGCTGCTGAAAAGCGAGATGAATGGCAGACGGCGGAAAAGTTGCCTTTATTTTCGGCGTATGTCGCTGAAGATGTAGCTAATCTCCGTCAACTGGAATTTGGCGCCGGTATCCCTCCTTTTTTGCGCGGACCTTATGCATCGATGTATGTTAAACGGCCGTGGACCATCCGTCAATATGCAGGTTTTAGCACCGCCGAAGCTTCTAATGCCTTTTACCGCCGTAACCTGGCGGCTGGCCAAAAGGGTTTATCTGTGGCTTTTGATTTGGCCACACACCGGGGTTACGATTCCGACCATCCCCGCGTTGAAGGAGATGTAGGCAAGGCAGGGGTTGCCATAGACAGCGTAGAGGATATGAAAATTCTCTTCGACCAGATTCCTTTGGGCGAAATGAGTGTAAGTATGACCATGAATGGAGCGGTTTTGCCCATCATGGCGTTTTATATCGTCGCAGCCGAAGAGCAGGGCGTGCCTCCCGAACAGCTTAGCGGCACCATTCAAAACGACATCCTGAAAGAGTTCATGGTGCGCAATACCTACATCTATCCGCCCGCCTCTTCCATGCGTATCATTGCGGACATTTTTGGGTACACCGCCCGCAAAATGCCACGTTTTAACAGCATTTCTATCAGTGGTTACCACATGCAAGAAGCTGGGGCTACAGCCGATTTGGAGCTGGCCTATACCCTCGCCGACGGCTTGGAATATATGAAGACTGGCTTGGCCACCGGACTCGAAATCGATGCCTTTGCCCCACGTTTGTCTTTTTTCTGGGCGATTGGCATGAATCATTTTATGGAGATTGCTAAACTTCGTGCGGGTCGTTTGTTGTGGGCCAAATTGGTCCAACAATTTGGGCCAAAAAAGAGTAAATCACTGGCTTTGCGTACCCACTGCCAGACTTCCGGTTGGAGTTTGACCGAACAAGATCCGTTCAACAATGTGGCTCGCACTTGCATCGAAGCAATGGCAGCGGCACTCGGCCATACCCAATCGCTGCACACCAATGCCCTTGACGAAGCCATTGCGCTACCAACCGATTTCAGCGCGCGTATCGCCCGCAATACCCAATTGTATTTGCAAGACGAGACCAATATCACCAAAGTGGTAGACCCATGGGGCGGCAGCTATTATGTAGAGGCCCTCACCGAGGAGCTCGTAAAAAAAGCCTGGGCTCATCTCGAAGAAATAGAAAAACTCGGTGGCATGGCCAAGGCCATAGAAACGGGTGTGCCTAAAATGCGTATCGAAGAAGCCGCCGCGCGCAAACAAGCCCGTATAGATGGTGGCAAAGATGTAATTATAGGCGTAAACCGCTACAACAGCGGGCGGGCCACGGATATTGAAATACGTGAAGTAGACAACGCCGCTGTACGTTTGTCGCAGATTGAAAGATTGAATCACATCAAGGCCAATAGGGATGGGGCAGCTGTAAAAGCCGCTTTAGATGCGCTGACTGAAGCTGCACGCACTGGCGAAGGCAATTTGTTGGAGTTGGGCGTAACAGCTGCTCGCCTACGTGCTACTTTAGGTGAAATATCCGACGCACTCGAAGTGGTGTATGGTCGTTATAAAGCAACCATACGTGCTATTTCAGGTGTATATTCGAATGAAATCCGCATGGACGAAAGTTTTAAAGCCGCCCGCGAACGGGTCGAGACCTTTGCCACAAACGAAGGCCGCCGCCCCCGTATCCTCATTGCCAAAATGGGTCAGGATGGGCACGACCGTGGTGCAAAAGTTATTGCCACTTCTTTCGCCGATCTCGGTTTTGACGTAGATATCGGTCCGCTTTTTCAAACCCCCGCCGAAACTGCCCGTCAGGCAGTGGAAAACGATGTGCATGTGGTGGGCGCTTCGTCGTTGGCTGCTGGACATAAAACGTTGGTGCCACAACTCATCGCAGAGCTATCTGCTTTGGGTCGCCCCGATATACTTGTGGTGGCTGGTGGTGTAATACCGCAGCAGGATTACGACTTCCTAAACAAAGCGGGTGTAGCCGGTATTTTTGGTCCGGGTACCGTCATTGCACAAGCAGCGATTGATATTCTTAAGCGACTGGAGCATGCGGGATAAACGCATGCAGCGCGTTTATAGACTTTGGACACTGTTTGTGGCCACCTTTTTTAGTTGGATACAGAAAGGCAGGCGAGTCATTGTGTATGCTAGCTCCTTTTATCTTGGGGGTGCAGCGCCGTTGACTACCAACACAGGTTTTTATATTGTTTGTTGGGGAAATACCCCGTTGGCAATGTATTGTGCCCTGCGTATTTCTGAACACACCTTAAGTGGGGCAGCAGCTCGATTCCCAACCACTTTTGGCATACAACTCCCGCCGACTATCCTTAATTTGGACACATGAAAACGCCTGATGTAAAAGCACTTTTTGCAGAACTGCAGACCGGTA
>Ga0105053_10011553_pt1 | contig 10798 bp, 10 predicted proteins | sample BON01_FD_78093 | JGI IMG/M metagenome (GOLD analysis project Ga0105053, IMG submission 78093) | Freshwater microbial communities from Lake Bonney liftoff mats and glacier meltwater in Antarctica - BON-01 | ecosystem: Environmental > Aquatic > Freshwater > Ice > Glacier meltwater | place: Lake...
GATTGCAGGCTGCAACTCGCCTGCATGAAGCTGGAATCGCTAGTAATCGCAGATCAGCTATGCTGCGGTGAATATGTTCCTGAGCCTTGTACACACCGCCCGTCAAGCCACGAAAGCGGGGGGTGCCTGAAGTCGCCGTGCTAACCGTAAGGAGGCAGGTGCCTAGGGCAAACTTCGTGATTGGGACTAAGTCGTAACAAGGTAGCCGTAGGGGAACCTGCGGCTGGATCACCTCCTTTCTAAGGATATCCATCACAGATCTTCGGATCTGCTGATCATCAAAAGAAACGATTCGCGTCAAAACTCAGCTCACTACTCAATCTGTTTATACGAGAAGCGGTCATCGAGAAATCGGTGACCGCTTTTTTTGCGCGCCTATCTTCCAGCCGAAGACCCTTCTTCGGGTCTTCGGTGCCTGACGTATTTAGGAAACGTCGGATGCGAACGCCTGGCGAACTAACCACCCGCTCAATCGGCGTTCACCCTGGCCCACTGAAATTTTATCCGGCAGGCGCCGGAAGACGTCGGACCTGACTTTTCAAACTGCGTTGAGTCACGAATTGGGCTCCGCCGGGCCAGCGGCGGTTTAATGCACGCAGAATTATCCGCTGCGATTGCCGAACAATTTTTCACTGGATCGGCGTCGTTCCTTATGGCGTTTCAGCTCGTTGCGTTTTGTGTGCCCAACTCCGCGTCGGATGCTACCAGAAGTTCGAATGCTTCTTTGGATTCCGTCGCCTGACGCAGTTGATCCACCAACCCTTCCCGGTTCAGCATTCGACTAAGGCGAGCCAGGATTTGCAGGTGTGTGGCGGTGTCTCGAGCAAGAACTAGAAAAAACAGGTCGGTCATTTGTCGTCGCGGGGCTCCGAATGGAATCCCTGAGAGCGTCTTTCCAAAAGCTATGACCGATTGACCGAGCGCCTCGGGCAGTGGATTTCTTGGATGTGGAATTGCCACGCCGTTTTCGAACGCGGTCGACATCACTTCTTCACGTTCTTTTACCGCCTTCAACACAGAAGCGGGATCCCAAACATGCCAAGTGCGGCCCGCGACTTCAATCAAAGCCTGCAAAACCGCCGGGCGAGTCCCCGCATCAAGCGGCACTTCGCAGTTTTCCAGTTGCAGGAGTGCTGAGATCGGAGTTTGGGTGCCAAGTTCCGGAGATTGCTGAGACTGCTCCAACTGGGCGAGTCCCTGATCATCGAGTCCGCGAAGGTCCTGTTCGAGCCAATGGCGAATCTCGATTTCGTTAAATCGCCACTCGCCTCCGATTCGCCGGCCCGGAATTACACCGCGATTTATGAGCTTCTCAACCTGTCTTCGGTCTCGCCCCAGCGTCTGGACAAGTTCATCGAGTGTATAAAAATCGCGAGACACGGCAGGAATGCTTTCTGGCTTCTGAAGCCGACTGAAATTCGAACATCATTGGCAGTATTAGGCGTCCACATGGTCCGGAAGCCAATGTGCTGACTTTTACGGTCGAGTTTCTCAAAAGCAGGTCTTCAGACTCAGTCTGCACCAGGAAGTTCTGATGTTTCCACAGGCAGGTCCCACACCCAATGGCACTCACTTTGAATCCGAATCGTCGTAGCGGAAGCCGCCAAGGCTTTCGGAAGCTGGCTTATCAAACAGAAGTTTGGACAAAAGATCATTACCTTCAGTTGGTTTAACTCGGACAATCATAATTCAAAGGGATTTTCAAATGCTGCCCCTCCAGTCCACCGATGACTATCGTTGGCGGCGAATCGATGCTGCTTGAAAGAAACGAAGACCGTTTCTTAAAACGGTTTCCAGCTGTCGCCGTCATCGTTCACCCCCTCTGAACGCTGACGGCGATCTTTTTTACGGTGCTACAATGACTCGACGCAAACGCCCCCCCGAAGGCCGCTCGTTTGCAGTTGCCAGTTTTCACGACCCGGCGACGTGGCAAACCGGATTCCTGAGTTATCTCGATGCCGAATGCGGCATGTCAAAAAATACGATTGACGCTTATCGTCGCGATCTTGTCCGTTTTTTTGGATGGAACCGCGACCACGCTCGGGCGGGAATTCACGATATTGGCGTTCCCACGATCACCGCATTCCTGGAATTTCTGCAAACCCTTAATCTCGCAGCCAGCAGCATCGGTCGAAATCTCGTCGCAGTGCGCATGTTTTTTCGGTACCTCATGCTTGAGGGCATTATTGCAGAAAGCACTGTTGATCTGGTGAGTTCGCCCAAACTCTGGGAGCGACTTCCAAAGGTACTCAGTCCCGACATGGTTGATGCGCTGCTCCTTGCACCGGAGGGACCGGTCGACCGCTACTACCGCCGAGACCGCGCGCTTCTCGCCGTCATGTATGCCACCGGGTGCCGTGTTTCAGAAGTGGTCAATCTGCGATCCCAAGACATTCACCTGGCTGAAAACTATTGTCTTTGCACAGGAAAAGGCAACAAGCAGCGGCTGGTGTCTCTGAACCCGGTCGCTACGGAGGCGATCCAGAAGTACCTCGAAGTTGAGCGTGCCGACCTTGTATCCGTTGCCGGAACAGATCCAGGCTGGTTATTTCTGACACGAAGCGGTCGCACGGTGAACCGCGAAACAGTCTGGGCTCTGGTGCAGCGCTACGCGGCGCGGGTCGGTTGTGCCAGGGACGTAAGCCCTCACACGCTTCGCCACAGCTTTGCCACCCATTTGCTTGCTGGCGGCGCTGACATTCGCGCCCTCCAGGAAATGCTCGGACATTCCAGCATCCGCACCACTCAGATCTACACCCACGTCGAGCACAGCAGACTCAAAGCCGTCCACAAACAGTGCCATCCGCGTGGATGAGCGGTATCGCATCTGCCGCACCTCCTTCACTTCGGTACAGCTCTCGTAGAATATTCTGACTTGCCTCACGGCGTCAGGAACATCAAGACAAAACATTCCTGCGGCTTTACAACGCCGGCCGGGATGTCTTCGATTTCCTCAATCTGGTGGACCAGCGTTTCCCAGCGTTCCAGCTGCATTCCGCACATTGCCTCGCCGTCGGCCGGTTTACACAGAGGCGCCATTTCTTTTGCACCGAATTCCAGTGCTGCGATGCTCATGTCCTTATTCATCTGATGAATGGCGGCGTTAGTGACTACTGGATCGGCAAGGTATTGTTCCCAGCCTTTCACGCTGGCTGTCACAACAGAACGCACCAGCTGAGGCTGCTCCTGAATGATTTTCTCTGTGGTGATCAGGACACTCGCGTAGGGATTAAACCCAATGTCTGAAACCAGCAGCACTTTAGGATCGCCACCCTTTTCTTTCGCGACAAAAGGCTCGCTGAAGACATAGCCCTGCTGAGCAAAATTGGGCTTTACAAGAAACTCTCCGACAAGCCCGTTGAAGGGGACCATCGTCACATTCGTCAGCGGCAATTTTTTTTTCATCCACAACGCGAACGGTCGACTGTCGCTGATCGCCAGTTCCACATTGGCCAGTTCTTCAAGCTTCGAAATGCCGGATCCTTCATGCACCATAATGCATCGCGGTGAATTCTGAAGTGGCGCCATTAACGCCACAATTGGCAGCCCCGCAGCCCGAGCTTTCACCACATTGTCCGCGTCCGAAACCGCGAACTGAATACGCTCTGCCGCGAGTTCAGCGATAATCCCCTGCGGCGCACCAGGCCCACCAGGAATAATTTCAACATCAACCTTCTCGTCCGCAAACAGACCCAATTCTTTAGCGGCAATGAAGCCGCCATGTTCCACCTCGGGATACCAGTTTAAAGCAAGCTTTGCGGCTTTCATTTCCGGCGCGTCAGTACTGCCGTCGGAAGTTGAACTGGGTGCTTCCTGCGAACATCCACAGAAGATGGTGAGAAGGCAGCAAAGTACTCTTGGCGAGCGAGACATTGTGAGTTCCTCAAAAAAATCAGATCCGCATCCAGGCTCTGGAGAGCGTTACAGAAAACGGTCGTCAATAAAATTGGTTTCCGGATCAACTGGCGAAACCTCGGTAACGTGGGCATCGCCGTAAAATTGTCGTCGAGCGACCTCTGAGAACATTGAGACACCGGGATGGCTGATTTTCTGCTCGACCGAGATGGCATAAAAATCTTCCGTGGCCCCGGGAATGGTTCCCAACAAATGCAGGCCCATCTGTTCCCGGACTTCTTTCTCCACGACCATGGGCAGAGGAATCAAACCCCGCCCCCCCCCCCTCGGCAAAAACCTTTATCAGTGCGGTGTCGTCGAACTCGCCAACAATATTCAGAGTTAGCCAGTCAGCAGACATGAGTCGCAACCCAACCACAAAAATGCAACAAAGGGATTCTGCCGACGGACAAGGATCTCTCTGGCATCGCCCGCTTCGGTCAGAAACATCAATGAAGTCAAACGGACTCAGTCCATTTCTGCAAGCCGATCACACAGAAAACCCAGAGACTCCAGCACAGCCACCTGTTGTCGCTCGTGACGAATGTGCAGTGGTTCGGTAGGTGCTGGACCGCTCGCGGACTCCCCGGACAGATTCAGCTTCACCGAACGCACCCCCGAAACTCGAGTCGCGTAGCCAAGCCAGGCGATGCCATCAAACGCCTCCGGAGCATCAGGGCCGAGGTGTCCGGTAATGCTGACGGCGACCGTCGCATGATCCGTCCGCTTCAGGGCGTTCATCGCCATCAGCGCAGCCACCTCGGCACTGACAACATCGTGCTTTGAAATAATTTCCGCCGGAATATCCAGCCACTTCACTTTACTGGCGATCTGGTACACAACAAAGGATCCAGCCAGACAGGCTGACATGCCGGGAACTCTGGCGAGCGAAGCGGAAATCAGTCCGGCCGTGCAGCTTTCCGCCGTGACGAGGACTTGTCGCTTTTGCCGCAGCAGATCAAATGTCCTGAAGGCCACTGTATCCAAAGCCGCCTGGTGTACCATCGGTGAGCAATTCTTTTTTACATCATTCTGGGTTGACGGAAAATTCAGTATACTGTCTGCCCGAACAGAGTCCGACTGTTGCGGCTCCCATCTTTTTCAACCGCCCGTCTCTACAGTCCGATGAATCTGAAACTCACTTCGCAAACAATCTCCATCGCCGGGCATCAGATCCATTTTGATCTCCCCTCGGACCCCGAAGAAATGCTGAAACACGCACTTCTCGGAGAAGCGACTGGTTCGTCGGACTGGGATCCTTATTGGGGTCTTCTTTGGGCTGCGTCTCCTGCGACTGCAGAACTCCTGCTGAATCAGCACTGGCCGGCTGATCTCAATGGCCTTGAAATTGGCTGTGGCGTCGGGCTGACTGGCATCGCGGCTTTGCTGGCGGGTCTGAAAGTCACATTTGCCGACCACTCCTCAGACGCTGTGAAAATGGCGTTGTCCAACGCCGCACAGAATGGATTTCCGAATGCTTCAGGCCTGGTCTTTGACTGGCAACAGCCACCCAACCAGCAGTTTGATTTTATCTTCGGCAGCGACATTCTATACGACTCCGCCGGGCACGAACCGCTGCTGCGAACTCTGAACGCAATGCTGTCACCGAGCGGTCAGGTTTGGATTGGAGACGCTGGCCGCACTAATGCTCCTGCGTTCATGGAAAAAGCGACCATGGGCGGCTGGCAAGTCGAACTCCGCGATGAAAAAGGGCAGCCCGTTCAGAACCCACCGCATCTTCAATTTCGACTGATGATGATGGCTCGCCGCTGAAATAAGCTGTCTTGTGCCACATATCCACGAACTGCGGCCGCCACTTTGGATTTCACAAACTGGCCGTCGAGTGCGACTCTAAAGTGACACTCGCGTCAGCAACGCCAGCACCTCGAAGTGATGTGTAAACGGGAACATGTCAAATGGCTGCAGAAATTCAACTCGATAGTCGGAAGCCAGCAACTGCACATCTCGCTGAAGAGTCGTCGCATTGCAGCTGGAGTAGATAACTCGCGGCGATTTTAAAGCCAGCAGCATCGCCACACTGGCGGCATCAAGTCCGCGACGCGGAGGGTTGCAGATGATCGTGTCGAAGTCCTGAACGGCCAACTGATCGACTGTTGTGCATTCCAGACTGCGGCATTGAAACTCCGCATTCGAAATCGCGTTGCGCCGCACAGCCTCATTCGCACACAGGATTGCGTCAGCCGATACGTCGATCCCAAGAATGTATTTCGCCGTCGAACCGGCTGTCAGCGAGAACGCGCCGGCCCCGCAATACAAATCAAGAATCCGTTCACAACTCCTATTGCCAATGATTGTGCCTGCCGCCTGATAAAGAGACGCAGCGGCTTCGTAATTTGTCTGCAAAAAGCTTTGTGGTCCAAACACCAGCTCACGATTCCCAAACTGAATCGGAAGAAATGCCTGATCCGAAATGAGCAACTCTTCCCGACCAGTAATTGCTGATGACCGCGCTGGTTGAATATTAACCGACATGACCGCCACCAGCTGTTTATCAGCGTCAGACATCCGACGCCACAGGCTGCGGATGCGATCCACCGCTTCACGCGATCTCAACACAAACTGAACCATCAGCTGCCGATGAGTGGGCGAGCAGGTCAGCACGACAAACTTCAGCTCACCGCGATCCGTGGTCATATCATAAGGTGTCAGCCGAGCAGCCCGGATCAACTGCGGCAGCGACTGCACCCACTCGTTAATCAGCGGATGGTGCAGCGGACACTGATCCACCGCCACAACTTTTTGATGGTCATCGAAAAAGCCGGTTTGCGGTTGCTCAACCGTTCCGGTAATCGCCAGCCGTGCACGAATTCGACTTCCAGTTGCCACTTCGACCGCGCTGAACTCATCGATTTTCGTGTCAGGAAACAATCGTGACAGAGCATCCCGCTTCTGGTCCAGTGTCTGCTGATAACTGACAGACAACAGTGAGCAGGAGCGGCAGATCTGCTGCTGAAAATAGGAACAGTCCATCCAACAATCTTCCCTCTGTGAGCCACAGGACCGCCGACGGAATACCGCAATTCAAGACCGCGAGAATTGCCAGACCGATGCTGATCGTTCGATGTGGGGGCAGCGGCACAGACATGAGCCTGCGAGCTTTGTAAACCCAATGCACCGGTTTCCCGCTGGTCGCGAGTGCGATTAAAAAATCGGACCAGGCATCCAGGGGCAGAATTCTTCGTCGCCAATGCCCTGCTGTTCGCTGAGCGTCTTCTGGCCACTCGCGGTCGCGATGATGTTTTCGAAGATCTCTCGACCGACGGCTTCGACGGATGCCCCTTCCAGAATTGTTCCCGCGTTGATGTCCATGTCGTCGCGCATCCGATTGTACATCAGCGAGTTCGAGGCCACTTTGATCGTGGGTGCCGGCTTGCATCCAAAGCAACTGCCCCGGCCGGTCGTAAACACAACAACCTGACACCCGCCTGCCACAAGTCCCGTCACGGAAATCGGGTCGTAACCTGGCGTATCCATGAACGTAAAACCGTGCTCGGTAATGGGCTCAGCAAATTCGTAGACGGCTCGCAGAGGCGCAGTCCCGCCTTTCGCAACAGCACCCAACGACTTTTCGATGATCGTCGTGAGTCCGCCTTGTTTGTTGCCATAGGAGGGATTGTTATCAATCGAGGCATTGTTCTTGCGCGCGTATTCTTCCCACCAGCGGATCCGTTCCAGCAACTTGTCGGCCACTTTTCGATTCACTGCGCGGCGAAGAAGAAGCTGCTCGGCCCCATACACTTCAGGCGTTTCTGCGAGTACCGAACCGCCGCCGTGCGCGACAAGCAGATCACTGGCAACTCCCAGAGCCGGATTGGCTGTGATCCCGCTGGCTCCATCGCTGCCGCCGCATTGCAGGCCAAGAAACAGTTCAGAAAGAGGAATCGGTTCACGCTTCGCCGCATTCGCATTGGCCAGCAATTCCCGCAGGACACCGACGGCTCTGTCGACTGTCTTGCGAACTCCTCCGACTTCCTGAATGTTAAGCACCATCGGCAGAGAATCATCGGGCTCACGACGATTTGCCCCATTAAGCTGAACCAGCCCGTGCGATTCCTGCAGATGCCCGGCCTGAGCGGTTTCACATCCCAGCCCAAGGACCAGACACGCGGCGATGTTCGGATGCCGTGCAAATCCGGCCAAAGTACGGTTCAAAAGATGATGGTCCTCGCCGTTGTAGGCGAAGGCGCAACCGCTCTTGTGAACAACCGGGATGACTCCGTCGATGCCCGGATAGTTGCTCAGATCGGACTTCGCCAGTTCCTGCGCAACGTAACGAGCGGTTGTCGCCGAACAGTTCACCGTGCTTATGACGGCGATGTAATTGCGTGTTCCCGCGCGGCCGTCTTTGCGACGATAGCCCATAAACGTACGAGGCTCTGCGGGCTTAGGCAGGTCAACCAGTTCCGTGCAATATTCATAGCCCGCCTGTTCACGTTCAAGACTCACATTCTGAACATGGATCCATTCGCCTGCTGTGATCGGCGACAGGGCCGATCCGATGGGCTGACCAAATTTATGAAGGGTTTCACCTTTGGCAATGTTCACGAGCGCCACCTTGTGATTGGCCGGAATAGCAACAGCCACCTGCACCGTGTGCCCGGCGACAGAGACCGTTTCTCCCGCGCGAAGAGCTCTTCGCGTTACGGCAAGATTGTCAGAGGGATGCAGAACGAGAAGCGGTTCCAGATTTGCCACGCGAGGAGCCCTGAGGAAAAAGGCGAAACAGAAAGCCGGGCACTGTGGCCCGTATCTTCGCTATTGTCACGCAGAGCCGAATTCAGCACAAGTCGACCTCACCAATGCAAATTTTCAGGCAACGGTGAATGCAGCAACGGTGAATGCAGCAACGGTGAATGCAGCAACGGTGCACGCAAACTGGTGCTTCCGTTAGTGCTTACAACAGATTGCTTGCCAGTTCCGCCAGCTCGCTGCGTTCACCTTTCTCAAGGGTCACATGCGCAAAGAGCGGCTGACCGACCATTCGGTCAATCAGAAAACTCAGCCCGTTGGAAAGTGAATCCAGATACGGATGGTCGATCTGCTGAATGTCGCCGGTGAAGACCATTTTTGTCCCTTCGCCCGCACGCGTGATGATTGTCTTGATCTCGTGAGGCGTCAGGTTTTGAGCTTCATCCACAATAAAGAAAACTCGCTGCAGGCTGCGTCCACGAATGTAAGCCAGTGGGGTGACCTCCAGCTGATTGGCGGCCAGCAAATCCTGAATCTTCGGGGCCGCGGGTGCGTTGCCCAAACCTGACTGAGGCTGCTGCATGACAGCCATGTTGTCGTAGAGGGGCTGCATGTAAGGGTCAAGCTTCGCCTGAATATCGCCCGGCAAAAATCCAAGGTCTCGATTACTGAGTGGTACCGCCGGGCGAGCCAGCAGTATCTGGCGATAGTGCGTCTTGCGTTCCATTGCCGCGGCCAGGGCCAGCAACGTTTTGCCCGAGCCCGCCTTCCCTGTGAGTGTGACCAGCTTGATGTTGTCGTCCATCAGAGCTCGCAGCGCAAACGACTGCTCAGAGTTCCGCGGATTGACCCATGAAGCCGACACCTTGTCGATTCGAATAAAAGCCTTCTCCGTCGGATTGTAGGTGGCAAGGACTGACTTCGAGCCATTGCGAAGGACAAAATTTTCGTTCGCAATCGGCTTAGAAATAAAATCCAGATGATCGGCCGCCACATGGCCGCTGCCAGTAAAGAATTCGTCGAGTACTCCACTGGGCAGGGCGTCAATCAGCCGCTTTCCCGTGTAGAGCTTGTCCATGCTCTCCACCTTGTCGGTGCTGTAGTCCTGGGCAATCAATCCCAGTGACTTGGCCTTCATGCGAAGGTTTGTGTCTTTGCTGACAAGCACGACAGGACGAAGGCTTTCATCCTGCTGCAGGGTCAGTGCAACGTCCAGAATGCGATGGTCCGGGCAGTCCTCAAGAAACGCTTCTTTCAGACGCTGGTGATTTGATGCCTTGATGACAACTCGCACGGACCCAAGGCCCGGACCCAACGAAGTTCCCTCAGCCGAAAGCACATCACCTGTCAGCTCGTCCAGGCGACGAAGAAACGCACGCGACTGAAAGTTGATGTCTTCATTGCCCTTCTTGAAACGGTCCAGTTCTTCAAGAACCGTAATCGGGACAGCAACGTCGTTGTCTTCAAAGTTCCTCAGACATCCCGCATCATGAAGGATGACGTTTGTGTCGAGCACAAACAGTTTGGATCCCAGGCGCGAAGAACGTTCCGCCATCTCAAGCCCTCCCTGACAGCCATCTTGCATTCACCGGGTGCCGCGAGTCTCCGACCGGCCCCGGATCCTAACTAGACTTTCAAAGATGGTCAACGAACGAAGCTCGGAGCGGTTTCGTTCGTTTCCGACGCGTGCTTATCAGACGCGACACATTTTCAGCCGCAGGTCTCCGCGAATTTTATTTCCGGGGCAGGGGAGGGTGCCCGAGCCAAAATGTCTATCCTCTGCTGCCGTTCTGCTTCCGGACGACGGCTGCCTCCGTGGGATGTTTCTGGTTACGACAGGCATTGCCAATTGGCGACAAATGATGCCGGATGATGCATTCGCCGGAAGTCGTGCTGAGAACTCAGCTTGCCGCAAAATTGGGAGCTGCAGTCGCGATCGCGTTGCCTTTCAGCAACATCGGTTTTCAGATCGCTTTACAGTCTGTCAACCACGTGTCGAATAATTTTTGCAGAGCGCAACGCCATTTGCGCAAACGCTTTATGGCGAGCGAAAAAGAAATCGGATGGGCGTTTTTTTGCGTGCCAATCACCTTTGGCATACAGCCTGCTTTACATCTCCTGCATGACCGCTGATCAAAGTGACCAGCAAACACAACATGTGAAACTCATCCGAAACTGAGCTTTCACACAACGA
>Ga0105053_10011560_pt1 | contig 10795 bp, 9 predicted proteins | sample BON01_FD_78093 | JGI IMG/M metagenome (GOLD analysis project Ga0105053, IMG submission 78093) | Freshwater microbial communities from Lake Bonney liftoff mats and glacier meltwater in Antarctica - BON-01 | ecosystem: Environmental > Aquatic > Freshwater > Ice > Glacier meltwater | place: Lake...
AGGCGCTAGCGCTTTCGGCTCTTCTGAAAGTGTGAGTGCCATAGGCCGCTCCTCCCCTGGGGGAATGGTGGTGACCGGGACGTTATGCGCCTTTCTATCATCCTCCCCTGTAAGGAGGGTCATACTGCATGGGCCAGATATACTAAGGTTAATAGTGGCTCCTCTACTATGGAGAAAATTGTTGCCTAGTAACACCATTGATGAGCCCTCTACTACAAGAAAACGGTGACGGCATGCTAGACCTGCTAAAGTGAATATTATGGTAGCATGTCCGGCCGTGGTTAAAGCGCGACCGTCTGGTCCGCATACATTAGTATTAGTCTCGTCATAATCGCGGATAACCGAAGCGTCAATAGGAAGGCTTAAGAGGAGCTCAGTCTGTAACGACTGAAGGTCCCGCACCTGTATCAGCTAGAGCTCTGGGCACTCGAAAAGAATCGTCACTAACGTAATTAGATTGCCCGCGAGACCTACATATTATAAACTCTTCTACAAATAGGCAGTGCCTATTGCAACCGGAAGCGGGGGTGTCGGCGACCGTGCTGTGGTGTATAGGCATGGTGGCGGCCACTATGACTACGCCAGGCTCGGCGGGGGTCTGAGCCACGAAAAGCTTGTGTTGCGCACGGATACTGTTTGCAAGCTGTTCGGGGCTAAGGCGTTTAGATAGGGGTGGGCGGTGTGGTGTGTGAGGGGTGGCTCCTAAACCTAAGTTAGGACAACCTCTGGGGGGTGGGAGTTTATTTCATACCTTGTACAGGGATTTATAAAGTGGTGCCTTTGTATAAACATTGGCTATAAGTGACTGTTAGGATTAATTTGTTTCATTAATGAAACCATATGTTCCGAAATCGCATTAAGGGATGGTCTAAAAAGGTTTCCTTCGGGAAGTGTCGTGATGGGGCGCGTGTTCATCCGAGGAAGAGGAAATCGTGAGAACTGAACCGGGGATGAGGGCAGCATTAGGTTCTATATTAATGGAATCAGAGAGGGCTACCCAACCGTAAAGTCTAGCCTCCGGTCCGTTGTTAGTTACTTGCCATGCTTTCTACGTGCCTCGTCGTATGTTGCGTTCGTGGCGAACGAGTCGCAGGGGTAGCGGTATACGTGGTGTATGGTCTAACCAGGGCTCGTACTTAACGGAGGAGCCGGTGTGAGTAGAGCAAGTGAAGACAGGTAGACCCTTGCGTTGAGCTTTAGCAAGCTTATCACGGACGAGACCTGCGGCTACTGTAGGGGTCACCCAACTTAATACTGTTGTGTTATTAACACGTCGGGAAGGCCTGGGGTATTAGATTCTAAGAATATGCGAACGAGTGGAAGTGTAGTTGCTTCCTCTGGTTCACTTATTGTAGACACAATATCGCTAGGAGCGTTAATTGAATTACGTATATCTGTTACAGCCCGGGGCATAAGTATAGGATTACTTCTACGCCGTTCGTTTAGGAAAGGGGTCCACTGTGCTGCCATAGCTATAGCGATTCCATAACTAGCCCGTGTGGTTTTGGTGTACGGGGCGTGGTGCGGAAGTATAGGCTTATCTTTTGTAGCAGTGACGCAAGTTGGTTGAATCTGGGGAAGGCCGGCGCTAAGGTTAAGGCTCATAGGTTGGGCTGATGTGATGCCGTGGTCACAGGGGCAAACAACTTGAGATGTGGTGGAGCGGTTCGTAAACAGGTCGGGGTTTAAATAAGATGCCTTGTAAACGAGGTACGGGACGTCAAATTTAGGCGTCCGGGGCGTTCTAAAGGGGGATGGGGCGGAGTCGGTATTTAACCTAATAATTAGGTCAAATCCCGCGTCTAGCAGGACGTCAGGGGCTCCTACAAAATGGGGTATGTGAGATACTGTGGAGGGGAGTGGATCGCTAGTAGCGACGTCCGCCCCTGCGGCGCGAAACATGGATGCAACAACGCCGTGAGTATCTCCTACTACTAATACGAGAGGTCTACCTATACCCTTAGCTTCGAGTGCGGCGCTATCCTTGCTGATGTCGGATAAACCTGAAAACAAAGCATCGTAGTGGAGAGGTAACACCTTCACTAATGGCGTTAGTGGTGTGGCAGTTGGATTTATCGTCCAAGCTGCTTCCATTAGCGCGGTAGGGGTAAGGGCGTGAGAGCTCTTAATAAGGGATATACTAAGTGCTTTATCAATAAGCCGATTTAGCAGAGAGGGGTTGTGTTCATGCGTGGGTGAAGGATACGCGATGCCGTAAGCTATGGATAGCGCATCTACTAGTGTGGTTGTGGGAGGGAGTGTGTGTGGTGCTCTGAGGAGCTCCTTGTCCTGCTCACCAGGGGTCGGGGGGGGACCGTCTCCGTCACTATTACTCCGGCACTGTTTCCCGAGGAGTTGTTCTGTGGGGGTCAGGGGGTGTTGGAGTTTTGGAACGCAGATTAAAGGGTCCGCCGCGGCGTGAGACGGAGGGGAAGCAGGGGGGCTAGGAGCCTCAGGTGGCGGTGAGGGGGGGCATGGGGGCATATCATTAATGTAGCCATGCTGCCTAAGGCCTAAGAGGTTTAGGCTTGTGTATAAAATTAGTGATCCGTTCCCAAAAGGTATAACTAGGCTTAGTGCCTTCGGCGTCTAGGCTTAATTCTACCTTAGTAAGAAGTGATTCTAATTCTATGCCGTGCCTTGGCGGGGAGGGAGGAGGTGAAAAATAATGGGCGTGGAGTGGCGTCTTAGGGACTTCTCTATCGCCAACGAAAGGGGATAACTCGCCGATTCCCTACTGTTTGTCGAAACGTTTAAGCAGAATTCCCTGAAGGTAAGGTTGGAGTTTATCCGGGGTGTCGGGTCCTCCTCCCTCGGCGAGGAATCGGATGAAGCACTGGCACCGGTATGGGGAGTGAGCTCCTTGACCTGTGCCGTACATCCATTTGTCAGCCTCAGCGGTACCAGCCGGGGCTCGGGGCCTAAATAGACAGTAAGCGCATCCATTTTCGCTGTTCCACGTTCCGTTGTCGCTCTTAGCGCGACCTACATGGTGGGTAGAACAAGTGTAAGTGTCATCGCTGGGTCTAGCCTGGGCCAGAAGGGTAGTGAGTTCGTCGTAACTGCCTAGTCGTAGCCATTCATCGAAATCAACGAATATACCATACTCCCAGAGTTCCGGTGTCCAATTAACGTTACTAGGATTACCCGTGGCGCCATCGGGATGCGCGCATTTGCGTCCATTGGAGTAAGTGCGTTCACATGGGTCCGATCTACTATTAGGAGGAGGTAATCCGCTTACTCCCCCGCTTACGGCCAACCTAAGGACCGCGTTATAGGATTGTCCCCTGCCTCCGCGACCAGTGTGGGTACTCCTATCTCCTTTACCGCCGCGAGATGGTGCGGGAAGGTTCGGGACAGTTACTGCAACGGTCGAAGTAGGGGTTTTCTTTGTGCTGGTCTGTAGGTATTAGACACCTGTTCGGATAAGGCCGCCACTATTTTGTGAAGGTCGTCGTCCTCCTTCCGACTCGGTGTTGGAGTAGGGTTGGCCGGAAGTTGAACGGCTGCTACTCGTTTGGGTGTAGGACTACCTTGACGTTGTGAGTTAAATACCTTTACAGCGTCATTAGCCAACTCAAAGGTCTGGATGTGGTGGGAGGCGATGTAGGTGCTACTCATCTCCTGTATACCACAACATCCAGAGCGAACCTTTTGTTGTGCCTCATGCCAACGAAGGGTAAGCTGGTGATGGTTAGCGCGCCCACGGGCGGGATCGCTAACGTCGTTTTCAAGGCAGAAGGCCGTCCTAGTTTTAATCTCACTAGCATAGACCTCGTTACCCCAAATGTTGCGATGGTCGACGTCGTCTCCTATCTTCTGCAAATAGCTATCGAAGACTCGGTTGGCTAAGGTTAGAGCGTCCTCGCCCGGAAGGCGGGAGACACACGCTTCCCATGCGGCAGAAGGTGTTTCTCTGGAATAGCCAGGGACAGGGACGCCCTGTGAAAAGGAGCTATCGAGTTTAGCCACTAACACCATAGCGTGAAGGACGGGGTTACAGCAGAGGCACGTGTCTTTGGTGGCGGTTACCACGACGGCGCGTACTCGCTGTTGTCCCGTCTTGAGTGCGCGGCTAAAACGTGCAAACAGGCGAGGATTTCTATCCAATTGCAACCGTGGGTGAGAGCGTGAACTATGGCGCGACTAAAGGTTAGTCGAAACGTTTCCCATCCTTCCGCCATCTTGAGAGTATCATCCCCTGCTCGTAGATCGGCATGGAATTTTTGGTTCTCTAACGTGTGTAGGGCAGTTGTTGAGTCCTTAGACTTACCCTTGGTGCGTTGTAGAGTGCGTGCCTCTATCCATTGCTTCAATATCTCTATTAAATAGATAGAGTTACAATGCCATTTATCGCCTGACCTATACTTAACCATGGCTAGCTCCAGGCGAACCCATTCTGCATCTTCTGAATCTACGTAGATGGAGGCGTGTTCTGCGGCGGACAAATCAAAGAATGCTATCCAATGGCTGGCATTGGCGTCGGTAGAGACGTTCCTTTGGTCTTTAGGGTCTCCCGGGTGGAATACCTTACCATAGGGGTCCCGTGGGCACGGTGTTATATAAGACTCTATCACAGGTTCATCACGTCCATAGGGCACCCTCTTCCGTGATGTGCCTTGGGTAGGCATATTAGTTTGGGGTGTGACGGAAGCGGTGGACCAAATAGGCCCTGGGGTATGCATCGGGGCCGGTGCGGGGTGGAGATTAACAAAAGCGGCCGTTCCTGTCGGGTCCGAGCCATTAAAATACAACAGCAGTTCTATCGAGTGGTTAGTGGCGGGGGCAGGATGGACCGTGAAGGCCCGCTGGTAATGGTGTGTAGGCTCGTGCGAGTCAAAACGTGTTTGACGCGGCTGTGAAACGTTAGCGGCGGCTTTGTTTTGAGCGTGCATGTGAGCTAGCTCTATGTCCCTGAGCCTCTTTTGCTCCGCGTGAACTGCCCGTAGGTCTCTAAGTGTAGCCTCTGCGTTTAAGTTTTCGTACTTCTGGGTTTTCATAAGGAGTTTACGTTCCTGATCGTACACCGCCTGTGCGCGAGCATGAAAGCTCTTTTCCGATCGAAGGTCGTCCGAAGCATTACTCTCTGCGTACACACTGGCGGGGAGTGGCGTCGTAGAAATGGGTTCGTACGGAGCCGTAACGAGAACAGGTGTGGCGAGAATAGGTTCGTAAGGAGCGGTGACGAGAACAGGCACGGCGGGAGCGGGAGCTGTGACGATTAAAGGCGAGGCGGGCACAGGTACGTGTGGAGCAGTGGAGATTACAGGCGCGGCGGGAGCAAGCCCTAATCCTGTGGAGATTACAGGCACGGCGGGAGCAAGCCCGAACCCTAACCCTAACCCTAACCCTATCTCTAACCCTAACCCAGGCGGTGCGAGACCAGGCGCGTATGGAGCGGTGTAGTGATTGACACTCAAGTGAGACGCGTGAGACGCGAGATCGCCGTCTGGGTCGATCATACCACGGGTGGTAAGGAGCATATCCGCTATCTATTCCAGAACATGGGTTCAGGGAGGGTAGGGAGCAGGTGTAGTGTGCGGAGATGTCAACCCGCCATAAGCCGGGGGATCTGTGGCTGGATGCGAAGGAATGGGGGGGGGAACTAAAGGGGCGTAACTGTGAATAGAGGAAGGTGGATGGATAGGTCGCGCGGCGTCCCCGGCTGGCGCTGCGGAAATAGGGTGCGAGAAGAGATGGCCTTGCTCCGGATTAAAAGCTCTCCTGGGAGGTCCTGGTAGGACACCAGGTGTATCAGAAGGGCCATATTCAGGAGCGAACTCAGGAGTATTGGCTTCTCCCCCCCTTAACCTTAAGGGAGACGCTTCGTCCTCGGAGTCATTATAAGAACCTCCTGCCGAAGGCGGAAGTGAATAGGGGCTGAGTTTAGGTCGTCGTTGTATGTACGCTTAGATTTGTTTACTAAATTATGTTTACCCGCCTGGAATGACGAGCACGCAAGTCGAGGCCGAACTTAGAATGTGCGTCCGTGATAGCTTTATGAGCCCGGCGACGGAGTGCGCCGGGAGCGTTATCTATTTCATTAAATACGGTAGTATAGCCGTGCGAAGCCGAGGCCGAACTTAGAACGTGTGTCCGTGACAGCTCTATGAGCCCGGCGACGGAGTACGTCGGGAGTGTTATCTATTTCATTAAATATGGTAGTATAGCCGTGCGAAGCCGCGAGAGGGCGTTACGGGCTCTACTCCAAAGATGAGTACTAGGAAAAAAATATGCGCAAGCCGAGGTCTGCGCGCAAGAACTTCCATGTGAATGAAAAGGAGTCAGAGAGAGACCCACTCTCGGGTTCGTCGTAATCACTGGCTGGAGCCGAGGCTGGGTTCGAGGGTGGCGGGGCCTCGTCCTCGTGGTCCATATGGGAGAAAACGTAAGGCTAGATGAGGGGGTCTCACCAGGCTTGTTCTCCATACGAACTACAAAAACATCGACTTCTGTGTGTGGTAGGGGTGGTGTAATTGGTGGCGTGCTACGTACACTGTGTGTGTCGGCTACCGAAAGGGTTCTAACCGGGGACGGGTTAGATGAACCCGTTACGTAATGAGCGGCCCAATGTACAACGTAGGCAGCGGGCATTGGCATTGAAGTAGGCAGCAGCGCCAATGGAATGTGAGTAGGTGAAGGTGGATGGGTGGTTGCCGGATCGAAGCGCTGGGTGTAGTGTATGGGAGGGTGGATCGCCAGAGGCGCTGGTTGTGTGTTCAAGTGAGAGAGTGAATCTGGTGGCGTGCCGTAGTCTATAACCGATTCCGGAGCGGAAGGAGGATTAGAAGTTAGAAGGCGGGGGCACAGCGCCGGCGGTAAATGTGGTAAACCGAGTACAAGTTAATTCCAACATGGGAGGAGTGACCGGAAGGTTAGCCATTCTTTCCCTGCAGGTCATACCACAAAAGTCGTAGTGACCTGTTGTGGAGTAATAACAGACTAGGTTGTCGCAGCTTGGAAAACCGCACTTGATTTCTCCTGGTCCTGCTTTAGGTTTATTACCGTATTTATTTGCCAATTTGGCGTGGTTAATACAGCAAAAATTGTAAGCGAGGAGAATGTCTGGTTTAAAGTGGACCGGGCGCATGCATCCCGGCAGGGCGCACCTAGTTTTAGAGCGTATGGCGTGTAGGTACTTAAGGTGGCTACGGCTACAACAAAGGGACGCTGTACCTCCGGTAACGAAGGCGTCCTTGTTGCAGTCCTTGAGTGCGCATTGAGCTACCGCCGGGGGTGAACGGTGTCTGGTAGACATAGTGTGGTTACGTGGCACGGTGAGCCTGGGCAAGTTATCAATATGCAGTTGCACGATACATTCCTCGATTTGGCGCTTAAGCTCAGCATCCTCGGCCATAGTGATCGCGTTAAGTGCGCGTATTCTACGGTCATTCTCTCCGTAAAGCGCCTCATACTTATCCTCTTTATCACTATCACGAGCTTCCTTAGTGAGTTTGAGACGTCGAATAGATTCGATCTCCGACTCCGTTTGTGCGACAGGTGTAACGCGGCGGGTCTTAGGCCGTGTGGGGTGGTTGACCACAAGATTCCAGCACGGTAGACAGGTTTGCATATCGGGAGGTGAGCCGGGAGGCGACGGTGGCGGGGGTGGGTCGGGAGGCACAAAGCTGTCCGAATTATCGTCAGAAGAATACATCTCCCCAAAATAAATATCCAAGTCCACTCGAGCGGCTGGGTCAATAAAACCCGGAGGTAGATTGTGCTGTGGTAGGGTAGACGAGTATTGGTTAGTGGAAGCCGTCGTACTGCCTTGAGGAGTGGAGCCCTTTAGGCCAGTTGAGCGTCGTTCCGTGGCCCGAAAGAGCTTGCTAGGGCCTGGAAATTGTTTAGCCTTATCCTTTCTCCGCTCGTCCTCCGGCGGAGGGGGAGCTGGGGGTGGGGATGCACGTGTGGGGGTGATGACCATCTCAATTAGACTGATGTACCACTTATCCCCTGGTTTGGCGTCTCCGTCGTCAACAATTTCGTTGACCAAGTATATAGACTTTTTACTTGGTTGGTCGGCCCAACGAATTAATCCTGAGCACGATTCACGGTGGATGTCCCAGTCTTGGATTGGGTTGGTATAGCCGCGCCACGAGTGTAGGTAGTCGGTGAGGAATGTGCCCCTCTCTATTTGAGCGGGGCCCATATTCATACCTACTAGAAGCTCACCAGCAGTCCACCAATAATCATGCGAGGGTGAAGGTGTCTTTAGCAAATTCGTGATGATTTTACTAAGGATGAGAGTGGCGTCGGCTTCGGGGGATGGGTCACCATTAGGAGCAACCCTTCAAGGAGCAATAGGGACCGGAAAGTCGGCGGGTGTCGCGTCTTCACTAGAATTGAAATCATCGTTAAGTTTGAGGCGCCATCTGTCTCCTGGGTGAGAACCGGGTAGATTGGACTCAAAAGTAAAACATAGATACGATTGTTCTTAGGGAGCTTGGCCCATCGAAGCAATCCTATGCAAAATATGGAATGGTCATTCAAGGTGGGTAAAGAGTGCTCTGCGGCGCACAATTTTAGATAGCGGCGAAATAGGCGGATTTCAGCCCTTTTAGCGTACTTCATATTTGCGGATAATCTCGTGAGATGTTCTAGAAGTTCGCTAACGGTATAGGAATCCTGTGCCGTTTAGTGCCGTTGGCCCTTGGAAGCAAAGTAAGTCGGTAACTATTTCACTAATTAACCTGTTGACCGCGGGGATGGGGTCAGGGTGAGCCGGAGGACGATCTTGTTCTTTGTTATTCCTGGGAGTAGGAGGAGGGAGCCTGAAATAATATTTCTCTCCCACATCGGTGACCGTGGCCGGTGTTGTCTCACAGACGTCACCAGGCTCGAATGTGACCACCAAATGTCTATAATTGGGTAGTCCGGCCCAAGTCAACAAACCGGTGCAAAGGATTGGATGATCGCCTGTAGGCGGGGCGTCTCCGAGTTTAGCCAACGCGCGCAAGTAGAAGTAGTTGGCTAAAACTTCCGCGATCTTGGTTGCGGTAGACGTGGGTACATATAATAATTCCTCTAGTAGATCGCTAATACTCCACCAAGGATTGTTAGGTGCCTGCGGCCTGACCAGCAACTGGAGAATACTACTATCACGAAGGATGGCTCCGGCCCCGGGTGAGGGGTCAAAATTCGAGGGAATAAGAGTATTTCCGAAGATGGATAGGTCTATCAACCTCGGTAGGCTCCGTCGAACTAGTGTCCTCCCATCAGATTGCTGACTAGGTGGAGAGGGTGGTGAAGTAGCCGAATAGTGTGAGGCGAAGCTAATGTAATAATTATCTCCCGGGTGATGGTCTAATAGCGACGCAGGGGTTTGCGTTGCATAAAACTGAAAGGAAGTGAAGAGAGATTTATTAGAAGGGATATCGGTCCAAGCTATTAATCCTACGCAAGCGGTATGCTCAATAGCATCCTCGTCGTTCGGTGAGAAATGATCAGCTCCAGCGCAAGCATGCAAATAGGTGGCTAGGTATTTGCATTGCGCTGGGTTAGTCGAATCCATACAGTGTCCTACGATTTCGGTAATCGACCACCAATAAGCATAAGTACGCTTATGCTTAGCCAATGGGGTTCTTAGTAGTTCGAACATTTTGGAACGGAGGATGGCGTTGGCGTCTATGCAGGGGTCAACGCCGGGCGGAAAGGTAGGAATCAGGTTAATGATAGGTGGAATAGGCCCACTGGATACCGGAGGGGCGCGGGTGGTGGATGGACTGAGTTGGAGGAGCTGGCTTCGCCCCGACTTAGTTCCTTATCCATAACCATCGGCTTCTGTGGGGGTGGTGGGTCGACAGATTTGGAGGAGCTGGCTTCCCCCCGACTTTGCCTTCTATCATTAAATATTGGCTCAGGTGGAGGTGGTGGGTCGGAAGAAGAAGAGGAGGCTGACGTGAAGTGAGGAGAGCTACCAAACGATGGACCGGAGAAGTCCTGACGACGTTTCCCGCTACTTCTTGCTTCCGGAACATAGGTTTCTTTAGTGGGAGCCATGCCAGGTAGCTCAAGGCCCCATCTATCGCGGTGAAGTTTCAAGTCGGTCAAAATACCAACTACTCTAAAAAGGTGTTGGTGAGGAGACGTTGTAGCCCAACGAAGTAATCCCACGCTAGCCAGCTCATCTTTATGAATTTGGCTATCGATAATGCTATTGGTAATGTCATATAAGAACCGCGAGAGGACGGCGCACATTGATCTTTCAGGTAGGTTCATACCTTCCATAACGTAAACCGTCCGATCTAATATATTCCTAAGAGGCCAAGTGTGTCCTCTCAGCGGGTTATCGGGACACGGGTCACGGAGGAGCTCTAGAACAGCCTGTTAATAATCGCGCCGGCGGCGGCTCGATAATGGGGCGGCCAAGGCTGGCTGATTAAGGTATCACGCTCGTCGACTAGAAAGGCCTCCATGCAAACATCAGAGCAAAAAGTGAGGGTGGTGTGTTTCCTAACCACTCTGAAAGGGAAATGGCCTCTATGAGATGGCCTGCAATGGCGCTCGCACTGGCCGGCGTAGTCGGAAAAGTGGCATCGAATCCTTAAGGGGGGAAGATTTCCAAGGGGGTGAATCGGTGGTGGTGGTGGCGGCGGGGGTTTACCCCTATCATCATCGTCTCTCTCTCCGTGTCGGCGACCGTTGTTGGGGCGATAAGGCCTTGTGGGTGTGTGTTGGTAGCGGAGCTGTGGCTGCGGCTGCGACTGGCTGCTGCACCACTGCTCTGCTGACTGAACGCCTGCTGCGGGCTGTGGATGACGGCGTGCACCGTCCCAGCCCTCCTGACACACGA
>Ga0105053_10011561_pt1:0-7500 | contig 10795 bp, 4 predicted proteins | sample BON01_FD_78093 | JGI IMG/M metagenome (GOLD analysis project Ga0105053, IMG submission 78093) | Freshwater microbial communities from Lake Bonney liftoff mats and glacier meltwater in Antarctica - BON-01 | ecosystem: Environmental > Aquatic > Freshwater > Ice > Glacier meltwater | place...
GTGTGTATGTGTGTGTATGTGTGTGTGTGTGTGTGTGTGTGTGTGTGTGTGTGTGTGTGCGTGTGTGTGCGTGTGTGTGTGTGTGTGGATTGTTCTATTCAAAATTCTCATTGTCTGATAATGTAATTCCAGCGCTGATTAAATTCAGAGGAATTGATGTCACGGCAAGTCATTCGAGTTGTACGCTTCAAGATGCTGACTGCCGTGTGTATGGTGGCAAGCAGTAATCATACCGGACGGCGTGTACTCACTACAAGACGTCAACGAAGTCGTCCAGCTTCATTTCACATCACAGGCGCAACCTCCAAACAGCATCACATTCTACACAAATCTCGAACAAGACCGACTCACTGTCGATATTACAACTCGTGGAATCCTCCTCAACTGGACACAGAGCACCATATCTGCATTCCTCGGGTTTTCTGGAGGCGGTGGAGAAGGAGGGAGAGGAGGAGAAGGCACCGTGCCGTTGAATGGCGAATTTACCGAGTTTGGTACCAGTCAAGCTGAGCGAGCAGTAGATGGGGAACAGGATCCACCAATTCTTGCTCGCTCCTTAGTGAGACACGCAAGATGGACTGGAGAGCAAGTCGTGAGAGTGGCTACTGGCAATCAGCACACTATTGCGCAGACATACAATAATGTGAATCGTCTGACTCGCGTGTGGGGCTTTGGCTCGAATGCTCAGGGCCAATTAGGATGCCGGTTCAATGCGTATAGCGCCGATGCTAGAAATGGCGCTCCATGTCTCGTTAGATCTGTGGGTACGTTTGATGCTAGCATGGTACAGGCAATTTTTGCTGGCGGCGCACATTCAGCATTGCTTGACAGTGCTGGTCGAGTGTTTCTGTTTGGCAGTGACTCTCACGGTCAACTGGGTGCTGGTGTCTCCTTCGATCACTCTGCAACCTATTTGCCTCGCCTTTTGAATTCAATTGGAGCTCCCGTGAAATTCAGTTCAGTGATGCTAGGGCTCCAGCACACGATGGTTCTTGGAGTCATGACAAACAGCAGTTTGGGCTCATGGTCAGAAGGCACTAAAGCCTGGGCTTTTGGCAGCAACGAATATGGGCAGCTGGGCAAGAAAGGAAGTCAGCAGGCCATTTTCACCAATCCTATGCCACAGCAAGTCACTGTAGCTGCGCCTGCAGGAGTCAGCCACTCAGCTTCCTTCGAAGGGGGCTGTGCTGGAAATGATCACAGCATGCTTCTAGATAGTGACAAGCGACTGTGGGCCACGGGATACAACCGCTTCGGTCAGGCAGGCGTCATGAGACAGGACGACGCCAATCTGTTGCAAATTCATGAGTTGCTCCCCGTTGGGACCTTGTTGAACACCCAGCTTGAGATCGCCGGCGCACTCGAGCCCTTTGCGTCGCAGAGAGTCGCCTTGTTCGCCTGTGGTGCAGATCACAATTTGGTATTGACAGCAGACGGTAAGCTCTGGAGTTTTGGTATCAACGAATATGGACAGCTGATGCGCCAAGACAATCTGGGACTCGCCAACGCTAATCAGCTTAGTGTGGTTTCTACTGCCATCTTGTCGGGAAGTGGAGTCAACCCTCAACATGTCATGGGCATCTGGGCGGCAGGCAGTAATTCTATTATTCAAACTGCGCGTGGTCTCTGCATGCCTGGGCACTTTTCAGCAGACGGTTTGCAGCCGTGCAGCACGTGCAGTGCTGGGGCATTTGCGTCGGAGTATGGCTCAATGCAATGCACACTGTGTTTGAGGGGCTACTTTTCTCCTGCCGTCAGCACACAGTGCCATCCATGTGCACAAGGATCCTTTACAAACGGTGTTGGACAGGGCTTGTGCGTGGAGTGTCCGACCTCGCGCTCATATACCACGCGAGAGGCCTCGATATCCCTCGACAACTGTACAACGGCATGCACAACAGGGACCGCGGGCCCGCTGGGCTCGGCTCCCTGTACAGCTTGCAAGAGTGGCTCGTACAGTCCGTCGCCCGCATTCAGTCACTGCGTGCTCTGCGATCTCGGATCTTGGCAAGATCATAACACATCCAGTACTTGTAACACGTGTCCCTCCGGTCAAAGTACGGCAAACACAAGCGCGCGAAAACAACTCAACTGCCGTGAGATCTGCAGTGTGGGCTACTTTGGATCCTCTGGATTGGCAGAGTCAGAGGTGGCAAATGGCACTGAAATCAGGCGCTGCAAACCTTGCGGCCTGGGATATTTCAGCAGACTCAACCGGTCGCACGTGTGCACGCCCTGTGACTTTCATTCGTATGCAATGACCACGGGACAGTCAGCCTGTATACTGTGTCCTGCAGGAAAAGGCACTGAGCAGCGTGGCGCTTCGAATCAGACGCAGTGTATTTCTTTTTGTCTGCCAGGCACTTTCAGCAGCACCAGTCTTGTGTCGTGTAGCCCATGTGATGCCGGATTCTACGCCCCCGAGAAGGGTCTGAAGCAATGCTTGAATTGCTCAGCGGGAAATTATTCCAGAGCAGGTAGCAGCACCTGCAGTGTGTGTCAGCCTGGCAATTTTTCGTTACAAGGTTCGCCGCAATGCCATGGATGTCCGCCTGGGTCTTACCAAGATTCAATCGGGCAGAGTGCGTGTATCACTTGTGGCCGAGGCTCATACAGCGACTCGTTGGCGAGCAGGAGTTGTACTGAGTGCCAAGCTGGGTTAGATACACAAACAGTGGGCGCTGCCAATGCAAGTGCGTGCGCCAGACTTTGCGATCGGGGTTCGTATTCCATAGATGGACTGGTCGATCCAGGGCCCTGCTCAAACTGCACAGCGGGCACAGCATCAGATGTTGACGGGCTAACAGCATGGCCCACCGCATGCCTCAATTGCACAGCTGGACACTACAGCAAGATAGGCGCCGCATCTTGCCCACAATGTTCGCGTGGCTTCTTTTCATCCGACGCAGCCTCATCTTCATGCCTCCCGTGTACACCTGGGAGCTCTTCTATTCTGGGTGCTCTTTCCTGCAGTGCCTGCAACGCTGGCTCATTCGCCAGCACACCGGGCTCAGCGCGTTGTGATTTGTGCGCATCTGGATCCTATCAGCCACAGCCAGGCGCTTCCTCATGCATCCTTTGTGTCCAAGGTTCGTATTCTGTCTCCCCGGGGGCACAGTATCCATGTATGGAGTGCATAGCTGGTAAATTCAGCAACGCTGGTTCCTCCAATTGTTCAGACTGCCAGGCAGGTACCTTTTCAAGTAGCAATAGCTCATCATGCACACCATGCCAGCCAGGAGATTACTCCGACCAGAGTAAAAGTGTCGAATGCTTTCCGTGTGATGCTGGCACTTTTTCCAGCGTAGAGGGTGCCACTCTCTGTCAGCTCTGCGCTGCCGGGTTTTCAGCGCCACCTGCTTCTACTAGGTGTACTGAGTGTGCTCAGAGCACATGGTCTGATGTCTCGCTTTCCACCTGTGAGTCGTGTCCAGCTGGATACAACACAACGAGCACACAGTCCATGAGTCTCGTTGAATGCTTACAAATCTGCGGACCTGGACAATTTGGAGTCGTTGGTGGTCTTTCCAATTCACGTCTCGATTCATGCTTGTCATGCGATAGCGGCAAAATATCACGGGGTTTCTACTCAACCTCCTGCATTGTTTGTTTGGAGGGCACCTTCTCTGTAAAGGGGTCTGCATCGTGTGAAATTTGCGTGGCAGGCACATACTCAGACCCAGGCAGTTCAAACTGCACGGCATGTCTCCCAGGAGAATATGCATCAAGTCAAGGCAGTGCCACTTGTCTGCAGTGTCAAGCGGGAACCTTTATGGGTACTAAAGGTGCAACAGCGTGCACACCTTGTGGCTTCGGAAGGTATTCGCTTCCGCATCGCACGTTTTGCGAGGAATGCCCTCCTCTGACAAGTACAGCCACTGAGACATCTACGAACGCAACTGACTGTCTCAGCTTCTGTGGACCTGGCACCTATGGGGTAGACAATGGCGTAACGAGTGTAGTTGAGCCTTGCCGCCCGTGCAGTGCAGGAACATACAACAACTTTTCAAAGCAGACATCATGTTTTCCATGCGCGTCGGGCAGCTTTTCCAACTGGACCGGAGCCTTAAGATGCAACGAATGCCCTCTCGACACTTGGCAAAATGAATCGGGATCCGCAGCGTGCCTTGCCTGCCCCTCCATTGAGTCATTCTGCGACTCGAATCAAACGTGCTCCAGTCACATCGCTATGGCATACATCACCCGTACGATTGTGGTGGGCGCTTCTGCAGAGCTTTCCTGCCGCGTATACAGCAAGTCTGAATGCCTCAACAGCCCTCGTCTCCTAGGAGCATACCCAGTGTATGGTGCAGGCGAAAATGCCTACGGACAAGTCTTTGAGCAGGAATTGGTGACGGAGAATTGGGCACGACAGATGGCAACGTGTGATATGTTTGGACATGAAGAGGTTTCAAGAATATACGCAGCTGGCGATCACTCCATGGTGCAGACTGCGGAATGGACGCCTGAGCATAACAGCAGATTCCGGACGTCGCTGTGGTCTTTTGGTCTCAACGCACATGGACAATTGGCAAATCGCAATCACATTGCAACCTTCGCACGTAACCCAACTCCAATCCTGATTCCTCGTTTCCTGTTTCCAAGTATGCCTCACGGAAATTACATTGCAGAGTCGCTGGGCAATCACCGATTCTACTATCTTCTGTGGGACGCAGTGTCGGAGACTCGCATTCCCTTCAACGTCAGCATTGCCGATGGGATTTATGATCCTGTACAACTTGCAGCCGCAGTCTCTGCGAAGGTGCAGTCAGAGCACGCGCATCCAGCTGACATATTCCAAGCTGCACACTCCAGTGTAACACAGGGCATCACTTTTGAAGTGGCACGCCCCGGATTCCAGGCTGATTTCAGATTCACCATGCCCAACTGCAGCGCCTGTAATAGCACCACCAAGTCTTGCCAATTGATGTGCGCAGGAGCTTCCTTTTTTGATCTACGACAGTGCATGTCAAGTTGCTCACAACGTGACACGACGATGCCGGTGGATTTGGATATAGGTGAAAATTTTGGATTTGGCGCTGGGTCGAAATTTCCTCCTTACGGTACTGTCAATGAAGTGAGTGCACAAGCGAGCAACAACGTTTTCCGGTATAGATACTGGTGCGGCACGTTGCCAGCATGCGATGGAAATTACAGCACTTTCAGTCTTACATTTGAACCTGGATTGTACACGACCGTGGAGTTGTTCGCGCAGATGCGTACCTTTTCACGAGACAACGGTCACGGGGAATTCGCCTTTTCTGTAGTTCTCAGTGACGATCACGTAGTGCTCTTCATTTTGGCCAGTGGATTCCAGGTGGATTTTACTGGCTCCGACAGCGTCGGCAGGTTTCTGGGATTTGATCACAAGTTATACCCAAGCACCCCAACAGTATCCGGTGAATACAGTGCTGTAGCAGAGGGCGCAAGAGGCAATCTCAACCCCGAAAACTTCAAGCCTGTCCAAGTACTGACAAATGTGTCTGGGCAAGACTCTCAAGATTTTACACTTGGTGGCAAGCATAGTCTTGTCCGCACAGCAGATCTACACGGCCGCACACGTCTGTGGGCTTTTGGGCTCAATTCGCACGGACAATTGGGAAGTCCGTGGAATGCGGGCACTAGTGTACCCAATACAACGCCTCATCTCATCAGCCAATTTGATGAGCTGAATGGCGGACTAAAAGCCGTTAGATTTGAAGCAGGAGAGCGACACACGATGGTTGAAACGAGTGACCGACAACTATGGGTGTTTGGCTCAAATCGTTACGGCCAGCTGGGATTATCGACAAATTCTGGTACAGACATACCCAATTGGCAGCCTTTGTTGTGGAATTATGCAGGGAGAGACCTTATCAATGCAAGTGATGTGCTGGTGTCAGACTGGAGGCTAGGTGCTCACCACAGCATGGTGCAACTAATGGATGGGCAATCTGGGAAAACTATGGTCTTTTCGTTTGGTTCTAATGAGTTTGGTCAGCTAGCTCGTCCTGAACAAGCTGGGCTGTGTTATTCCCAGGCGATGATCGTGGCATGTAGGAGCATTTGGGATGACACGTTTGATAGACTCAGCATCGTTCCTGTCGCCAATCCGCATCCCTTGCCTCTTGCCTCGTCATCACCAGCAGCAAGCCTTGACATTGTGGAGATCCGGGCAGGAGGCTATCACAGCATCGTGAAGACGAGAGACGGGAGGCTGTGGTGTGCGGGCAGCAATGCCTTCGGACAGTGCGGCTCCGACAACGATATTTCCCTGAACAGTGACTCTTTCGAATACCCTGCGTTTGAAAACGTGCAACACTTTCTCGTACCGGTCGGATCCCAATATAAATACCCCGTCGACGCACGTAAACCCATCGTCGTGGCACCAGATCTGATATGCTGTGCGCCCAGAAGCCCCCTTGCACTTGGGTTACAAACTCCCGTTGTCGGCTGTGCTTGCCCGTCGGGCTCGTGGCGTTTCGACAGTGCATGTGTGGCGTGCCCATTCGGCGGCGCTCACATCAAAGATTTCATCACGGCAAACGCGCATACTCTAGTGCTCTCCGCCGATAACGTGTGGTGGTCATTCGGGCTCAACTCGGGGGGGCAGTTGCTGCGCAACAACGAGAACTTGGGACTGGCGAATGCTAATCCCGAGCCAGAAATCGTTTCGCAATTTGTCTTCGGCGACAGTAACCAGCCCTTTCTCGACATCGAGTCGGGATCCACTGCCGATCATTCGCTTGTGCAGACGTATCGTGATTTCTGCACGCCTGGCAACTATAGCATAGATCGTCGATCACCATGCGAGCGTTGCCAAGGAGGCTCGTTCACTGCCAGCAAGGGTGCGCGCACGCAGTTCCTGTACTCATTCGACCAAAGTGTCGAGCATCCCCACTCCGTGCGTTACGACATTGAATATCGCCTGCATCCAGTCAATCTCAACTGCCAAACATGTGGTGCTGGTAATTTTTCTCACACCAACTCTTCATCCTGCTCCACATGCCCCGTCGGCACATATTCTTTCAGTGGCGCCTCAACGTGTCACAAATGCTCTCGTGGCACCTATTCCAACACCCACACTACCCCCAACTGCACCTTGTGCGCCAAGGGAAAGAGCAGCACTTCCGGCAGTACCGTTTGTTTCGCGTGTGGATTGGGTCAGCATGCGCCGGTGAATGGTTCCGAGCGCTGTCTTGACTGCGCGTTGGGCAAGTACACAGCGCTCAACGGCACGTCTGAGTGCCTGCCCTGCGGTATTTACTCGTATCAGAATGTGAGAGGATCGTCGACCTGTGAGTCGTGTCCGAGCCACCGACCTACCACAGGCCGCTCTGGCGCTACATCACGAGACGAATGCCAGATGTTGTGTCCGGCGGGGATGTCAGGCGACGTTCTCGGAGAGAGCACCGCCTCCATGCGCAACTGCCGTCCTTGCCCCCCTGGGTTTTACGGGTTTAGAGAAGAAACTCAAGGTCCCGGTGCAACAGTGTGTAGGTCTTTCTTTCTTCCTGTGTG